>QWCE01001131.1_pt1 | contig 43249 bp, 40 predicted proteins | sample 1972531 | NCBI WGS metagenome assembly QWCE01 (sample SAMN09866716, study PRJNA288562) | Human gut metagenome isolate term4_stool, whole genome shotgun sequencing... | reverse complement strand
GTTTAAAATTTAATCATATAGAAAATAGTGATAAAGTATCAATTTCTGTTGTAGCTAATATAAATACCAAGTGACTTGGAGGTTCTTCCATGATTTTTAATAGGGCATTAAAGGCCTCTCTTGTTATCATATGAGCTTCATCTATAATATAAACCTTGTATTTTAGATTATTGGGTGGATATATTACATTATCTTTAAGATTTCTAATATCATCAATACGCCTATTACTAGCAGCATCCATCTCAACAACATCAATTGTTGTTTCTTCTTCAATAGCCAAACAATTTTCGCATTTACCACAAGGAGAGCCATCAACAGGATTTAGGCAATTGATAGCCTTGGCAAAAATTTTTGCACAAGAAGTTTTACCAGTACCACGTTCTCCAGCAAACAAATATGCATGACTTATTTTATTTAATTTAACTTGATTTTTTAAGACATTGACAACTCTATCTTGTCCTAAGACTTTATCAAAAGTTTTGGGTCTGTATTGTCTGTATAAAGCTTTTGCCATATTTTCCCTTCCTAATATTATTTATTATACCATAAATACTCAATAGCTTTTGCAAGATTTTTAATAAATGGTATAATTTAATATGTTAATTGCATGGAGAGCTGTCCGAGTGGTTGAAGGAGCACGATTGGAAATCGTGTATACATATTGTAAGCGTATCATGGGTTCAAATCCCATGCTCTCCGCCATGCACTAGACGGGGAACTAGCGGTGCCTTGTAACCTGCAATCCGCTACAGCAGGGTTTAATTCCTAGTCTAAGGTGTAAATTTCAATATAAGCCTTTTAGTTTTGGTGTTGATTGATGGGTCTTACGCAATAGAAACTTGTGAATCATGTCAGGACGGGAACGTAGCAGCATTAAGCAATTCTTTCTGTGTGCCGTAAGGTCACCTATCATGAGCTAAAATTACTAGAAACTGTATGTGGAATTTGCCTCGAAGCTAGGTGTGCTTACATATAAAAGTCTTGTGGAGTACTTATAAATATTTCACAAGACTTTTTTTATCTTTAATTTTATTTTTATTTGATTTATAATATATACAAAGGAGCAAATAATGATAGGAAAAAAAATTGAAAAAATGTTCAATGAACCCACCGAAAATCTTATGATCCCCGCAAGCGATGTTGCTATTGTTCATGAAGAAGATAATCTCGTCCATGCAATCCTTGTTTTATCGTCTTCTGGATATCAAACTATACCAGTTCTTGATAACGAAAATCGCGTAAGAGGACTAATTTCTATTTCAAATATTGTAACCAACCCCCATGAGCTATCAATTTTTGACGAAGATAGTTTATCACAAATAAAAGTTTCTGAAGTAATGAATCAAATCGTTCCTATTCTTTTTGATAATTATAATCTCGAAGAAGTTCTAAGATTATTAATCAACAATAACTTCATTTGTATAACTCATAAAAATGGATATTTTGTTGGAATAATTCCTAGGAAAGTTGTAATGGAAAGATTTACCCATATTGCCCACAATTTAGAAAATATATACGAACTCAAAGAAAAATAACTCCAAGATTTAACTTGGAGTTTTATTTTTCTATAAAATTTTGAATATTGCTGATCCGTAAGGACTAAGGTAAATTTTTTCGTTTTTTTCTATATTTCCATTTATATTTCCAGAACCTTCATATGAAATATCTTCACTATTTATCAATTCTTTAATTTTGTAAGGACTTTTTATGCTGTAATCAATATCTGTAAGGTTTATAATTACCAACAATTTTTCATCTTCAAATTCTCTGACAAAAGCATAAAGGCTATAACCTTCTATATCAAGAATTTTTGTTATTGATTTACAATCATTTAAGGCCTTATAATTCAAATAAATTTTTGATAGATCTTTATAGAATTTATTAAAAGCGCTTTGGTTTTTATCCAATGCATGCATATCTATATTTTCATAAACTGAAAATGTTTGATTTGATAAAATCTCATCTCCCATAAAAAGCATCTTAGAAGAATTTAAGCTATAAAATAAGGTAAAAATTGTCTTCATCTGCTTTGATTTTTCGCTTCCGAACATTTTTATAGCAAGGCTAGCCTCATCTAAGAAACTATCTATATATGAAAAACCCAAAATTTTATTTGAATTATTAGCATTTATAATTTTCCCTATATCTTTTTTATAATAATTTCTTTCAAACGGCTGTTTTTGATTGATTCTTATAAGAGGTCTTAGGGAATAATCATAAACATAGTCAAATCCTAAATCAAAATCATAAATTCCATTAAAACTTGCAAGAGCTAGAGATTTATTTGCATGAATAAGATCAATCAATTCACTTATAAGGTCCATAAATTTATCATTTACTCCCCTTGAAAAATCTCCCTGCCAATAAATCATAGAATCTATATTAGAAAGTTCAATCCCATCTACATTAAATTCATTTATCCAAAAACTAATGCAAGATTTTAGATAAGATTTGGTTAAATTTTTCTCAGGGTCAAAATTTATTGTGTTATGATAAGTGTAATTTATATCATCATAATCGTAATTATAAAGCCTTGTACCGTCAAAATCGTTCAAGTAATAAGAATCTGGATCAAATTGGCTAAAATCTAAATCTAAAATCACTCCAATTTTATTTTTATGACAATCGTCAATAAATTTCTTAAAATCCTTACTTTCACCATAACGACTAGTAAAAGCAAAAAGACCTATGCTATTAAAGCCATAAGATTTGTAATTTTTGTATTCTGTAACCGGCAAAAACTTAATATAAGTAAAGTTATTAGCAATAGCATGCTCTAATAAATCATCAAGAATTTGATTTTTGTTTTTGCTATTATCCTTAAATAATGAGCCCAAATGCACTTGGTAAATATTAGTTGGACTAATTTTTGCTTTTTTATTATTAAATTTATAAGTATCATCAGTTAACACTGAAGAATTTTCATTAATTAGAATTTTTCTTGAAAAAGGATCAATTTTTTTACATTTTTTACCATTTTTATCTGTTATTACATATTGATATCTATCGTTAACTTTAGCATTTTTTATAGTAATAGAAAAAACTCCAGTTGAATAAGATCTAAGTTTTGATTCTTGCCAATCGTTAAAATCACCGATTATATGAACTTCTTTTGCATTTGGAGCTAGAAGTCTAAATATATATCCCTTATCCTTTTTGTGAGATCCAAAAAATTTATAACCATCACTAGATAAGCCTTGTAAATACTCTCTTGTATCCATAATTCACCTCAAAAACATTATATTCTTTTAAATTAATCTTGCAAAAATCCAGTAATCACAAAAAAATACAAGCTAATTGCTTGTACTTTCTTCAAATTTATTTATCATAGTTTCTGCTACTTCCGTCATCATCCAATTTACTTTTTTTGCCCAATCAGGATCTGTTGCGTAGGATTTGCCTATGGCTTCTGTGGAGACTCCCTGGTAGTAAGTTCCTTTTGGATTTAGATAATTTTCTTTTAAGTGTTTTGCTACTGTGTTTATAGAATCAGCAGGAGACTCATAATTACTTGCTTTGTTATACGGATCGTCATCATAGGCATTAAAGCCAAAGAGATTATTTTTGTTTAAAAATAATTGGCTTGTTCCATTGCCAGTTTCATGCTTTGCCATTGCCATTAAAAGTATAGCATTTACACCATAAGTTTCTTCAGCCTTTTTAAAATCTTTGCCAAGTCCCCTAAGGCCTGTATCTTCAATGGCAGATTCTAATTCATCGGCTGTAAATTCTGTTTCTTTTAAAAGATAAAAACTATTGCTTTGATTAATTCCAGCTGATTTTTTATTTTTAAATTCATCAATATCTTTTTTGAATTTGTTAAAAACTAAAGCTCTTTCTTCTTTTAGAAGACTAGTTTGATAATTAATTTGATTTAATCCAGCCATAAGATTTTTCTTTTTTTCTTCTTTATTTGCATAGGCTAATCTCGCGCTAATAAAAATAAGCATTAAGATTGTTAAAAATCCTAAGCTTATTATTTTAAAATTTTTCTTTTTTGTTTTCATATAATAACCTTACTTTTTTATAGATTATATGCTTGTAAGGCTATATTAGCAAGCTATTTGTTCATTTTTCTTGAGCCAGGCTTAATAGCTTGTGTTTCTTTTAAACTATCTGGCAAATCATCAGCATCCCAAGTATTAATATCAAGATTTGTTGCTGAAATTATTGGAAGTCCATTTATTTCGTCTTTTTTTGATCTATTTACTATTGATGTAAGTGCCAAAACATTTCCGCCATGGTTTTTGATTACATCTACTGTTTCAAATGAAGATTTGCCTGTAGTAATAACATCTTCTACTATTATAACATTTGCTCCCTCTTCTATCTCAAAACCACGGCGAAGTGTCATAAGATTGTCAACTCTTTCAGTAAAAATTGCAGGAACTCCAAGTGCTCTGGCTACTTCATAAGCTATTATAATTCCGCCCATAGCAGGTCCGACGCAAAGATCTACTTTTATAGATTTTTCTTTAATTTTTTCTGCTATAATTTTTGCAACTTCTTCACAGTATTCTGGATGAGCAATTAATTTTGCACATTGGATATATCTGTCTGAATGTTTGCCTGATGACAATAAGAAATGGCCTTCAAGTAAGGCATTTGATTTTTTTAACAATTCTAATGTTTTATCCATTTTATCTCCTATATTATTTTTGTGATTTCACTTAAATTACTAATTTTTTCTTCTTCCATATATTTTTCTATTCCATTAGCAATATCTATCATGGTATTATAATCAATAAAATTAGCCGTTCCAACTTCTATTGCAACTGCTCCAGCCATAATAAATTCAAGAGCATCTTTATAATTCATTATTCCACCCATGCCAACAACTGGAATATCGACAGTATTAGCTGCTTCATAAACCATTCTTAAAGCTATTGGTTTTATTGCAGGACCTGAAAGTCCAGCAGTTTTATTGGCAAAAACTGGAGCTTTTTTTCTAATATCAATTGCTAGGGCATTAAAGGTATTTACTAAAGATATTGCATCTGCACCTTCATCTTCAGCAATTTTTGCAAATTCTCCTATCGAACCAACATTTGGAGATAGCTTTACCATTAATGGTTTTTTAGTTGCTTTTCTTACTTTTCTTATAACTTCACTTGCTTTTATAGGATCAGTGCCAAAAGCCATACCGCCTTCTTTTACATTCGGGCAAGAAATATTCAATTCTATCATAGGAACTTCAGTTTTATCTAGAATACTAGCTCCTTTGACATAATCGCTAACGCTATGACCCCCAAGATTTGCAATTGTTACAGTATCTTGCTTTAACAAAAAAGGTAATTCTTCTTTTACAAAATAATCAATACCAGGATTTTGGAGTCCAATGGAATTCATTATTCCTGCTGGTGTTTCATAAATTCTAATGCCTTTGTTGCCTAAATTTTTATTTAAGGTTAGGCCTTTTGAACATATTCCACCAATTTTTGATAAATCTATATACTCTGCAAATTCTCTACCAAAACCAAATGTACCACTTGCTGCTATAACTGGATTTTTAAAATGAACTCCAGCAATTTCTACTGATAAATTCATCCGAAAACCTCCTTTGAATCAAATACAGGGCCATCCTTACAAACTCTTATAAAATCATGACTTGCATTTTCTACAGTGCATCCAAGACAAGCACCAATTCCACAAGCCATGTGAGCTTCCATGGAAACTTGAATTTGTGCTTTTTGATTTTTTTCATGGATAGCTTTTAGCATAGGATTTGGTCCACAAGCAAAAATTATATCGTAATCATTTGGATCAAAAAGATCTGTCACTAATTTACCATCATTTTTATATGATGTATAAGAAACGGACTTTACATAAGGCTTAAATTCATCTACAAAATAAGGATCGTAGGTAAATCCAGCAAAAAAATCAGCCTTAGTTTTTAAAGTTTTTGCTAAATATAATAAAGGAGCTATGCCAATTCCACCAGCTACTATGGCGATTTTTTTATCTTTTGAATCTGTTAGATCAAAGCCATTGCCCAAGGGTCCTAATATTTTCACCTTATGACCTTCTTTTAGACCAGACATTATTTCAGTTCCCTCTCCTACAACTTGATATAGGAGTGTAAGCTTGCCATCTTCATTATCACAAACTCCAAAAGGCCTGGATAATAAGGGTTCATTTCTAAAATCTTCAGTTCTAAACATGAAAAATTGACCAGGTTTAGCATCTAAGTTTACATCGACAAGCATTTTATAAATGTCAGTTGAAATTTTTGTATTTTCTATTATAGGTCCGATTTTATAAGTTTTCATTAGCCAAGATTACCTCTCTGGTTTTTATAGCTGCTTGTCTTGCGTATTTTCCAATATTATCTTTGCCATCATCATAATCCATATAGGCTTTTAGAACTTTTCTGGAATTATTTACAATTCCACCATTTTTATTTTTCAAAAGCTTAAAGACATTTAAACTATCAGCTCCTTGAGCTCCAAAACCTGGAATTAGGAAAAATTGATTAGGATATCTTTGTCTAATTTTTTCAACTTCTTTGCTATGAGTTGCTCCAACAACAAGTCCTATCGGTCCAAAACTACATTGTCCTAAGTAATTATCATTTAATTCTTTCATTTTATCGCCTATAGCAAAAAATAATTCTTCATCATTAGTCATAAGCGTTTCAAAATCATTTGCCCCAGGATTTGAAGTTCTAAGTAAGACAAAAATACCTTTTTCTCCACTTTCAATATAAGGCAAATATGGAGAAATTGAATCCATGCCCATATATGGATTTAAAGTTATAAAATCAGCTTCGAAATCTCCCTCAAAGTGAGCTTTGGCATATTGGCTTGCTGAGGCTGCTATATCAGATCTTTTGACATCCGCAATAGATAGGAGATTTTTTTCTCTTAAATATTTTAAAGTATCTCTATAAGCTATCATCCCTTCAATTCCATAAGACTCATAATAGGCAATTTGAATTTTATAAATTGCACAAACATCATAGGTGTGGTCAATTATTTCTTTGTTAAAATTAAAAATTACCTGGCTTAATGTTAAACCTTCTTTCATTTGATCTGGAATATAATCATAAGAAGTATCAAGACCTACACAAACAAAGCCTTTTTTGGAAACTTCCTCATAAAGTCTATCAATTATCTTCATATTTCAAAACTCCTTTCTTATAAACTCTTTTTACTCGACCTGCTAAAGTTTTTCCTATCATTAGGGAATTTTTTGATTTTGATAAAATTTCATCTTCTCTATAAGTATATTCTTCATCTAAATCTATCAAAGTAAAATCAGCCTCATAACCAATTTCAAGTTTGCCCTTATTTAATCCTAAAATTTTTGCTGGATTTGTAGACATAAGTTTTATTAAATGATTAAGAGAAATTTCGCCAGATTTTACCAAAACTTCATAGACGGTTGAAAAACTTGTTTCCAAGCCCAAAAATCCTGGAGAGCCTTTTTCTTTGTCTTCTTTGGAATGAGGAGCATGGTCTGTAGATATGCAATCGACAACTCCTTTTTTTATCATTTCTATAAGACTTAATCTATCAATTTCACTTCTAATTGGTGGATTTACCTTTACTTCTTTTCTTTTTTTATCAGCTAAGTAAAGATGGTGAGGCGTTACTTCGCAAGTTATTTTTGCTCCTAAGTTTTTAAAATATTCTATAGCCTTAATTGATCCTCTAGTAGAAACATGTGAAAAATGCACAGGGCAATTAAGTTTATAGGCATAATAGCAATCTCTAAGAGTCATAGCATCTTCTGCAATTTCGTAATCAATAGGTGAAACTCCCCTAACTTCTTCGTGCAAAGTCATATTTACACCAAGCTCTTTTGCTTTAAGCATTGCCTTATACATGGTTAAATCGTCATCTACTCCATGTCCATCATCTGAAATAAATTTAACTGATTTTGGCAAATTATCCAAATGATCTAAGGTTTTTCCATCAAAATCTTTCGTTATGGTATAAACTTGATTTATATCTATCAAATCTAAATCTTTTGCTCTTTTCATTATGTCTTCGTAAACTTCGACTGATGAAACTGTTGGTTTGGTGTTACCCATCAAAAGAACAGAAGTAAAGCCACCCTTTAGGGCAGCTTTTGATCCGCTTTCTAAATCTTCTTTGTAGGTAAATCCAGGATCTCTAAAATGAACGTGCATGTCTACAAAAGAAGGAAGAAGAGCAAGATTATTACAATCTATAAGCTCAGTTTGATCGTCTATTTCAAATTCTTCAACTATTATCCCATCTTTTACATAAATAGGCTTATTTGAAATTTTGACATCATCAAAACAATAAGCATTTTGAAAAACTTTTTTCATTTTATTCTTCTACATCGTAAATGTGTCCACAATAAACACATCTATATGATTTTTCTTCATTATGTAGTAGTTCAAATTTTGATTTTACGCTTCTTTCAGAAGTTGAAACGCATTTTGGATTTTGGCAAACTAATATGTCTTCAATTTCTTCTGGAAGTTCAAGGGATTTTTTCTCAACAACTTTTTCATCTTTAATAATATTTACTGTAGCAGATGGATCTATTATTGCAACTGCATCTAAGTTTAGATCTGTGTGATTTTCAATTTTTATTATATCTTTTTTCCCCATTGCTGAAGAAGAAGCTCCAAGAATTAGTGCAACTTCATCTTCTAAACTCTCTAAATTTAAAAGGTTAAAGATTTTTAAACCGTTACCTGCTTTTATGTGATCTATTACTATTCCATCTTTTAAACTGGTAATCTCAAGCATTGTTTGCCTCCAATAATTTCATAATTAGTGCCATTCTTACATACATACCAAATTTTACTTGGTCAAAATAAACTGCTCTTGGGTCTTTATCCACTTCTGTTGCTATTTCATTAACTCTTGGTAGTGGATGAAGAACTATCATATCATCTTTTGCAAGTTTCATCTTTTCGCAATCCAAAACATAAGAATCTTTAAGTCTTGTGTATTGGCTTTGAGAGAAGAATCTTTCTTTTTGAATTCTTGTCATATAAAGAATATCACATTCAGGAATTACTTCTTCTAAGTTTCTAACTTCTTTGTATTGTGAATTTGCATCAAATACTTCTTCTTTCACATATTGAGGAAGTTTTAGCTCATCTGGTGAAATTAGGATAAATTTGTTATTGTCAAATAAATTCATAACTTTTATTAATGAATGGACTGTTCTACCATATTTTAAATCCCCAACCAAACCAATGGTGTGATTTTCCAAACTGTGTTTGTATTGGCTAATGGTTAATACATCTGTCAAAGTTTGAGTTGGATGTTGGTGGCCACCATCGCCAGCATTTATAATTGGACAATCAGCAGTAAGACTTGCTAGATATGCTGCACCTTCTTGAGGGTGACGCATTGCAATTATATCTGCGTATTGGCTAACAGTTCTTACTGTATCTTGTAAGCTTTCTCCCTTTGTTGTAGAAGAAGATCCAGCTTCTGAAAAGCCTAAAACTTTTCCGCCTAATCTGTCCATAGCTGCAGTAAATGAAAGTCTTGTCCTTGTTGAAGGCTCAAAAAAAAGAGTCCCTAAGATTTTTCCATCACATATATGGGAAAAATCTTCTGGACTCTTAACTATTTCATTTGCTAAGTCAACTATTTCATATAAATCCTCTTTGGTTAAATCTTCAGAACTTAATAAATTTTTTATGTTGATCATTTAGCACTCCTTAAGTTTTTTTAAATTTTACACTTAAAAGCCTATTAAGTCAATAGCAATTTTTAATTTTTTAACCTATCTCTTAGCTCACTAATAGATAAAGTTGTTACATTATCCCTATCAACTCCCAAATCATCAATGATTTCATCGATTTTGCCTTGGTTTGTAAATTCTATTTCCATATAAGGATCAGGATAAGTTTTTTTATCCCAGATGTCAATGTCAAATCTTTGATTCTTATAAGAATAAGACTTGCGTTTTTTATCTCCCTTATATTCTAATTTTATGCCAAGTTTGCTTAAAATACTTGTCATAACAGAAACAGAATCTATATTAACAGTATACTCATTATTAACTCTGAAATCATCGGAATTTTTAAATTCTTTAAAAGTTAATTCAATGTTTTTTTTCCCATCTTCAAACCTGCTTTCGCGAATCCTCAAATATCCATCAGCAAATTCTCCTTCTTCAGGGATAAATGTATAATTCGTTTGCTCTTCTTCTGAAATCTTTTTTGCTCCCAATGAAAGTAATTTTTCTTCCATCTCTTCTACATCAATATTTAATACTTTTACTTCAATTTCTCTTTGCATTATATAATCCTTACTGGGGCAAAATCAAGGTAATCACCTGATACACACCTTACCCCTATTCCTTTAATATTCCCTTCTTTTATCAATCTATGACCAAAGCCATGGAGGTGACCATATACTAAAAAATCCACCTGATAATCTAAACATATATCAAAAAATTCATTAAAATCTCCTGAAGAATTTATCGGAGGATAATGTAACATCACAATTTTTTTACTAGTTTTACTTTCCTTTAACGAATTTTCTAACCTAAGTAATTCCCTTTGAAAAATTTTCTCATCGTGTTCAGTAAAATCCTTGCTATCTCTTGAAATCCAACCACGAGTCCCACATATATCATAATCTTGATAAGAAAAATGATTGTTTTGTAAAAAATCCATAGATTTTAGACCCAAATTATTAATTTTACTAAGAGAAGTCCACCGATAATCATGATTTCCTTTTAGCAAAATTTTTCTTCCATTCAAATCATCAATCTTTTTTAAATCTATATAAGCATCATCAAGACTCATTGCCCAAGAAATATCACCGGGAATTAAGACACAATCGTCTTTTCCTACAAATTTATTCCAATTGTCAAAAATTTTTTCCTGATAATCCTTCCAATCATCTCCAAATACCTCCATGCTCTTTTGGTTTGTATAATCAAGATGTAAATCAGCCAGAGCAAAGATCATATTTCCTCCAAATAAATTTTATTATAAGTTATAGCTTCAGAATCTAAAATTTCCATTTCTCTTTTATGGCAAGTAAAATAAATTATCTGTCTAGACCTAGTCAAATCCAACAAAAAATACAAGGCATTTCTAAGTCTATCCAAATCATAATTTATAAAAGCATCATCAAAAATCAAAAAGTCATCAGAATTTTTTTCATTTATCGAATACTTAAAGGCAAAATTTAGTTGATCATAAAAACCAGTAGAAAGTTTATCTATATCTAAAATTTCTCCACTATTGGTAAATACTTTTGCCTTTAAATCCTTACCGTAGATGATTTTTTCATATCTTCCTCTAGTCAAAATGTTAATCATTTCTGAAACTTTCTTGTCGTAGTCATCTAAAGATTCTTTAGAGCTTTCAATTATTGCAATTATCTTATCTTTAGCTAAATTAATAGCTTTGATTTCATTTTCCATATCATTAAGCTTTTCTTTTAAAGTTTCAAATTCATTAGTAAGATTTGGCAATTTTGAAAGTTCATCTTCAAATTTTGCTAGATTTTTTTCTAAATCTATATTTGTTTTTATCAAGGATTCAAGTTCATTCTCGTAAATATAAATTTTATCTTCAACTTCTCTAATATTTATATCTTGCTTACTGGTATAATTTTCTAAATTTTCTGATTTTTCTTGATTTTCTAGAATACTTAATATTTCTTCTATCTTTTCTTTTTCATTTTTTATCTTTATAAACTCTAAATACTTGCTCTCATTAGCATTATACTCTTTATTGCTAATCTTACTTAGATTATTAAATTTAAGCCATTGAAATAGACAAAATAAAGTAGCCAATACTAATCCAAGGGCAAAAATAAAAATATTATTTTTATAAAAAGCAAAAATTGCCGATATAATAAGCAAAGCTAGACCTATAAAATAATTATTTTTATTAAAAGTTGAATTTTCGTTTCTATTGGCATAATAGTCATCATAGTTTTTATATTTTTCAAGCTTATTATCAACCATTTTTAGTTGATTTTCATATTTTAGCTGATCTTTGAGGTTGTTATTTCTAAGATTTTTTCTAAAGGAATCTCTTTGGTCTTTAAAATTATTCAAATTCTCAGAAATTCTAGCAATTTCTTCTCTATTTTTTCCCAAATTTTTAAATTCTTCGATGTAAGAATTTCTAAGTATTTTTAGTTTTGAGATTTCATTTTCTAAAAAAGATATTTGCTTTTTAGTTCTTGCGTAAGGCTTGCTATAGGCCCTATCTGTTCCAATGTCAGCTAAAGATTTATCTAGAATTTCTAAAGCATTGGAAGATGAAAAAACATAATCATCTTTGTTAATAAGCATTTCTATTATTTTCTCTTTTGTTTGTGAATTTGATTCTTGACTTTGATAAATGGAAGTCAAATCTTTGTAAATATCATAAGAAATTCCTAGTAAAAATTCTCCTGGAAAAGCTAAATTGCTATTTTTACTAGCCACTATTTCTTTAGAATTCAAATTGTAAATTTCATAAGATCCATCTGAAAAATCTCTGCTAATCCTATAATCCACATCATCCTTAGAAAAAATACCATAACCACTATACTTATATGATGAAAGCGGCCTATAAATTTCGTGTTTTTGATTAAAATGACGTATTTTTTTACCATCGTCAAAGCCATAAAGCAAAGCTTCGATAAAACTTACAATTGTAGATTTGCCCGATTCATTTTTCCCATATATAAGATTAAAATTTTTACTAAATTCTATGCTGGTATCAGAAAATTGCCCAAAGGAAATGATATGCAATTTTTTTATAAAAACGCTCATTTTTTGCTCCTTAAAATTGCATCCATTCCTATTTGGTAGGCACTTTTCTCAATCTCATTTAAAGGCCTATCAAACTTATCGGCAAATTTACTTAAAAGAGAATTTGGAAATAATTTGATCTCATTCTCAAAAGTATTTTCTTTTGTAAATATAATCTCGATATAATGAGATTTTAAAGAATTTTTTATTATAGAAATATCAAAATCATTTGCCTTATCAAAATTTAATCTCGAAAAATTTATTTTATCCGAAAGATTATCATTTACAAATCTAATAATTTCTTCTTCATCTTTAAATTGTTCAGCTGAAATGTCAAAAATATTATATTTCATTAAATTTGATGTAATATGATCTACTTTGCCATTATCATTTAAAAAATATCCAAAATCACCAAGATCCGTAAAATCAAAAGGTTCAATAGATCCTGGATTATAGATATTACTTTTTATAAAACTCTTATGAATATGACCTAGGCCTATATAATCAAATCCTAAGGCATATAATTTATTAAAATCTAAATCAAGATATGAACTTTTTGTATTTGATAAATTTCCATGAACCATAAGTATATTGTAAAAAGATTTGTCAAGTTTTAATTCATAAGGAAAATCTTTATCATATATCCTATCTTTGTATGATAGACCGTAAATTCTAATACCGTCATTCTCATAAAAAGATAAATTATCGTTCATAAAGATATGAAAATTAGAAGGCTTTGATTTTAAAAAAATCTCATTTGTTTGATCAATATAGTCGTGGTTGCCAGTTACATAATAAATGTCCTTGGAAAAATTTTCAAAAATATTAAATAGATACTTGTAATCTTTATAAGAAAAATAATCTCTTTCAAATAAATCTCCACATATTAATGCAAAATCAGCATCTTTATTAGATTTAAAAATATTTTCAAAAGATTTCCAAGTAATCTTATTAATAAAATTTCCTTTATTATCATCATAAGTATTTCTTGTTGATAAATGGCAATCTGCTAGATGAATAAATTTCATAATATGTTAAGTGCCTTTATTAACTTTTTATTATCTTTTATTTGGAAAACTGTTATAGATCCATTTTCTATCCAGAAATTATCCCAAGCTGAAAAATCTTTTAATATCCAAAATAAGGAAGCTTTTATGGCAATTCCATGGGAAATGCAAAGGGCATTCTCATTTTTTTCTACTAATTCATCGTAAAATTCACTAAGTCTATTAATAAGTTCCATTCTATTTTCTCCATTTGGATACTTTATATGAAAAATATCTTCTTTTTGATTTTTAAAAAAATTATCGTAAGTATTAAAGACATAATCATAAGATTTGCCCTTAAAATCACCAAAATCCATCTCATTAAGCCTGCTATCTATAGTAAAATTTTCAAAGCCTAAGATTTTTGCAGTTTGTTTGGCTCTAAGGAGATTTGAAGTATATATTCTATCGATTTGAAATCCATTAAGCTTTTCTTTTGTTTTTTCCAATAGTTCATATGAACTTTCATCAAGCCTTGTATCTTCTGTGGAAAAAATCTTTTCTTTGTTGGCCTTAGTTAAGCCATGACGGACTAAAATTATTTCCATTAAATCCTCCTATTCTCCAGAACTCATAGCTTCAGCCATATCGATTTTCTTTAAATTTTTGTGAACAAAAATTATTAAGACAAGAAGTATTAGTATTGTTAAAATCCCACTAAAAATATAGGCTGTTGGGTGAGTTCTGTAAGCGAGTAGTACATTATCTGGTGCAACTACAGCTATTACATACCTAAACATTAAAATTCCAAGTACATATCCTAGCAAGATTCCAAGCAAAGTAAGAATTGAAATTTCTCTTGAGATGTAGCTAGTAACTTCTTTTGGATAAAATCCCAAAACTTTTATAGTCGCCAACTCTCTTTTTCTTTCACTAACATTAATATTTATCAAATTATACAAGACTACTAGAGCTAGCATTATTGAAATAAGAGTTATAACTCCAATTACTAAATTTAAATTTGCCATCAAAACATCTATTGATGCGTAAACCACACTAGTATTGGTAATTGCATTAATGCAATTTTCATTTTCAATTTTCTTTATAATTTTATCTGAATCTCCCTTTAGATAAATAGCATTGGTCTGGTATTTTTCTCCTGTGATTTGTTCATACTTATCTTTTGTCATGTAAATAAAATCACCAGTATAGTTTTCAGAAAAATTTGTAACTTTAACTTTTATATCTTTGCCATCTTTGTCGAAATTTATCAGATCATTTTTCTTTAAATTTAATTTATTAAAGGCCTTTTCAGTAATAACCGCTTCTTCTTTTGATAAATCAATTGCTTTTCGTTTGTTGGTGTGAAGACTTACAAATTTATCCAAATTATCTGTATCATTAAATACAACGAAATTTAGCTTACGCTTTTCATTATTTTTTGTGATTTTTACTTCTTGCATTTTTATTTGAAGGTGATCAAAATCTTCAATTTTTTTATAAAAACTTGCTAAATCTGATTCTTTTGATTTTTCATCAATTGCCGCAACAACATCGTAATGATTAATCGCATTTTTTTGTAAGTTCACTGTATCTTTTATTGAATCGATCATCGCAAAGCCAAAAAATGTAAGAGCAGTGCATCCTCCAACGCCGAATAATGTCATAAACATCCTAGATTTGTACCTAAATAAATTCCTTGCGGTAATTTTTTGCAAAAATGAAAGTCTTTTCCAAATTGGACTTATCTTTTCCATTAGGATTTTTTTGCCAACTTCTGGAGATTTACCTCTAAGTAAGCTAGCAGGAGTTTCTCTAACGGTTTCATTTGAGGATAAATGAACAGTTATTGCTATCAAAAATGCTGATAAAAGTATAGCAAAAGCCATATAAGAAATCGGATTCACATAATCAATTCCCAAGTTATTAAAGCCAGAAGAATAAGCTTTTATTATAACTTCTGCGACTATAAATCTACCAAATATAGCACCGATTAAAGAGCCGATTATAGTCGGAATGAGTCCATAAAAATAAAATCTTTGACTTATTTGTGAGTTTGTATAGCCCAATGATTTTAAAGTTCCATTTATGACTCTCTGCTCATCTATAAAACGTTTCATAGTTGTTAAGGAAACAAGCATTGCTACTAGATAGAAAAATGTTGGAAAAACTTTTGTCATTTGATCCATATTTAAACTATTTTGATAATAGGTGTTTATACCTTGATTTTCAAATATATTTTCTACTGTGTACTCTGGATCAACCAATCTTGCCAAAGCATCTTTGCCATCTTCAATTTCAACTTCCCCATCGGCAATTTCTTTTTGGGCGTCATTTTTTTCTTTGGTAAATTTTTCAAAATTCTTATCGTATTCGTCTTTGCCGTCTAAAAGCTTTTTGTAATTATCTCTAAGCTCTTTTTCACCTTTTTGTTTTTGGTAATTAAAGTCTTTTATTCCCTCATTATATTTTTGCCAACCATCAGCAATTTCTTTTTTGGAATTCGATATTTTATTCTTTGCCAGATCTAATTCTTTCTTTCCTGAAGTTTTTTGACTTTCTAACTTACTTCTTCCTTCATTTAATTTCTTTATGCCAGAATATATTTCACTTTGTTTTTGGTCAAGAATAGCTTTTTGATCATCTATCTTTGATTTTTCATCATTGTATTTATTATCTAGCAAAAGTTTATTGGCCTTATAATCATTTAGACCCTCATTATATTGATTTTTGGCTTCTTCTAATTGAGCTTTCATGTTTAATAAATCTGAAGGACTTAGATTTTTGTATTCGATTGGAATATCCGTAGCAAGTTTTTTTTGAGGGCTTTGATTTAATAATTGTTCAAGTTTTGAAAGTTCATTTTCTTTTTGATCAATTTCTTCTTTTGCCTTATCAAGTTGATCTTTTCCAGCATTTAGCTTTTCTCTAGCTTTAGAAAATTCATCATCTAATAATTTATAACCTTTTTTGATTTTTAAATAGCCTTCATCAATTTGTTTTTGGCCATTTTCTAATTCATTCTCATTCTTAGCAATTTCTTCTTCAGCTTCTTTTATCTTATCATTAAAAATTGCTAGATTTTCTTCATATTCTTTTTGACCATCTTTTAATTTTTTTTCACCGTCAATAAGTTCTTTTTTGGAAGATTCTAAAGATTTTTTCCCATCTAGGATTTTCTGGTCAAAAGTTTTTTTGCCTTTTTCATAATCTTTGAAGCCCTTATCCAATTTTTCTTTTGCATCTTCTAATTTTTTTTCTCCATCAGAAAGCTCTTTTTTTGCAGAATCTATATCATTTTGAGCTTTTTTGATATCGTAATTAGAATCTTTTTTAATTTTTTCTAAAACTTCTTTTGGTCTATTAGCTATATCTTTTTCTATTTTTTCTTTTTTATCTTCAACAAATTTCTCGTAATCTTTGCTTGTTCTATCTAAATTTTTAGTATTTTTATATACAATATTTATTTCAGCAAATTTATCAGTATCAAAATTTTCTTCTAAGACAAAGGCATATCCACTTAATTCTTTTTTTGCAGCAAAAGAAAGCTCTCTCATATCTTCCATAAAATGATCAGAAGATTTGTAAAAGCCAACAACTTCATAGGTTAAATTTTTAAGAGCTTTTTCATCAAATTTTGAGTTTTCGATGTATTTTAATTTTATCTTATCTCCTATTTTATAGGAATCCTCTAAGGAATCTTCCAAGGCAATTTGATCTTTTTTTCTTGGCATATATCCTTTTGTAAGGACAGATTTTTTTATATTTTCATTATAGGCTTTAACTCTTATCAAATTATCATCGATAAGAAGGTCAGAAGCTTTGATTTTTGTGATTTTTTCAATATCCTTATCTTTGCTTATTATCAAATCATCTTCATAATCCAAGCCATAAGTAGATTTAACTATTATATCTGGATGTTTGTAAGTATTAAGAGATTTATTTAAGGTATTTCTCATTGACGGCCCAGTTAAGGTCATTGCAACTACTACAAGAGTTGCAAGTCCAATCATTATAGCAATTGATAATACTTTACCTTTGGTGTTTTTTATATCTCTCAAATTATTTTTCAAGTAGGTCTTGTTCATTTTTACCACTCAATTTCTTCGATATCTTCTGGACTTTCATTAATATAGTTTTCTATAATTTTTCCATCTCTAAGTTCAATTACCTGATCCGCCATTGGTTTTATAAGCGAATTGTGGGTAATTATGATTACAGTTGCTCCCATTTTATGAGAAGCATCTTGCAAAAGTTTTAAAATATTTTTGCCTGTTTCATAATCTAGAGCGCCTGTAGGTTCATCACATAATAACAACTTTGGATTTTTTGTAAGAGCTCTTGCTATGGCAACTCTTTGTTGCTCTCCTCCAGAAAGTTGTGAAGGAAAATTATTTGACCTATTACTTAGTCCCACTTCTTCTAGAATCGTTCTTGGATCTAGGGCATTTTCTGCAATTTCTGCAGATAATTCTACATTTTCCAAAGCTGTCAAATTGCCAACAAGATTATAATGTTGAAAAACAAAACCAACGTCATTTCTTCTATAACTTGTTAAATCGATATCGTTTAGTTTGGATAAGTCCTTATCATCTATAAAAACTTCTCCAGAACTTGCTTTTTCCATGCCACCTAAAATATTTAAAAGAGTAGTTTTACCTGCACCAGATGCACCGACAATAACTAATAATTTTCCCTTTTCAAGTGAAAAACTAATGTTATCATTAGCAACAATGATGCTACTACCAGATTTATATTCTTTTCTTAAATTGTTTAATTTTATGTATGCCATAAAAACCTTTCTAATATACTTTATAAATAATATTATACCAAAATTAGACTTTTAGTCATTGTATTATCATAAAAATATTTTTTAGAGTAAAATACTTATCAGGAGTTTATTATGCTAAATGAAAAACTTGATGCTTATTTAAAAGAAAATTATTATCCATTTCATATGCCAGGAGCAAAAAGAACTGATATCTTACGTTCTGATTTACCTTACAAAAGAGATTTAACAGAAATTTATGGTTTTGATAATCTAAATGATCCTAGGGATATTTTTTTAAAAATGGAAGAAAAAATTGCTAAGATCTATAAGGTAAAAGATGCAATTATTTCAACAAATGGCTCAACTTGTGGAATTTTATCTACAATTAGAAGTCTAACTTATGAAAATAAAAATATTTTAATTCAAAGATCTTGCCATAAATCAGTTTATAATGCCATCGAAATTTTTAATTTACAAAGTGATTATGTAAATGTTTCAGTCGATGTTAATGGATCTATAATCGATATTTCTTATAAAGATTTGGAAAATAAATTAAAATCAAAAAAATACGCGGCTTTTGTCATAACTTCCCCATCTTATGAAGGCTATTATTTAGACTTAAAAAAAATTTATCAACTTACAAAAAAATATGAAACCAGCTTAATTTTAGATATGGCTCATGGTTCTCACAGCTTGCTTTTTGGAAAATATGAGAATAATTTTGATATTGCAATAACATCTTTTCATAAAAATTTATCAGCACTTACACCTAGCTCAGCTATTTTAATTAATGATCTAAGCTTATCAGATGAGATACGTAGAAATATGGCTATTTTTCAAACGTCTTCCCCTTCTTATGTCATTTTACAATCAATAGATGAAATGCTTGAAAAATTTGATTCTTTTTATAAAATGTATGATTTGTTAGATTCTTATTTGGATGATATTTACAATATAAATTTAGAGAAACTAAAATTAATTGATAAAAAAAATAAAGATAGGTCAAAAATACTAATTTCTACAATAAATACAAATATTACTGGGGAAAGGCTGGCAAATAAGTTAAGAGAAGAAAAAATTGAAATTGAAATGGCTTATCCTTCCTACGCCCTACTTATAGCAAGTATTTTTGATAGAAAAGAGGGTTTTGAAAGATTAAAAAATGCCTTACTAAAAATCGATAGAGCCATAGAATTTAGAAATAAAAATATGGACTTTTCCTATGAACTCCCTAAAAAATCTATGGAGATTAGTCGTGCATTCTTAGCTAGAAAAACTCTTATAGATTTAAATTTAGCAGAAAATAAAATATCCGCTCAGTTTGTTTACGCTTATCCACCGGGCATTCCAATAATTGCTCCAGGAGAGATAATTTCCAAAAATATAATTGACAATATCAAATATTTTCAAAAAAATTCTATTGATTTAAATATCGACGATGAGATTTTTATCCTAAATTGACAAATTATTATAAAACTGATAATATTAAGTTGTATAGCGATTATATAAAGGAGCATACATATGAAAAGAATAGTAACTTTAAACACTAGAAATCTTCACAAGAGCAAAGAAAATGGTGGTTGTGGTGAATGCCAAACCTCTTGCCAATCTGCTTGCAAAACATCTTGTGGAGTTGCTAACCAAGAATGTGTTAGCCATAAAGAAAAATAAGGGATTAGCCCTTATTTTTTTCTTTTGTGATTTATTTAAGTTAAGGAGAAATGATGATACACCAATATAAAGCCAAAGGCTTTAATATAGTTTTAGATACATTTAGTGGTTCAGTCCACGCTGTCGATGATGTTACTTATGAGATTATTTCCTTATTTGAAAATTATAATAAGGATGAGATTAGACAAAAGTTAGAAAAATATAACTTATCAGATGAAGAATATGATGAAGCTTATGAAGAAGTGGGCAATTTAGTTAAGGAAAATCTATTATTTTCAACTGACAACTTTTCAAATTTATCCATAGATCTTAATAAAAGACCAACTTATGTTAAGGCAATTTGTCTTAATGTAGCTCACACTTGCAATCTTTCCTGCCAATATTGTTTTGCAAAGGGTGGCAAATATCAAGGAAAAGATGCCCTAATGACTCTTGAGACTGCCAAAGATGCGGTAGATTTTCTTATAAAAAATTCTGGAAATCATTATAATCTTGATATTGATTTTTTTGGTGGAGAGCCACTAATGAATTGGAAGGTTGTAAAAGAAACTGTAACTTATGCAAGAAGTTTAGAAGAAAAATACAATAAGCATTTTAATTTTACGCTTACAACAAATGGCATGCTTTTAGATGATGAAAAAATTGCATATCTAAATGAGAATATGAAAAATGTGGTATTATCCCTTGATGGCAGAGCTGAAGTTCACGATAAATTTAGAAAAACCTTATCTGGCAAAGGATCTTTTGATCTTGTAGTTCCAAACTTTCAAAATTTTGTTAAGCAAAGAAAAGATAAGGAATACTATATAAGAGGAACTTTTACAGCTAACAATCTAGATTTTACAAATGATATAAAAACTTATCTTGATTTAGGATTTAAAAGAACATCACTTGAGCCAGTTGTGGGAAATTCCAAGGAAGATTTTGCCCTAAAAGATGAAAATTTGCCATTTTTGTATGACCAATACGAAAAATTAGCCGATATGATGATTGAAGCAATTGATAACAATGAAGAATTTATTTTTTATCATTTTATGATAGATCTTGAAAATGGACCTTGTGCTCAAAAGAGAATAAGTGGTTGTGGATCAGGTAGTGAATATATGGCAATTACTCCTGATAGATCTTTATATCCTTGCCATCAATTTGTTGGAAATAGCGATTTTGTGATTGGAAATCTTGATCAAGGAATTCTTAGAAACGACTTAATAAACGAATTTAAGACTTGCAATTGCTATTCCAAAGAAGAATGTAAAACTTGTTGGGCAAGTATGTATTGTTCTGGTGGCTGTGCTGCAAATAATTACAATGCCAACGGCGATATAAATTCAACTTGCGATTATTCTTGCAAGCTTTTTAGAAAAAGAATTGAAATGGCAATAGCTATTAAAATTTACCAATATATGAAAGAAGCTTAAAAAATAGAACTCTTTATTGATTAGCAACTAATCTAAAGAGTTCTTTTTAACTTAGTCTATGTTCTGATGTTATTGCTAGTGCTTTTACTTCCCTAGCATTTTTTTCTTTTAAAACTTTTCCAATTTCCTTTACGGTATTTCCTGTCGTTATAATATCATCAATTATCAAAATAGATTTATCTTTTAAATCGCAATCTATACTAAAAGCTCCCTTTAGATTATAAGATCTTTCTTCTTTGTTTAGCTTGTGTTGAGCTTTTGTTTCAGATATTTTTCTAAAATTTTCTAGGTAATTTGGCTCAATTTGGTCAATAAAATAATCTGTTATCATTTTGATATGGTCAAAACCTCTTTTGTTTAAGACTTTTTTTGAAGATGGTGATGGTAAAATATAATCGCAAGAAAACAAATCATTAACTTTTCCATAATCAAAAATCATGCTGGCGAATACTTTAGCCAAAGAAGTATTTCTATTAAATTTGTAATCTGCTATTAATTTTTTCATATCTTCGTTGTAGTAATAGATAGCATGGGCAGAAATGTCATCAATATCAAATTTATTTGCCACATAATCCAATTTTTTCAAGCATTTTTTACACAAAAAATGATGAGATATAGGATTTTCTTTGCAAAGATAGCAGGTATTTTTATCCAAAAATAAAAAGTCAATCAAAATTCATATTCTCCATTTCCTTTATCCAATAGGATAAATTTGTAAATCTTTTGTTGGAATAATTATTATCTATCATTTGCTTTAAAATTCTTTTTTCCCCAACCAAGACAAGTAATTTTTTGGCACGAGTTATGCCTGTGTATAGCAGATTTCTATTTAAAAGCATTGGTGCAACCTGCATCATCGGGATTATTACACAATCAAATTCTGAACCTTGTGACTTATGAATTGTAATTGCATAGGAAAGTTCCAAATCTTTTATATCTTCTTTATTGTAGTTTACCAAAGATCCATCGTAAAAAATTACTTTTATCATTTCTTCTTGATAATCTATACTATCGATAAAGCCAATATCGCCATTGTACACTCCCTCAGCATCTACTGACGAATTTTCTGGAATTAGATCATAATTATTTCTAATTTGCATAACTTTATCATCTCTTTTAAAAATTTTATCATTTATTTTGAGATTTTTTTCTGACTTATTTAGCACTTTTTGTAGATTTTTATTAATATTTTGAGAACCCCAATTAGTTTTTTTGCTTGGACATAATATTTGTATGTCCTTAATGCTGTCAAAGTCATAAAATTTTGCTAATCTATTAGCTACCAAATCTCCAAGGACAAAATCAAAATTATCTTTATTTGCCTCTATGAAAAAAAAGTCCTTGTCAGCTTCATTTAATATCGGGTACTGACCCTTGTTTATTCTATGGGCATTTACTATGATATTTGATTTAAGTGATTGCCTATAAATTTTTTCAAGTCTTACGGTTTTGATATTTGTATTTATTATATCTTTTAAAACATTTCCAGGACCCACAGAAGGAAGTTGGTCGCTATCTCCTACCATAATTAGGGCAGTATTTTCAGAAATAGCTGATAAAAGTTGTCGCATCAAATAAATATCAACCATACTCATCTCATCTACGATAATATAATCTTTATCAATTGGATTATCTTGATTATATAAAGCAACTTTTTCGTCAGGCTTAATGCCTAAAAGTCTATGAATTGTAAAGGCTTGTTCGTTTGAAGATTCTTGAATTCTTTTTGCAGCTCTGCCTGTTGGTGCAAGAAGAGCATAAGTTAGTTTATTGTCGGTTAATATTTTTGTAATAGCTTTTATAACTGTAGTTTTTCCAGTACCTGGACCACCAGTTATTACTAAAAGCATATTCTTAAAAGCTTCAGTAATTGCATTTTCTTGCTCTTTTGAAAATATGGAAAAATCAAAATCTATATCTACATCAAAAATATATGGACTGTTTTTCTTTAAAAATAATGCAGTTGCAATAAATTTTTCTGCCTTGAACAAAGAATTTTTGTAAACATATTTCTTATCTTCAATTATTACAATGTCGATTTTTCCCTCTATGGCATCATCGTCTATCTCTTTTTTTATATCTTCGTTTTTGATATTTAATAGCTTTGAAACCTTTTTTACAAGCAATTCGTATTCTAAAGAGCAGTGGCCGTTAAAATCAGCTTCGTAGGATAAAATATAATTTATACCGGCTGAAATCCTAAATTTTGAATTTGAGGCTATTTGCATATTAAAGGCTATTTTATCAGCGATAGCAAAACCTATGCCAGAAATATCTTCTACTAGCTTGTAGGGGTTTGATTTGATGATATCGATGGTATTTTCCTTATAAAGCTTATAAATTTTCATTGATAAGTTGTAGGAAATATTTAAGTTTTGTAAAAATAAAATGGTATCCCTTGATTCTTTAAGATCATTTGATGAAATTTTAATTTCTTCTAATTTTTTCTTGCCAATGCCTTTTATTTTTAAAAGCTTCTCAGGATTTTTGTAAATAATATCAATGGAATCTTTGCCAAATTCATTATATATATCAATAGCAGTTTTTTTGCCTATTCCTTTGATATTTGAATTGGCAAGAAAATTTATAATTCCTGTCTTGTCATTTGGTTTTACTAAACTTATAGAATCTACATTTATCTGTTCACCATATTTATCATGATAAACAAAAGTTCCAATGATATTTACATTATCGCCTTCATTAAAAATAGGCATAGTACCAACACAAGTTATAGAATCGTCAGATGTTTTTAGCTTTATTATAGTATAGCCATTTTCTTCATTTCTATAAATTATATTAGTTACTATGCCTTTAATTTCCATTTATTTTACTTTAACTCTCTTTATGTCAGCTCCCAATTTTCTAAATTTACCCTCAAGGTCGCTGTAGCCCCTATCTATATGATAAATATCAGAAACTCTGGTTTCGCCTTTTGCTGTAAGTCCAGCCATAACTAAAGCTGCACCAGCTCTAAGATCTGTCGCTTTTACGCTAGCTCCATGAAGTCTATCAACTCCAACAACAGTTGCTCTATTGCCACTAGTTGCAATTGCTGCTCCCATTTTGTTAAGTTGTTCAACGTGCATGAACCTATTTTCAAAAACGGTTTCTTGGATTCTACTTTCTCCATCGCAAACCGTCATAAGTGCCATAAATTGGGCTTGTGCATCTGTCGGAAAACCTGGATACGGAAGAGTTTGAACATTTGTTGGTTTTAACCTATGGTTTGTACTAACTCTAATTATATCCTCATCTTCATATTCTTCTACACTTGCTCCCATCTCGATAAGTTTTGCTATAATTGGTCTAATGTGAGAACCTATAACATTTTTTATTGTTACATCACCCTTTGTCATCACCGCAGCTATCATATAACTTGCTGCTTCAATCCTATCAGGGATTATTGTATGACGAGCACCAGTAAGTTTTTCTACTCCTTCAATAACTATTGTAGATGTTCCGGCTCCTTTAATTTTTGCACCCATTTTTGATAAAAACGAAGCCAAATCAACGATTTCTGGTTCTTTTGCAGCATTTTCTATGGTTGTTTCGCCTTTTGCTAAAGTTGCTGCCATCATTATATTTTGTGTAGCACCTACTGATGGGAAATCAAGATATATTTCATTGCCAAAAAGCTCACCATCTGTTGTTATTGAAATTTCGTCATCATTTACCATGCTTTCTGCACCTAATGCTTGAAAACCCTTTAGATGTAGATCGATTGGTCTTGCACCAATATTACAACCGCCAGGAGCTTTTGTGTAGGCTTTTTTGAATCTTGATAAAAGAGGACCCATAACCACAAAAGATGCACGCATTTTATCCATCAATTCAAACGGAGTTTCACAGGTGTTTATATTTGAAGAATCAATTCTTACAGTTTCATCATCAATGTATTCAACCTTACTACCTAAATGTCTTAAAACATCAATCATTATCTCCACATCTTTTAGCTTTGGAACTGCTTCTAAGATAATTTCTTCAGTTCCCAAAACGCAAGCTGCAAGTATTGGCAAGGCCGAGTTTTTTGCTCCTGATATACAAACCTCTCCCTCTAAAGGTTTGCCTCCATTTATTACTAATATTTCTTTATTATCCATTTAATATTCCTTTATTTTGTGCCAAATAATCTATCTCCCGCATCGCCAAGACCTGGTACAATATAACTATTTTCATTTAATCCTTCATCAAGTTGAGCTACAGTTATAGCCACATCTGGATGTTCTTTGCCTAATTTTTCTAGGCCTTCTGGAGCTGCAATTATAGAAAGTAATCTTATAGAATTGCAACCTTTTTCTTTAAGGTTTTCTATTGCATCGCAAGCAGATCCACCTGTAGCAAGCATAGGATCAATTACAAAAATGTCTCTTTTATCAACATCTAGTGGTAGTTTTGAATAATATTCAACTGGTTTTAAGGTTTTCTCATCTCTATACATGCCGATGTGTCCAATTTTGGCAGCTGGGAAAACTTCCAAAACTCCATCAACCATTCCAAGTCCTGCTCTAAGAATTGGCACAATACCAAGCTTTTTGCCTGATAGTCTATAGCCAGTTGTTTTTGTTATTGGAGTTTCAACTTCATATTCTTCTAATTCTAAATCCTTGCTAGCTTCATAAGCTAAAATCATTGCAATTTCTTTAATTATTGATCTAAATTCATTTGATCCAGTATTTATATCTCTTAAAATAGAAATTTTATGTTTAATTACTGGGTGGTCTAATACTTTTACTCTCTCTTGCATATTCTCTCCTATAAGTAAATTACATTTCCTGATGCTGACTTTTTCATCCTATTCATTATACTCTTACCCAAGTTTATTTCTTCAACTCCTTGAGCTAGGATTATATCCACATTTTCCATATCCATCAATCTTAATGATGTAAATAAAACATGGCTCATATATGATAAGTCATCTTTATTTCCTATGTTAATTGAAAAATAGTCCTTAAAATCATCTATATATTGATCAAAAACTAATACACCAACTTTTATCCCTTTTTCTTTTAATTGTAAAGCCTCGCTTTTTATGGCTTCTTCTGATTTTTCTCCTACATAAACTTCCATTTTTGCTTTTGGCGCATAATGTTTGTATTTTTGTCCTGGAGATTTAGGAATTTTTGAATTATCAACTAAACTATCATCTAATTTTACATCTGATAAAATTTCTTTGATAAATTCAAAGGTAAAAAATCCTGGTCTTAAAATAGTTGGAATATCTTCACTCATATCAATTACTGTTGATTCTATTCCAATATCAGATTCACCGCCATCTAAAATAAGATTGATTTTGCCGTTCATGTCATTATATACATCATCTGCTCTTGTAGGAGATGGCCTTCCTGAAATATTGGCACTTGGTGCTGCTATTGGTGTATTTGAAGCTTCGATTAGGTTTTGTGCGATTTTATTGCTTGGAAATCTAATAGCAACAGTATCTAGCCCTGCAGTTATTATATTTGGTATTATTTTTGATTTTTTAAAAATAATAGTTAGTGGGCCTGGCCAACATTTATCTATTAGTTTTTTTGATTTTGGATCTACATTTTCTACTAAATTATACAACATAGATATATTAGAAATATGTAAAATTAATGGATTATCTGATGGCCTACCTTTAGCTTCAAATATTTTTTTACAAGCATTTTCATTAAGTCCATCTGCTCCTAATCCATAAACAGTTTCTGTAGGAAAAGCTACAAGCTCACCATTTTTTATAAGGTCACTTGCTTTTTTTATAATATTTTCATCTATATTTTTGCTATCTAATTTAGAAATCTTCGTAATCATATTTTGCCTTTTTTTCTAAATTTTCTATCTGTTTTTTTATATCATCATCGATTATCAAGGTATAAGTTGGATCCATGTGAATGCTTAGTTTTATTCCCACTTCTTCTTTTATTCTTTTTTGTATATCTGTTATAAGCATATGAGCAACAAGCAAGGATAAATTTTGTGCAATTTCAACATCCACAGAGCCATCTACATGACCTTTTCCATATTCATGGATTTCTAGATTATGAAAACCAACTATAAAATCATTATCAAGAAGTATTTTCGAAATTTTTTCTTCAATTTCCGGATTTATTCTTTCGCCAACCAAATAATTAACCGTATCCTTAAACATATTAAATCCAGGTATAAAGACTGCTACAGATAAGAAAATACCTGCTATTGCATCTACATTGAAATCCACATATTTTTGGACATATAAACTTATGATGATTGCAAGTGTTGATAAGATATCATTTCTTGAATCTACCATAACTCCATAGTTTAGCTCGGAATCTAATTTAAAAAAGAGTCTCCTATTTAAAATATAAATATAAATTTTTGCCAAAATACTTAAAATAAGAATTAAAGCAATTGTAAAATTCATTTGTACAAAATTATCATCTTTAAATTTGCCAATGGAATTTAGAAACAATTGAAATCCCACATACATTATTAAAATTCCAACAAGCATAGAAACTAAAAACTCCATCCTTCCGTGTCCGTGAGGATGCTCTTTATCCGCAGGTTTTCTACTTAATTTTGAACCCAAAAATGCTAAAATAGCAACTATTGTATCAGATAAATTATTAAAGGCGTCGTTTATTATACTTGCTGAATTTGCTATTAGTCCTATCACTAACTTGCTGATAGCTAGTATTATATTTAAGACGATGGATATTGAAGATGAAAGTGATATTAATTTTAATCTTACTTCAGGATTATCTATATTTTTGTAGTCTTTTATAAATCTTTCAGAAAGAAAATTAAACAACTTATTCTCCTATATGTTCAAGTTTCCTGGTTTGATCTTCTGCTATCAAAGAGTCGATCATTTCTTCAATATCTCCATTTAGAAAATCTTCTAGTTGGTAAATAGTTTTATTTATCCTATGATCAGTTATTCTTCCTTGTGGGAAATTATAGGTTCTTATTCTCTCACTTCTATCTCCAGTACCAACTTGAGATTTTCTATTATCTGCAATTTCCTTGTTTCTTTTTTCTTCTTCTATTTCATAAAGACGAGCTCTAAGAACTCTCATTGCCTTATCTTTATTTTTTATTTGAGATTTTTCATCTTGGCAAGTTACAACTAAGCCTGTTGGAATGTGGGTAATTCTTACGGCAGAATCTGTTGTGTTTACAGATTGACCACCATTTCCAGAAGATCTATAAACGTCAACTCTTATGTCATTCGGGTCAATATTTATATCTACATCATCTACTTCTGGCAAAACTGCAACTGTTGCTGTTGAGGTATGAATTCTTCCACCTGATTCTGTTTCAGGCACACGTTGAACTCTGTGAACTCCAGATTCATATTTTAATTTTGAATACGCTCCCTCGCCTTTTACGACAAAAGTAGCTTCTTTTATTCCTCCAACTCCTTGAGTTTGAACTTCTATTTCTTCTGTTTTAAAACCAGCCTTATCAGCATACATATTGTACATTCTGTATAAGTCACCAGCAAAAAGTCCAGCTTCATCTCCACCAGCACCTGGTCTAATTTCAACAATAACGTCTTTGGTGTCGTTAGGATCTTTTGGAATAAGAAGAATTTTTAAATCATTATTGTAAATTTCTAAATTTTTCTTTTCTTCTGCAATTTGATCTTTTAGCATTTCAACCATTTCGCTATCGTTAGTTTCATTTAGTAATTCTTGATTTTCCTCAATTGTGGCTTCAGCTTTTAAAATTTCTTCGTATTTTTCTACAACTGGTTTAAGGGAATTGTATTCTCTAGAAATTTTTGTAAACTCATCTATATTAGATAAAATTGCTGGATCGGCAAGTTTACTTTCAAGTTCTTTATAATTTTCTCTTATATGGTTTAAATTATCAAACATATTTATCCTTTCTTTGCTATAACAAATCTATCAAAACCATTAAAATCTTTTAAATTTTCAATATTTTTAAAATCAGATTTGACCAACAGCTTATTTATCTCATCCTTTTGATCATATCCAATTTCAAAAATCAAATGACCATCTTCTTTTAAAAATTTGTTGGCTTCACTTATGATTTTTCTGTAAAAATATAAGCCATCTTCTCCACCATAAAGAGCATTTTTAGGCTCGTAATACAATTTTTCATCCAAATTCATATAATCTTTTTTGTTGATATAAGGTGGATTTGAAATTATTATATCAAATTTTTCTTCGATATTATCAAGTAAATCAGAAATTTTAAATTCCACATTTGTCAATTTTAAATAATCTTTATTTTCATTTGATAGGTCAATAGCTTCTCTACTTATATCAAGACCAATAATCTCTGAATTAGGAAGATTATAAGCTAAGCTTAAGCTTATTGCACCTGATCCTGAACCGATGTCTAATATTTTATCTTTATCATAATTCGATTTAATTATATAATCTATTATTATCTCAGTTTCAAATCTTGGAATTAAGGCTCTTTGATCTACTTTTAATTTAAGATTATAAAAATTCCAATAGCCAATTGCATATTGGAGTGGATATCCTTTTTCTATTTTACTTTCAATTTCTAGAATTTTCTTGCTTAAATCACTATCAAGCTTTTGATTTGGATTTAAATACAAATATGATTTTGGTTTATCCAATAAGTAAGTTAGAGCTATTATTAAATCTTCGTTCTTTCTTTCTATTATATCTTTTATTTTCATTATGCACACAAAAATAAGGTTAGTTGCCTAACCTTATTATTTTCTTCCATATCTTTTGTTGAATTTTTCTACATTACCACCACGTTCAGCGTTTCTTTGTTTACCTGAGTAGAATGGATGGCAATTGCTGCAAACTTCTACCTTGATTTCTTCTTCTGTAGAACCTACTGTAAATTCGTTTCCACAAGAAATGCAGGTAACTTTAGCTTGGTGATATTCTGGATGTAATTCTTTTTTCATATAAACACCTCTATTTTCCTTCATTCAATAAGCATTTTTTATTATACCATGTATTTAAAAACAAATCAAGTTAAAGTGTTCTATTTATTAATTCTACAAATCTTTCGTTAGAATCTGTTCTTTTCAAAAGATCAATTAATTCAACAATTGAACCAGTTGCGTCCATTTGTGATTTTCTAATTTTGAAAATTGCTTCAAGTTCTTCTTTTGATAATAATAATTCTTCTTTTCTAGTTGATGATTTTTCTATGTTGATAGCTGGGAAAATTCTTCTATCTGATAATCTTCTATCCAAATGAACTTCCATATTTCCAGTTCCTTTGAATTCCTCAAAAATCAAATCGTCCATACGAGATCCTGTTTCAACCAAAGCTGTTGCTAGAATAGTAAGTGATCCACCATTTTCAACATTTCTTGCAGCTCCAAAAAATTGTTTTGGACCTACCAAAGCCATAGGATCAAGACCTCCAGATAAAGTTTTTCCAGATTGTGGAGTTATGATGTTGTAGGCTCTTGCAAGTCTTGTTATTGAATCTAATAGTATTACCACGTCTTTTTTATCTTCGACAAATCTTTTGGCACGTTCCAAGATCATCTCTGCTATTTCTACATGATTTTGTGGTGGCATATCAAAAGTTGATGATGCAACCTCTGTTCTCATATAGTCATTGTCTGGATCTCTATATTCATTTACAAATCTTATGAAATCTGTAACTTCTTCTGGTCTTTCATCTATTAGCAAAACAAATATTTTAATATCATCGTAATTTTTTTCAATAGATCTTTCTATGTTTTTGATAAGAGTTGTTTTTCCAGCTTTAGGTTGAGATACGATAAGACCTCTTTGACCTTTTCCAATTGGGGAAATTATGTCTACAATTCTTCCAGAAATATCTCTATTGCTAGTTTCTAATTTAATTCTTTGATTTGGATAAATTGGAGTTAAATCATCAAATCCAACTCTGTTAAATGCATCTGCTGGCTTTTGGCCGTTAACATCGCTTACAAATATTAATGGTGCAAATTTATCTTTATCGTGTTTTTCGCGAGCAATTCCCCTTATATAGTCCCCTGTTTTTAGCTTAAACATTTTTATCTGCTTAGGTGGTACGTAAATATCGTCATCACCTTGTTCATATAAGTCGGATCTTAAAAAACCAAATCCATCTGGTAAAATTTCAAGTACACCTTCGCAATCGAATTTCTCGCCCAAATCATTGTCTTGTTTTTCTTTTTTTGCCTCTTCTATTAATTTTATAAGTTCATCTTTTTTGTACCTAGTAACTGAAGGAATTTCTAAAGACTTTGCAATTTCCCTTAGACTAGCTACGGTATTTTCTGCTAAATTTTCCATATTTTCCTTAAAAAAGGGATTGCTAGCTTATTTAAGTGCAACCCCTAATAATTTTTTTATTTGTTAGCTGAGCCTTCACTGCCCATCATAGCAATTTTTTCATATAAAACTTCTTTGATTGCTTTTGTTCCTGGAGCCAATAATTTTCTAGGATCGTATCCCTTGCCTTCTTTATCTTTGCCAGCTTCAATATATTCTCTTGTAGCTTTTGCAAAAGCAATTTGACATTCTGTGTTTACATTTATTTTTGACACACCTAGGCTTATGGCTTTTTTGATTTGATCTTCTGGAATTCCTGTTCCACCGTGTAATACCAAAGGCATTTTTACAGCATCAGATATTTCTTTTAGTCTGTCAAAGTTTAGGCCTTTCCAATTAGCTGGATAAACTCCATGGATATTACCTATACCTGCTGCCAAGAAATCTATGCCACAAGCGGCAATTTTTTTGCATTCTTCAACATCTGCAAGTTCACCCTCGCTTGCAACTCCATCTTCTTCTCCACCGATTCCACCAACTTCAGCTTCAACTGAGATGTTTTTGCTGTGAGCAAGAGCTACTATTTCTTTTGTTTTTTCGATATTTTCTTCTAGTGGCAATGAAGAACCGTCAAACATTACTGATGTAAATCCAGCTTCTATACAAGCTTTTGCTCCCTCATAAGAACCATGGTCAAGGTGAATTGCTACTGGAACTGTGATATTTAAGCTATCATGCATAGCGCGAACTAAATCTGCAACGACTTTAAATCCGCCCATATATTTTGCAGCACCTTCACTTGATGCTATGATAACTGCTGTTTTTTTCTCTTCTGCTGCTTCTAAAATTGCTCTGGTCCATTCTAGATTGTTTGTGTTAAAATGAGCTATAGCGTAACCATTTTCATAAGCCTTGTCCAAAAATTCTTTTGCATTAACTAACATTTCATTCTCCTTATAAAATTTCAAAATTTCCAACTATTATCATAATACCCTATTATTTTCTTAAATCTTCACTAATTTGAGATACTATTTTAGAAATTGCTTCTCCTTTATCAATTAACAAATTCTTCATATCAATTCTTTTAGAATATTCAACTTGTCCATTTATGGCATCTTTTCCAACTGTTATTCTATAAGGAATTCCAATTAGATCTCTATCGTTAAATTTAACTCCAGCTCTTTCTTTTCTATCATCTAATAAAACTTCAATACCCTTATCTTTTAGGCTTTGATATATATCTTCAGCAAGTTTAACTTGATTTTCATCTTTTGTATTTACAAGGGTAATTATAGCTTGGAATGGAGCTACTGTTGTTGGCCAGATTATTCCATTTTCATCGTAATTTTGCTCAACTATTGCTGATATGGATCTTGATATGCCTATACCATAAGAACCCATGATAAATGGCTTGCTAACTCCATTTTCATCTAGGAAGTTCGCATTTAAAGCTTCTGAGTATTTTGTTCCAAGTTGGAAAATATTTCCTACTTCTATACCTCTTGCTGATTTGTATAATCCTGAACCATTGTATGCTGGATCATTTTCTTTTGCTAAAATCAAATCTTCTGCAATTTCGCCATCAAAATCTCTGCCATAATTTGCATTAATATAATGATGGTCGTCTTTATTTGCTCCAACTACTAGGTTGTTTATTTCTGTTAGGCTTTTATCTAGGATAATTCTTGCATCTTTTAGTCCAATTGGTCCTGTAAATCCAGCTTTGGCAGATGTGATTTTTAAGATAGATTCATCATCTAACATTTGGATTTCATGTTCTGGAACTTTAAGATATGATATAAGTTTTGCCATATTTAGCTCTCTATTTCCAGGAATAAATACGAAAACTGGTTCTCCTTCTACCAATAAATCAATTGCCTTTGCACATTTTGAAGGATCTACATCCAAAAAGTTAGAAACTTCTTCTATAGTTTTTGTATCGATTGTTTCTACCAATTCTAGTTTTCTTTCTTCTTCTCTTATAGGATCGATTTTTATTCTTGCTTTTTCATCTGTGTAGGCATCATCACTTCCATCGGTGTATAATATTACACCTTCTCCACTTTCAGAAAGAGCAATAAATTCATGTGATTTTCTTCCACCCATTGCCCCATTGTCACCTTCAACTATCTTATAATCAAGTTTCATCTGATCAAAGGCATATTCATAAGCTTTCCACATATTCATATAAGATTTTTCAAGACCCTCATAATCCTTATCAAAAGTATAGGCATCTTTCATTAGGAAATCTCTTGAACGATTTATACCAAATCTTGGTCTTTTTTCATCTCTAAATTTATCTACAATTTGATAAAGATTAAGAGGTAATTGCTTGTAGGAATTTATTTCATCCTTTATTAATGCCACAAAAGCTTCCTCAGCTGTTGGTCCAAGGGCATATTCTCTTTCGTGTCTATCTTTTAATTTAAACATCTCTGGACCAAATGTATCCCATCTACCTGATGCCTCCCAAATTTCTCTAGGTTGCAAAATTGATGTGGAAACTTCAATTGCTCCATATTCGTTCATAGCATCTCTAACAATTTTTTCAATTTTATTTAAAACTAACTTGCCAAGCGGTAAGAACGAATATATTCCAGATGCTTGTTTTCTAATATATCCTGCTCTTACTAGTAATTTATGACTTGCAGTTTCAGCATCAACTGGGTCATCTCTTAATGTTGGCATATAATAATTTGATAATCTCATATTTTTAATCCCTTAGGGATAAACCTATCCTTTCTTTTTCTTTATCTATTTCAATTACTTTTACTTCGACAATATCAGAATTTGTCAAAACTTCGTTTGGGTTTTTTATAAATTTATCACTCATATTTGATATATGAATAAGTCCATCAATTCCAACACCAATATCGACAAAAGCACCAAAATCCGTTATGTTTCTAACTTTTCCAGAAATTTTATCTCCAATTTTTAAATCGTCTATTGTCATAATTTCTGATTTTGTTAAAACTTCTGGGTTATCATCTCTTGGATCTCTTCCAGGCTTTTTTAATTCATCGATAATATCTTTTAGAGTTGGCAATCCAACTTCTAATTTTTCGCTAATTTCTTCTAAATTTATATCATCAAGATCGTAATTTATTATTTCTTTGGCAATTTTATAACTTTCAGGGTGTACTGATGTATTATCTAAAATTTCTGGTGAATCTGGAAATCTTAAAAATCCTGCTGCTAATTTATAGGTTTTATCCCCAAGACCTTTAACTTTTTTTAGGTCTTTCCTATAAATTAATTTGCCTTCTTTGAAGTCTTCTTCAATTCTTTTTGCTAAAGTTAAGTTTAGACCAGAAACGTATGATAATAACTTGTAAGAAGCGTTATTTATGCTTACTCCAACCTCATTTACAGAATCTTCCACAACTTTTGAAAGTTCATTGTCCAATTTCTTTTCATTTAAGTCGTGCTGATATTGGCCGATGCCTATGTGTTTTGGCTCAATTTTTACAAGTTCAGCCATTGGATCTTGAAGCCTACGGGCCATAGAAATTGCTCCTCTGATTGTTACATCCAAATCTGGAAATTCTTCTTCTCCAAGGCTTGATGCAGAATAAACTGACGCCCCAGCTTCATTTACAATTGCATAAGAAATTTTTTCATCTAAACTTTCAATAAGCTTATTTACAAAAATTTCTGTTTCACGACTTGCAGTTGCATTGCCAAGAGCTATTAAATTTACTCCATGTTTTTTAATAAGATTTGTAAGTATTTCTAAAGCTTCTTTTTCTTTTTTGTGAGGAATTACCGGGTAAATTACCGCTTGGTCTAAATATTTCCCGTTGCTATCTACTACTGCAACTTTGCATCCTGTTCTATAACCTGGGTCAAGACCCATAACAACCTTGCTTTTTATTGGTCTTTGTAATAAATAAGGTTTTAAATTTTTAGAAAAAACTTTGATTGATTCATCTTCAGCAATTTCTGTAATATTATTTCTCATTTCGGTAGAAATTGACGGTAAAATCAATCTTTTGTAAGCATCGTTTATACAAATATCTAATAATTCCTTTTGGTAGGTGTTATTTGTTTGATATAAATTGCTTATAAGTTTTTTATTATATTCATCAGAAAATTCAAGTTTTACGCTTAAAGCTCCTTCTTTTTCTCCACGATTTATGGCAAGAGTTTGGTAAGCCTTAAGATCTTTTATTTTTTTATTAAAATCATGATAGGGTTCATATTGATTTTTATCATCTTCTTTTTTGCTTACAAGAATTCTTGCTCTCATAAAGCCATCACGTCTTACGATATTTCTGGCATCTAGGTTGTTATTTATATCTTCTGCCATTATATCAAGAGCTTTTTCAATTGCAAGCTCAGGCGAATCTATATCCTCATTTACAAATTCTTTTGCAAAGTTGATTGCGTCATCTTCGTCTTTTGCCTTAGAAAAAAGATAAGCAAATAGTGGCTCAAGTCCCAATTCTTTTGCCATATCGGCACGAGTTTTTCTTTTTTTCTTATAGGGATTATAAATATCTTCTAGCAAAGTTAGAGAATTTGTCTCTAAAATTTTTGCTTTTAATTCATCAGTTAAATTATCTGAATTTTCTAAAGCACTTATAATCTCTTCTTGTCTTTTTTCTATATTTCTTAATTTATTAAGATTTTTTTCGATTTCTCTTACTTCAACATCAGTAAGATTACCAGTTTTTTCTTTTCTATATCTTGCAATAAAAGCTACAGTTGAGCCTTCATCCAAAAGTTCTATAACATTTTCAATTTTATTTGCTTCGATTTTTAATTCTTCAGCTAAAATATTTACTATATCCATAATTTCCTTTATAAAAAAAACAACTTCAAAAAATAAATTAACAACAAATGAGCCGGATAAAATATGTAAAATAGCCATTTGCTTTGTTTCCCTTTTTTACCATTATATAACATAAGTAGTGGGATTGATAAATAGACAAAACCATAGGTCATTTCGATAGCATAGCCCCACACCTCTAATTCAAAGAAAAATCCCACAAATAGGGCGATAGCGGTAGAAATTTTTCTATTTCTTGTTAGATATATCAAAACTATCGCCAATACACCCTTATAACTATAATCCGTTTTTAAAATATTTCCAAGAGCCATGCCGACAAGGCTTATCAATATTATAAAGATTATTTTGATGATGTCATTTTTCTCTGATTGAAAAACTTTTTCTATGGCAAAGATCGTCAATGCTCCAATAAGTAAGGTAAAAATTACATTTTGACTTCCAAAATAAAATAAGGAATCATTTAATGCCAAATCAAAGGGTATTTCTGATATTAGAGCAAAAATTAACATCCTTAAAAAATATTTTTTTATATCAGTGCTATAAATCACAGCTTGCACTGTAAAAAAACAAAAAATAGGCATAGAAATTCTACCGATAAAGACAAAGATATCAGCAAGCACCCAATATTTTTCTCCAATCAAATAGAGAAAATCACTTTGGGCAAGGTGAGATAAAAACATGGCAATAATTGCTATTATTTTGATTTGTCCGCCTGTTATAAAATTCCTATCTCTAAACCAGACTTTTTTGTATTCCTCTTTTGATTTTAAATTAATAATTTCCATAATTCACCTAATTGCCCGAAATAAAGTTTATTTTATATTTAGGAAAATTCATGCTTATGTTCTTACCACCAACATTTGCATAATCCATTTGATCGATATCAAAAATATTTGATGGATCAAAAAATACAACTTTGCTAAAAGGTTTAGTTTTTGGCGAAATTTCTAGTTCAAACTTATAAGCATCTTTATCTTTGGCATATTCTATCAAGATGTCAATAAATCTACCATAATCGTATTCATTAAAAGTTTTAAATTCCAAGTCGATTTTGTATTGATCATTTTCTTGGATCTTAAATTTAGCCTTATCACTAGTATAAGAAAGTTTTTCTTTAGTAGATAAATTGGTAATTGTCATTGTTGTTAGATTAACGTACTGATCTGAATCCATAGAAATTATCTTTAGTAAATCAGTATTTGATAATTTGTTAATAAATTCATCTTCCTTAATTTTATTAATAGGAACTTCTATTTTTTCTTCTTCGTCGTCAATTTTTGATTTTAGGAGTTCTTCCTTGATTTTTTTACTGTCTATGGTATCTGTTGGATCATCGTCATTTTTGCTAAATTCGCTTTTTCTAATTCTCCTACCTTGATTTTTGGACTGATTAGAAGATTTTTTTTCTTTTTCATCTTCATTTAAGAAATCTTTGATCTCTTTAAAATTCATTTTTTCATTAATTAGTATATTATCCTTGCTTGATAAATATTTATAAGTAGAGTAAGTGGTTTTGAAAACCATATACAAAAAACTTAAAGACGTTGCTATTCTTATAATATCTTTGGGAATAAAATTCTTGTAATTTAAAATATTTATCACAAGCATTAGCATAAAAGGTGAGATTCCAGAGAAATTCAAAAAGTCCTTAAGCTTTGATTTTTTTACTTCTTCTTTTTCTTCACTAAGACTTTCTTTTTTTACTAGCATTTTAAATACTTTTACAAAAAATACTAGAAATCCTAAAACATAAAGTACAGTCACAGCATTATAAACTTGTGGATAATTATCATAGATATTAAAAGGTAATTTTTTTATAGTATAATCGATCCCAAAGGCAAAAATTAGCAGTAAAAGTCCTGTTTTTCTAAAGGTTTTTGATATCAAAAATATAAGCAAAAATAAGATAATTAAGCCCAATCCTATGTAAATCATATAATCATTAGCAGGTATTGCTTGTAATTGTCTTAAAATAAAAGAATAATCCATAATAACTCCTTGTATAATTATATCAAATTCGTTTAAGCTTACAAATTTATTTTAATATTTTTGGATTAATTATAAAAGAAAGTATAATAAAAAATATGCTTCAATAGCTCAATTGGCAGAGCAACGGTATCGTAAACCGTAGGTTGCAGGTTCAATTCCTGTTTGAAGCTCCAAAATCCAAAAGACCTAGATCTTATTTAATCTAGGTCTTTATTGTTTTAAAAACAATTTCATTTTGAATTTTTAAAGTCTTAGTATTTATTATTAAATCTTTTCCTAATTATCCTTATCTTGTATTATATAATTTGCCAAATCAAGCAAATCTTTTGCCATATAATAATTATCGCCCAAAAGATCGTAAATTGCATCTTCTGTTAAAATTCCTTGGTTTATATCTTCTGGAATTTTCCCTTCGTTTGAAGCATCAAAATCATCCATAAAATCCTTAGAATAATAATATTTTTCCAATTTTTCTAATGCTTTCTGGTGATCCTTAAATTTTTCCAAGGCTTCTCTTAAATTTTCTGTGATTTTTATATGGTCTTCGTAGATTTTTGTATAATCTTTAATGTGTTCGTAATCCATCTTATCCTCTTATTTCATAAATTTTTTCTATTATTTGGTCAAGGTCTTCTTTTATCTTATGAGCTTTGCTCAAAGATCCACTATTTGTGGCAACAATTATTATATCCAAATTTTTCAAAAAAACAATTAATTGACCACCAGTTCCTGATGCAAAAATAGTATTTTTATCAGAAATCCAAAGCCCCAAGCCATAATAATCTTCTGACAAAAATTTTCTTTGATTTTCATTGGTATTTTTTTCTATTGGCTTTTGCATTAGATCTACATATGATTTATCAATAATTTTTCTACCATTAAATATTCCATTATTTGCTATAAGCTTGCCAATTTTTAGCATGTCATAGGCGTTTAATTTTATTTTTGTAGCACCTGCAAGATATTTTCCATATTTTCCCCAAGATCTATCTTTTATATCCAAGGGAACAAGCAAATTCTCATTAATAAAATCAAAAAGATCATATCCTAAATATTCTTCCATAGTTGCAGAAAGCAAATAATATCCAGCATTAGAATACAAAAATTCTTTTCCAGGCTTATAATAAAGTGGATAGTTAATGCAATAATCAAAAAGATTATCAAAGTCGCTTTCTTTTAAATCTTTAGAAAAAAGCAGCAAATCTCTATATCCAGTAGTATGTGTCAGTAAGTGTTTTACTTTGACTTCTTTGAGATTTTTTAAATTTTTCTTATTGGTTAAATTGATTTTATCTTTAATAATAGGAAAAATTTCAGTTTCCAATGAAAATTCGCCAAATGTTTTATCAATTAATATCCCACAAGCTAAAGATAATACAGTTTTTGATATGGATCTTACATCAAAGACCTTATCATTTGCTAGATCTAAAATATAATCCGAATTATTCTTATATATTATCAAACTTTCGGCTGAATTTTTATTTTCAATTATTTGATTTGCAAATTTTTCAATATTTTCCATAATTTCTAAATTCAAAATTTAGCCAAATTTTTAATAGGCTTTTTTATAGATATTTAAGACATCTTCTTCTACTAAATGTTTAAATCCATTTATTTCTGGAGTTTTTCTATTATTCATGCAATTTTTTGCCATGATTGGTAAATCTTCTTCTCTAAATGATTCATCTCTAAGCTTTGTAGGGATTCCAATAGATGAGAAAAATTCTCTTAGAGCTTCTATGGCTTTTTTTGCATCTTCATTGGTTGATTCGCTTTTTTCTAAGTCAAATACATTGTAGCCAAATTCCGCAATTTTTTCACTAGTTTCATCATCTAAACAATATTCCAACCAATATGGAGTTAAAATTGCTAGTCCTACTCCGTGGGTTATATCTCTTAGTGCTGATAATTCATGTTCCATCGCATGAACTGACCAAGCAGTTGATTTTCCAGCATCCAATAAGCCATTTATAGCCCAGGAATTTGCCCACATCAAGTTAGCACGAGCTTCGTAATTTTCTGGATCTTTTATAGCTATTGGTCCATATTTTATACAAGTTTTTAAAATACCTTCAGAAAATCTATCTTGCAAATAACATCCATCATTTAAAGAAAAATAATTTTCCATAGTGTGACTCATAATATCAGCTGTTCCAGCTGTTGTGTGGTAAGGATTTACAGTATAAGTATATTCCGGATTCATAATTGCAAATTTGGGTCTTACAAATTCTGAACCCCAACCCAATTTTTGGGAAGTTTCTTCATTGGTTATTACAGAAGATGTATCCATCTCAGAACCAGTTGCTGCAAGTGTTAAAATACTTCCAATAGGAAGTGCGTTTTCTACTTTTGCTTTGCCAATTACAATATCCCAAGGGTCATTTTCAATCAAAGCTCCAGCTGCAACAAGTTTTGCAGTATCGATTACAGAACCACCACCGACAGCAAGTATGAAGTCGATTTTATTTTCCTTTGCTATCTTAACTCCCTGACGAACTTTATCTATTCTTGGATTTGGAACAATTCCCTCCAACTCAAAATATTCAATCGAATTTTCATCAAATATTTTTATTATTTGATTATAAAGACCAATTTTTTTTATGCTTTTTTGTCCATAAACTAAAAGAACCTTATTTCCGTATTTTTTTATTTCTCCTGCTAAATTTTTAAGTTGATCTTTACCAAATAAAATCTTTGTTGAAATGTCAAATGTAAAATCTTTCATAAACTCTCCTTAATTGTAAAATTACCTTTATCTTTTAATTTCTACCCTACTTCCAGTAAAAATAAGCAAGAAAAAAAGCATCTACTTTCGCAGATGCTAAAATAAAATTAATTTCTTTTTCTTCTAACCCGAGGTATTACTCTATTTACTTCTTTTAAATATATTTCGTACTCTGTTCCGAATTCATTTTTTAACCATTTTTCTTCTGTATTTTTCATTAATATTGTTAAAAAAGCCCAAAATACAAATGGAAGTATTAATAAAATATAGTTTGCTGTAAATAAAAGTAGACCTGTAAATATAAATAAAAATGCTGAATAGACGGGATTTCTTACTATGCTGTATACTCCTGTTGTTATCAACTTTTTTTCTGTAACTTTTTTATTTATTTTCTGAACTATTACTGCTTGTATCCATAAATATATGCCTAAAAGCATTAATAATATTCCCACAATAATAAAAAATATTTTACCTTGCCTTAGTTCTCCTAGGTTTAGATATCCTCTAAGATGAAGGCATATTCCTACTACTGTAAGTATTAAACAAGTGATTACATATGCCGGTCCAACTCCTAAAGCTGGCATTTTAAATTCTTCCGATTTCATTTTCTTCTCTAATATTGTTTTAACAATTCAATAATTTCATCTTGTGCATTTCTTCCTTCTCTAAAAAATCTTACCAATGGATAACAATGACACATTCCCTTGCCTACAATAATTTCATATGGAACATGATATTTTTCCATTGCTTTTTTAAATTCGTCAGCAAAGGCATAGAGGCATTCATTTTCGCCGTAATAAAAATATGTTTTCGGAAAGTCGGTAAAATCTCCCACCGTTCCGTCTAGCATATATTCAGGTATGTCTTTATCTCCTTTTGAGATTTCTCTTGCAGTTTTAATATACGTAGGTTCAATCATTATGTCATTGTGGTTAAGTTCTTTTAATTTCTCCCAAATTTCTTTGTTCTCATCGGCAGTTACATCCGGAATTCCTCCCGGAGAAACTGAAATAATCTTGCCTGGCATTGCAAGCGGTCTTCCTAAAGCATTATTATTTAGAAAAATCCCTAGTGATAGACAAGCTCCTGACGAAAATCCGAGAACACTTATGTTTTCTGCCCTATATGTTTGGGTCATGAGCCTATAGGTTTCAAAAGATACTTCATATGTCTTATCTATCTTTACATCTTCTGAACAAAGTGGATAAAATAAAAACCATACATCTTTTCCGGTTTGTTGCATTATTCTTTCCGACAAAGCAAAGTCCAATTTGTCCGGTTGTGTTATCATTCCTCCACCAAATAGATAAAGAACTGCACCGTCTGAAGGAATTTGATTTTTTTGATATGAAATCAGTCTGTAACCCATAACATCTCTGTCATAAAGATAGTAATTTTTTCTCTCGGCTCTTTTCTTTGCCTTTTCTAAATCAAATACTATTTTTGCATTTTCACCTTTTGCATACTCAAGTATCTCTTCCTTGTTCTTTAAAAATATTTTTTTGACTCCGATAAGTCTTACAGTTGTGGATGCAATTTTATAAGTTAAACTCATTTTATTCTACTCCAATAATAATAAATTAATCACAAGCTTTACCAATTTCTTATTCATATAACATTGGTTCATTCTCTATCACCTGTGATAAAATAATCACAATAATCTGCTCCATTTGCTATGGTCCCTTTTCTGTGAAGTACTCCATGTTGAAGGCTTATCATAAGCTCATCCAATTCACAGAATAGCGGCATTAATTCATCTACCCCAAGCTTTTTAGTGTATGTACAAATAGGACAACGAGTAATTCTGTAATAACAAGCACCCTCATATGGTTCTCCCTCAAAATCGACCTTAAATGATGTGGGATAGAGTTTTTCTTTTTCTTCTGTATACCATTTATAATACTTAACTATATTTTTCTTATTGGCTTCTTTTCCTCTCTTAGTATTTAGATTAGTTAATGAAAAAAACCATTTGACAAAATACAGA
>QWCE01001148.1_pt1 | contig 43329 bp, 41 predicted proteins | sample 1972531 | NCBI WGS metagenome assembly QWCE01 (sample SAMN09866716, study PRJNA288562) | Human gut metagenome isolate term4_stool, whole genome shotgun sequencing... | reverse complement strand
AATAAATTTTATTATATTAAAATAACAGCTTGAAAATAATATAATCGGCACTTACGAACAATATAAATATTTGTGAAAATGGTGTGTAAAAATTTATGTTTTTGGCGTTAATAAGAATTTTTATGAGCGTATAGACGGTTTTATTTCAGCGATACCACTGAAATAAAAGAAATCAAAAAATAACTGAAATTTTAAAATCAGTCTATTTGATTTATAAATCAAATAGACTTTTATTTTTTAATATTTTATTTAAAAACATCATTAAAATTTGAGCTTTGTTCTTTTTGACAATCTATTTTTAATTTTTCCATTTTTTGTCTTGCATCCATTACTTCATCTATCAAATCCTGATTATAAAATTTTTCAGGAATTTTAAAAGAAGCTGCAGAATATTTATGGCTTATGCCGCTAAGTCCTACACCGTAAATTTTTTTAATCTTTTCATTAATATTTATTATGTCGCTGTTTTCAGAACAATGTAAACCAATTCTCGGTATGCAATAACAATCTTCAGCTTTAAACTACAAATGCTAATTTATTATCATAAGGATTTAAAATTTGAAAATCAGCACTATTGTAAGATGATAAAAGTAACAAAACTGGCTTTTTATATTTTTGATCCAAATTAAGAACAATTTTTCTATCAAATCCGCTGCTTTCATAAACAGAAACGCTGAAAATTTCAAAATTTTTCCATTTTTTATTAATTTTTTCCGCAATATCGTTTTGAGAAAAATATTTCACCATATCTCGCAATGCGAAATAAAAATCAACCGTATGCCAATGGTTCATCATTTCTATTTCTATTGTATGGTTGCCTTTTGTAAAGTTATATGTAAGATCTTTTTTACTCATATTTTCAGTGCTGTCAAATATAATATTTCCATCTATAAAAATTCGCAAATCTTTATCAGAATTGTCAAAAACCAATCTTTTTAAAGTGTCTTTCTCAAATTCAAACTCACCGGCCCAAAATGCAGCAAATTTAGAAGAATCAATGCCTTTAAAATTATCATAAGCATAATTTACAGCAACATCTTTCACGCTTTGCATATATACTTTATCAGGCGAATCGGTGCCAAAATAAAAAGCCGCATATTCATTAAGCGGCGGTTTTTTACCTTTTAGTAAATGTTCACCCCAACTTTTTGTTTTTTGTACCTCAAATCTCTCTTGTGAAGAACTGTTACTTTCAAGATTTTCACAAAAAGCCGACAAACAAAAAGTAATTAAAATAATAAATATTCTCATTAATTTCCTTTATTTATATCAATTATCAATCTTTTTAATATTTTCGCCTTTTATATAAGCTAAAAATTCATTTTGCAGACGCTTTTCACGTGATGAGATGCTCTCTTTTTGCAAATCGAATTCACTTGTAAACTCAGCTTTTTCATCTTCACTAATATCGAAATTTTCAAGCTTAGTAACCTGCGATTTTGTTTTTTTCGGCTTTTTATCTTTTTCAAGCTCTTTTTTTATATCTTTTAAACTATCAAAAAAATCATTCATTATTTTTTCTCATTTATCATTTGCATTACCGCGGAAACGGCAGCTACTACTTCATCGTCTTTTTTTTTCGGATTCATCGGATCGTTCGTTGCGTCAAGTATTTTTTGTAAATTCGACTCCACATAACTTGTATCAAAAAAACCACGTCTGAACTCTCTACTTTTGCTGATAGCAAGCAAAAATGGAATAATTGTTTGCACACCTTCGATTTTAAATTCCTTAAGCGCACGCTCCAACTTATTTACAACCAAATCATATCCTGTACTTTTTACGATAAGTTTTGCAAGAAGTGAATCATAAAACGGCGGAATTTTATAATCTTTATAAATATGACTATCAACTCGCACTGATGGACCAAGAGCCGGATAATATCCTGTTATCGTTCCTGGAGTAGGAATAAAATTTTTCCAAACATTTTCAGCTGTTATACGAGCTTCTATCGCAAATCCGTGCGGTTTGATATCACTTTGTTCAAGTTCCAAAATTTCACCGCTTGCAATTCTTATTTGTCTTACAACCAAATCTGTTCCGGTAATTTCTTCGGTTACACCATGTTCTACTTGAATTCTTGTATTCATTTCCATAAAATAAAAATCGTTATTATCATCAAGCAAAAATTCAACTGTTCCTGCATTTGAGTATCCCACGGCTTTTGCAGCGGCCACGGCTGTTACACCCATTACTTTTCTTAGATTATCGCTTATACTTGGGCAAGGCGCAATTTCAATTATTTTTTGATGTCGTCTTTGTATAGAGCAGTCGCGCTCGCAAAGGTGAATTATATTTCCGTAATTATCACCTAATATTTGAAATTCTATATGACGAGGTTTTACGATAAGTTTTTCCATAAAAACTTCATCATTATTAAAAAAAGTTTTGGCTTCTCTTTTACAAGCTTCAAAAGAGCTTTCCATATCCTTTTCATCCCAAACTTCACGAATTCCGCGACCACCACCGCCGCCGCTTGCCTTTAAAATAACAGGATAACCGATTTTACGAGCATACTCTTTTATTTTATCCATAGTTTCATTATTTAATTTTTCAGTTCCCGGAACTATCGGAATTCCATTTTTTCTCATCAAATATCTTGCTATATTTTTATTTCCCATTTTGCGAATTACATCGGGTCTTGGACCTATAAAAGTAAGTCCTGCATCTTCAACCTCTTTTGCAAAATCGTAATTTTCGCTCAAAAATCCATATCCCGGATGAATCGCATCGGCTCCACATTTTTTTGCTGTTTCTACGATGATTTTAGGATCTAGATAACCTTTCAATGGTTCCGCACCGACTTCATAAGCTTCATCTGCAATTTTTACATGTAGACAGTCAGCATCCGGTTTTGTGTAAATAGCCACACTTTTTAAGTGCAGATCTCTACACGCTCTAATAACTCTAACCGCGATTTCACCGCGATTTGCGATAAGAATTTTATGGATCATTTCAGCCCTTTTCTAAAAATTTTAATGTAATGATAATATAATTCTAGTTATGAAAAGTTTAAATTTAAAAAAATTTATATTTTTGCTTATTTTAAGGAAAACTTGTGTAAAATGCACATTTTATTTTGTGCGCTCGTAGCTCAGCTGGATAGAGCATTTGATTGCGGTTCAAAAGGCCGGGGATTCGAATTCCTCCGGGCGCACCACTTTTTGGAAATCTTATGAAGATTCTTTTCAGTCCGGCGGAAGATAAAATTTCTCTTTCCAATTTACCGCCTATAAATTCTAAAAATTTTATTTTTAATGAACTTTATAAAAAACGCTTTGAAATTTTAAAACTTTATGATAATTTTGTTCAAAATGCTGCTATAACAGAACTTTCACGTGTTTTTGGCTTAAAAAAAGAAACTGAAATTTTGCAATATAAAAATGAAATTTTTAAATCGGGTACGATAAAAGCGATTTTGCGCTATAACGGCGTAGCTTACAAAGCTCTACAATATCGCTCTTTAAATAAACAAGCACAAAATTTTATAGATAAAAACGTAATAATTTTTTCAAATCTTTTCGGCCCGATACTTGCCGAAAATACCATACCGAACTATAAACTTAAACAGGGTGAAAAATTTTGCGATATAAATGTAGAAAATTTTTATAAACAAAATTTTAGCGAAAAAATTGATAAATTTATCGAAAATGATGATATACTTGATTTAAGAGCAGGATTTTATAATAAATTTTATGATATTAAAAAAGAGTATTTAACTATGAAATTTATTAAAAATGGAAAGATGATCAGCCATTTTGCAAAATATTTCAGAGGTAAAATTTTAAAAGAAATCGCACAAAATCAACTCGATAACAATAAAAAAATTATAGCTTTTAATTTTACGGATTTAAAACTTATAGAAATTCATAAAATACAGAACAAAACCGAAATATTATATAAAATTATATAAATTTATAAAATTTTAAGCTGAAATTTCACCAAATTTAATAAAATTTTGTGAAATTTATTATAAAAGTGCGAATTTTAGGCAAAAAAGTATTGTTTTTTTGTTAAAAATATTTTATAATGGCATTACAAAACTTTAATACAAAGGATTTAGAATGAAAAAAGCAGAATTCATTCAAGCAGTAGCCGAGAAAACCGGCTCAACAAAAAAAGTTGCAACAGAAGTTGTAGATGCAGCATTGGAAGTTATTTCAGATGTTCTTGTAAAAGGTGATTCTATCAGTTTCATCGGTTTCGGCTCTTTCGGCTTGGCTGAGCGTGCAGCAAGAGAAGGTAAAGTTCCAGGTACAAACAGAACTTACAAATCACCTGCTACAAAAGTTGTAAAATTTAAAGTTGGTAAACAACTTAAAGAAGCTGTTGCTGAAGCTGCAAAAGGCAGCAAATCTTGCAAAAGCGGAAAATGCAAAAAGAAATAATCTTTTAAAATTATTATTGCCCCAAAATTTTGGGGCTTTTTTTATTTTAATCAAATTTTAAAATTTTTTAGTTATAATTCCATCTTTTAACAAAATTTTATATTATTTATTGCGCCCGGGTGGTGAAATTGGTAGACGCACCAGACTCAAAATCTGGCGAAGGCAACTTCGTGCCGGTTCAATTCCGGCTCCGGGCACCACTACATATTTTAATACATCAGCTATAAAAATTAAAATAATCAAAAAAAATTACCTACACTACTTTAAAAATATCAGCGTTTAAATTTACATTACCTGATTAAAATCATTACAACTAAATTTTAAATATCCAAGAAAATAATCTTAAACTATGAGTTAATAAATTAAAAAATTTTAATGTATTTTAAATTTACAAAAGCTAACAATATATAATAATTAAAAAATACTGATTAAATATTTAAACTAATTTAAAAATTATAAGTTTTTCAGTTAAATAAAAATAATTATAAAATTTTATAATTCATTAAATTTCATTAAAATAAATAAAAAACTAACTTATATAAAAAAATTATTTACAAAAATTTTTAGTTACAAAAGTTATTTTTTAAAAAATTTTATGGTATTATATGAAAAAAATAAGGAGTTATTTTTTATGAGAAAAATTTTATCTATGATGATAAGCATTTGCGCTGCAAATGCTTTGTTTGCAAGCAGTTTATATACCATACGAGATGGTAAATTATTTGAAGTTGAAAGAACTTACTCTGGAACATATAGAACTAAAATTGGTTATAATCCAGTAAATGAGTCTGAAATCTTAGTATTATCAAATTTTAATGATATAAGCATAGCATTTGGAGATGGTGCATATGCTGATGATACAAAGCCAGGTGGGGGTGGCATTGCTATAGGAGTACGTGCTCGGGCTAAGCGAGATCCAAGCGTATCTGGTCCTGGAGAGGGAAATATTGCTATTGGAAATGATGCACAAGCGACTGGACACATGGCTATAGCTTTAGGTAGCAACTCAAAGGCAGAACAACAGCATTCTATTGCTATAGGATTTGGTGCAGATTCTTCAGAAAAAGACCACTCAGTAGCAGTTGGACAAAACTCAAAAGCTACAGGACTAGAATCTTCTGCTTTTGGAAGTTTTGCAAAAGCGCTTGGTGAACATAGTGTTGGTATTGGATATAGGGCAACAGCAGAGGGGCGAGTTAGTATCGCATTAGGACAAGGTGCTAAAGTCACAGGAAGTGAGCAAGGATCCACTGCTATAGGTTGGGAAGCAATAGCCTCTGGAGAATTTGCTAATGCTATAGGAAAAAAGGCTAATGCTAGTACGCATTCCAATGCTATAGGATTTGGGGCACAATCTTTAAACCAATCCAGTGCCATAGGCGAAGCTGCATATTCTAAAGGAAGGTATTCAAGTGCTATAGGTCATCAGGCTAGAAGTTACGCTAATAATTCAGTAGCTATTGGAAGTAACGCAGTTACATACGGCAGAGATAAAAATACATATACCTCTGCATATAGCTCTATATCAATAGGAGAGTTTGCAAGAGCTGGCTTAAGTGAAAAGCTAACCCAGTCAGAGTATGATGAGTTAGATGGCAGATTACAAAAGAATTATTATGTAGAAGATGGAAACGGGTATAAACTAAAACCTTTTGATATCGAAAGTGATCGAGGCAATATAGCTATAGGTACCTACTCATTAGCAACTTCTATTAGATCTGTTGCTATAGGAATTGGTGCAGAATCTATGAGTTCTAATGCAGTTTCTTTAGGTTATGGTTCTAAGGCTCTTTGGAATGATTCCACAGCCCTAGGAAGCAAGGCGAAAGCCATGGCTAACTATAGCACTGCCGTAGGATATGGAGCTTTAGCACGCTCAGAAAGATCAGTCTCAGTAGGATATGAAGCTAAAGCACGCTCAGAAAGATCAGTCTCAGTAGGATATGAGGCTAAAGCAGGTCTTGAAGAAGAACTTGACGAGAGTAGATATAACTCATTAGCCGATACTTATAAACAATACTACAAAAAAGATAATGGAAAATATAAACTTAAAAATTCAAACCAAAATAATATCGCTATAGGATATAATTCTGAATCTTTAGGTGCAAGCTCTTTGGCTTTAGGATATGGATCTGTAGCAGCCAAGGACCATGCAATATCACTTGGGACAAAATCAAATACTCAAGGAAGTTATAGCATATCAGTAGGACATGAGGCTAAAGCTTCAAATGACAATTCTATAGCTTTGGGCTATCAAGCCAATGCGCAAAAAGATAACTCTGTTGCACTTGGAGGAAAATCAGTAGCGAGCATAGGTAGTGGAGTTATAGGCCTTGACTTTGCAACCAACAATCCAAGCAAAGAAACAAACTCTGCTTGGAGAAGCACAGCAGGAGCTGTATCAGTAGGCGATGAAACTAAAAAAATTACTCGCCAAATTACAAATGTTGCAGCAGGAACACAAGATACCGATGCAGTCAATGTCGCCCAAATCAAGTCTTTGACCAATCAAGGCTTTCATACACAAGCTAATTATAATGCTACAGATATAACAAAGGGAAATGATGTTTCTCATAAACTTGGTGGAATTATAAAAGTAGGTGGCGGCTTTAAACTTACAGGTAGCAATAAGAACTTAAATGATTTTCTAAGCAGCGAAAACTTAGCCACTTCAATTAACAAAGATGGAAGTATAAATTTACTTATGGCTAAAACTCCAAAATTTGATGATATTAATATCTTAAAAGATGGCAAAAACTATACAAGTCTAACCACATGGATTAAAAGTATAGAAAATTCAAGTCAGGCAAATAATATAAAATATTTCTCAGTAAATTCTGGAGAAGAAGAAAATAAAAACAATGACGGTGCAACAGGCAACCATGCTATAGCAATCGGACCAAAGGCAACAGCAAAAGGAGATAATTCCGTAGCTATTGGATTAGGTGCAGGATTACAAGGTTCAGGTTTCTTTTCAATTGCCACAGGGTATTTCTCAAATGCAAAAGGAAATCACTCAATTGCCATTGGATATATTTCAGAAGCAATTGGTGACAGATCAGTGGCCTTAGGTATTCGCTCTGAAGCAAAAGATATAGACGCGGTTGCTATAGGCAATAGAGCAACGGCTGAAAAACAGGGATCAATGGCCTTAGGGGCTTTTGCAAAAGCCAAGGAGAGAGGCTCTCTTGCACTAGGTATTGAATCACAGGCAAATACAGCAAACTCTGTAGCTTTAGGATTGTATTCTATAGCAGATGTTGGAGCTGGTGAAGAGGGAGAATATTTTGGAGCTGGTAAAAATGATGGTAAAACCACTGCTACTTGGACAAGCACAGCAGGAGCTGTATCGGTAGGTGGCAAAATTGACATTCAAGGACAAAAATTTCATTTAACCCGTCAAATTACAAATGTCGCAGCAGGAACACAAGATACCGACGCAGTCAATGTCGCTCAACTTAAATCTTTAAAAGATTATAGCGATAAAACCTTTGCAAGCAAAACTGAACTAAATAATATAACAAATAATCTAAACAGTAAAGTTTCCGATGTAACAGGCAAAAATAATATAAAAGTTGAATCCAAAGGTACTGAAAAAATAGTAAGTCTAAAAGAAAATATCGATTTAACAAATAACGGTTCTATTAAATTTGGAGATGGCAAAACAGAAATTACAAAAAACAAGATAACTTCTAAAGATTTAGTTGCTAAAGGAGATAAACAAGTTACTATAAGCGGGGATAAAGGAACTGTTGAGGGTCTTACAAATACAACTTGGGATAAAAACAATATCGTTGAAAACAGAGCTGCTACAGAGGGTCAGCTTAAAGAACTTCAAGAAAACTTTACAACAAATTTAAATGGCACAGTAAATCAAACACTAGGAAAATACAAACTTAAAGGAGATGAGGGAAAGCATAATATTTATGGCAACGAAACTTTAACTATAAAAGGTGATAAAAACATTAAAACAAAAGCTACAGAAGATGGAAATTTAGATATAAAGCTTTCAAAAAATTTAGATCTAAAAGATGGTTCTATAACACTTAATAACGCAAAACTTGATGAAGACGGTTTAAAAGTTGGAGATGATGTTAAAATCACAAAAGATACTATTCAAAATGGTGATGTTAAACTTACCAAAGATGGTCTTAATAATGGTGGTAATAAAATAACAAAAGTAGCCGATGGAGAAGCTGATGATGATGCTGCTACTGTGGGACAATTAAAAAATATAGCTGTTGGTGCTAGTGGAGTAAAAGAAAGTGATAAAAAAGATGACTGGGCTAAAGAAAAACCAAAAGCAACTGGTAAAAACTCAGTTTCTATAGCCGGTGGATCGAAAGATAATGGTAGAAGCAACACAGTATCAGTAGGAGCTCCTGGACATGAAAGAACTATAAGCAATGTCGCTCCTGGTGTTCTAAACTCAGACGCAGCTACTGTAGGACAACTCAAAGCGGGACTAAACAATGTTTACGGAAAGCTTGACGAATACAAAAAAGATTCTCGCGCAGGAACAGCCTCAGCTATGGCTATAGGAAATCTTCCACAATCTACAATTCCGGGAAAAGGAATGGTCAGTTTAGGAGGCGGTTTTTATGACGGTGAGTCGGCTATGGCAATCGGCTTATCAAAAATGAGTGATGATGGAAAATGGGTAGTAAAAGGCAGTGCAAGTTATGATTCACAAGAAAATGCAGGAGCCGCAGTATCTGTCGGCTTCCATTTTTAATTAAAAATAAAGAACGTTTGGTTCTTTATTTTAAAATTTTATAAAAGGATAGAATATGAAAAAATTTTCATTAGTAGTTTTAGCAGTTTTAGGAGTATTTATTTTACAGGGATGTACCACAAAATCAAGCGAAAAAGTGCCAAGAAACGGCATAATGAGTGAAAATGAAATTACTTTTCCAAAACCTGAAAAAAGTATTTACAACAAAGCTTTGAGCGTAAATTTGGAAAACATAAGAAAAATCGAAACAGGAATGAGTAAAGATGAGATAAGAAAACTTATCGGAACTCCGCATTTTGCAGCAGGACTTGCTTATGTCGTAGAGTGGGATTATCTTTTTAATCTTAAAGAAAAAGCCGCCGATAAAGATATGATATGCCAATATAAAATAGTTTATGATTTCGACACTTACAAAGCGGCAAGTATTTTTTGGAATACACAGGAATGCAAAGACTTCGTAAATAAAAAATAAAGTGTCCGCAAATCGTCAAATAAAATATTTCTTTTAATCTGCATTTGCAGATTAAAAGAAAATATCAGAAGTGAAATTTAAATTTTAATAAATACATCAAAAACATAAAAAATATTTTACTTATGTCTTAAAAAACTTAATTTAAAGCGAAAAATAAAATTTTATTCTTTAGCAAATTTTAAGATCGCTTAAAGTTTCAAATTTAAAAAATCTACAAATTTTAATCGGTTAAAAAATTTTTTTATGATTTCTGTTTTTTCTCTTTTTAATTTACTTTTACTAATTTTGCCGAATTTTATTTAATAACAGTTGATAATAAATCAAAAAAATAAGCTATAAACTTATGCAAGCTTGATAAAATTATAGCAACATCGAAATATTAACTTAAAATCAATAATTTTAATATATTTTTATTATTTTAATGCTAATATTTTATCTATTAAATTTCTTAATTTTATAAAAAATTTCAATAAAAATTTTGTCAGGAATTTAATAAAATTGCAAAGTTATAAAATTTTATAAAAATAAGAATGTTTGTAAAAATTTGAAGTCTTAAAAAAGTTTTTGAGAATGGTAAAAAGGTTGAAAATACCGAAATCGCAGTCAGAAAAAGACGAATTTTCTCTTTAACCGAATGACTTTAAAGTTTGATTGGTTTTTGGCTGTTGAAGTGATTTTATGAATGAAGCGTGATATGTTTTTGGAAAATATTATAATTCAGATAATGAATAAAAGCCATAAAACAAAAAACGCTGCACAAAAAAACTTCCTGTAAAATTAAAAAGTTATTATAAATAATTTTATTCAAAGGAGAAAAAATGACCATATCAGAAATTTGTCAAAAATTTGACATAGACGGCGTTAATGAAAGGTTTCAAAAATCTTTAGAAGACAAGATAGAAATTGGTTTTTTAGGTGAGTTTTCAAGCGGAAAATCAAGTCTTATAAATTCTTTATTAGATAGAAATTTATTAAGTATAAACTCACTTCCTACGACAAAAACGGTGGTTGAGATAAATTTCAGCAACAAAGATGAGTTTTTTAAAAAAGATGGCGATACGATAAGTGAAATTTCAGAAGATGAGTTTACAAATTTACAAACAAAAGATGGAAAATTTCATCTGATTGCAAATATTTCAGCCGCCACCGAGAGAGAGAGAGAGAGAGAGTAAATAACTCCGATTTTGTCTTTATAGATACTCCAGGAGTTTCAAGTCTGGATAAAAGTGATTTTGATATAACGCTTGGTTATCTGCCACGACTTGAATGCGCTATTATATGCCAAGATATAAATCAAGGCGGACTTACAAAATCAGTAATTGATTTTATCTCACAAAACTTAGATATAAAAAATAACCTTATATTTTGCCTTACAAAAAGTGATTTAAAACCACAAAACATAAGAGAAAATATCAAAAACTCAGTTTTAGAACAACTAAAAGATTTAAATATTGAAAATTTAGAAGACAAAATAGTTTTTACAAGCACAAAAGAGCCGAATTCTGAACTTTTAAACTTAATAAATGACAATTTTTACTCTAAATTCACAGAAATTAAAAAACAAAAAATAGCTAAAAATACGAAAATATTTTCGAAAGAGTTAATTGAAATTTTAAAACAAAGAGTTGAGTTGATTGATTTTAACACAGACGAGCTTGATGAAAAACTAAAAAACATCAAAAAAGAAGAAGATAAAATCCAAGATGAAATTCAAAACCAATATTTAAAACTTGATAAATTTATAGAGAGTTTGGAAACTAAAATTTATTCACAATGCTTAAACGATATAGATCTTCTTAAAGATGGAAAAACACAGGAATTTTTTGAAAGTATGATAAAAATCATAGAAGAAAATACAAAAAATTATTTTAATGAGTATTTTACATTTAATGTGGAAAATGTAGATATAAGTAATTTTAAAAATATGCAAAAAGACCTTAATTTAAATGAGAATATTAAAAAATTTTTGATGGATACTATTCCTTATATAGCTAACAAAATAATTTTCGTTCTTAGCGAAAAACTTAGCGAAAAATTGCCAAAACCTGTCGTAGCAATTATTATAACAATATTACAAAAATTTGAAATCGCCAGTAAATTCATAATAAGACAATTGGAAAAACTTTTTACAAAAAATAAACCAGAGGTTGCAAAAGCTGCATCTGCAGTGGTTATAAATCTAACAAAAGAATATATCAATAAAGTCTCAAACGAGCAAATTTTTGAGCCTTTAAAAAACAAACTTCAAACTACAAAAGACAGTATAAGCGACACAATTGCTCTAAAAAGTAAAAAAATAGATGAGATAAAAAAGACTAGAAATGATATGAAAGAAACTATAATCGAGCTTGAAAATTTTATAAATTCATAAGCCTAAAGGGTAAAAAATGGAAAATTTAAGCGAAAATTTAGAGAGATACATTGATTGTATCTCTTTTTTATATGATTTATCAGATGATGTAAAGGCTGATGAGGTTAAAAATTTACTTGAAAATTTGATAAATGAAGCAAAAGATATAATTGCAAAAGAAATTTCTCCTTTGGAAAATACAGCCAAAAATTTGGAGCTGGAAAAAGAAAAATTCTTAGAAAAATTAAGTGTATGTTTAGATATCATAGCCGATGATATAGACAAACAAAAATATGATAACCATGAAAAAAAATTATTGAATTGCTTGGAAGATAAAGACTTAAAAGAATTTTTGCCTGATTTTGAAGATCAGGCAAAAATAATTTGCAATGATCCTGATATCCAAATCGATAAAATTTACACCGATGAAGATAATTTTTTAGAAAATTACACATTTTATTTAAAAACGGAAAAGTTTGATACCGAATTTGAAAAATTTCAAGAACTTATAATAGATTTAATAAAAAATAAAAACAAAGGCATTGACATAAATGAAGAGATTTTATCCATTTGCGCTACGCAGCATTTAAAATATTATGAAATGGATACATTAGCTATATTAAATAGATATGCAAGACAAATACCTGGTTTGGATAGTTATCCACAAGATGAAAAAGAAAAAATCATAGAAGCTATAAAAGAAAATTATGTTGATTATTTTATGTCAGAGACAAATTTTTTACAAATGCGTATAAATCACTCAATCATTGACTATAATACGATAATTTCAAAATATATAGATGAAATTCACCGCGAACTTGATTATAAATTATTAAAAATTGCCTTTTTTATTTTAGATAACGAAAAACTGACTTTAATGCCAAGTTATTTAGCTCTAAGCCTATCTTACAAAAAACTGCTTTTCGAGCTGATTAGAAAAGACGGCAAAGATATGATACTTAATAAAAAATATCATGCCAAATGCGTTTTTGAAGTTTCAAAAAGAATTTTAAAAGATTACTCTTATGATGAAAAAATATTAAAACAATGTATAGAAAAATTTTTAAAAGATTTAAGAAAAGAAACCGAAGAAAATCCTACAAATGATCCGGATAAATTTTATTCACTCATTTTTTATAGAAGTCTTACTGATTTTAGATATATACTTAAAAATGAATTCAAATTTAAGAAAAATACAACAAGGAATCAAATATGATAATTTTAAGTGATGATTTTAAAAAATATATCGATTACATTTCATTTTTACACGATCTATCAAATGATGCCTGTGTCGGTAATCAATCTGAATTAATTGAAATGTTAAAAAATGACGCAAAAAAATTAATCGCAAAAGAAGTAATCCACTCAAACCAAATAGCAAAAGCGGAAGTTGCCGTCATAGGTGACTTCTCATCCGGAAAATCAAGCTTCATAAACTCAATTATCGGCAAAAATTTATGCCCTGTTGGAGTTGATCCGACGACTTCATTGATTACTGCATTTTACTACTCGGATGAAGTTAAAATTTTAATAAATGGGGATGAAATTTCTCAAAGCGAATATGAAAATTTAGCCCAACATAAAGATCAAAACACAAAAAGCAAAGCTTATGATATAAAATATTTTTATCCATTTGAAAGTTTTAGAAATGTGATTCTTTATGATACTCCGGGATTTGAAAATGCAAAAAATCCGGGCGATACAGAACTTACTATGGAAAAAGCAAAAGCTGTTGATGTGCTTTTAGTAGTTTTTGATATAAATCAAGGCTCAATTACAGATGAACTTAAAAAAAGACTTTTAGAAATAAAAAATCAAAATAAAGACGCGTATTTTGTAGCTGTTTTAAATAGGGCTGATGATAAATCACCAACATCGAGAAAAAAAATAAAAGAAGAAATTCTCAAAAACTTCGAATACAAAGAAATTTTCGTTTATGACAGTATAAAATCAGACAAAGATGAGTTTATAAATGAAAAAAATAAAATACTTTCATTTTTTAACCAAATCAGCAAAAATAAAGACAAATTTATAAAAGATCGTTTTAAAAATGAAAAACAGGAATTTAATACAAAATTAGACATTAGATTACAGTCTTTAACCCAAACTATAAAAAATAATATAACAAAAAATACTCAAAGCAAGCTTCATATAAAAAATATGGAAAATTTAAATTTTATATATAAAACGCTTATAAATAGAATAACTGATAGTTTAGATATACAAGATAAAGAAACAGCTAAGGAAATTGGCTTTTTTAGCGATACTATTTATAAAACAAGGTTTTATTTTTTAGATGAAAAGAGATTTTACGTAGAAATAGAAAAAGTTATAAACTCATTAGCAGGTGAAATTTTAGAACAAAATAGAGATATAAATGTAAATATAGATGAATTAAAAGAAAAACTGAATGACAATTTACACTATTTTGCTTCTGAAACTTTAAATCAATTAAATAAAGAATTTTATTTTGAACCGATGCAAAAAATTAATAATAAAAATGATGAGCTTGAATATGAAAAAAATGCAAAAACATACTATAGAGACAAAATGTTAGTAAAAAAAGAAAAAGAATATATCAATCATTACAAAAAAATCTTTTATGAAAAAATTGAAAACTCAGTAAAAGATTACAACGATAGCTATGAAAAATTAATCACTAAAGAAACAGATGAGTTACACAAAACGATTGATAAAATAGTTTCATTTCAAAATAATTATTTAAACACTGAATTTAAAGCAAATGAATTTGAAAAAATCATAAAAGACTTGCTTAAAAATTTAGACTATAAAATACATAATAAAAAAATTGTAAAATCAAAAGCCGAAGAAATTTGCAATAAAATAAAATACTATGCCTTAAAAAATGAACTTAAAATTAATATTGATGATTTTAAAAGAAATTTGATTAAAGAATATAACAACATTTCCAAACAAAACAAAGAAACATTTGCCAAATTTGTTTTTGATAAATACATAAAAAAAGTTAAAACCAAAAATTTGATAAATCTTAGACGAAAGGACTGAAAATGCTTGAAATTTTTGAAAAAAGCAAAGACGAATTAGTTGAAATTTACGGCGAACTTGTTAAAAATAAAGCCATAAATTTAAATAATATAAACGAAGAAACTCTTAAAGAAAAATCTTCAAATTTACAAAAAGAGGAATTTATCCTAGCCGTTGCAGGTCAGATAAAATCCGGTAAATCAACACTTTTAAATGCATTGATTTTCGGTAATGACATACTCCCAAGTGCTGATACGCCATACACTGCTAAAATCACAGAGATAAGATATGGAAGTGATAAAAAACTAAAAGCTATCTTTTATACAAAAGATGAGTGGCAAGAGTTAAAAAACGAAATTACCGAAATTGATGATAAAAAGGTAAATTATTTTAAAAATTTTATAGAACCTGATATTAAAAACAGCTCTTATATAAAATTTCTAAATCAGACAAAAGAAGATGACATATCAAATTTAAAAGAATATGTCGCAAAAGGCGGAATTTATACGCCATTTGTAAAAAGCGTGGAAATTTACTATCCGGCTGAAATTTTAAAAAGTTTAGTTGTAGTTGATACCCCGGGGACAAATGATCCAAATATCTTTAGAAGTAAAATTACACTTGATTGGATAAAAAGATGTGACGCTGCTATATATGCGACATATGCCGGAAGACTCCTTGATGAAAGTGATATGAAATTTATAAATGAATATCTGCTAAGTCTTGAAAACTCAAAAAGAATAGTTGCTATAAATAAAATAGATGTTTTAGAAAATTTTGATGAGGTAAAAAAATGGCTTGAAGATAAGAAAAAAGATGAAACTTATCAAAAAACGGTATTTAATGAAGCCAGTTCATTTGTATTTACCACTGCACTTTGCGCATTTTTGGATGAAAAAGAAAAAAATGGATTTTTACTAAATAAAGATGAGCTTTGGTATAAAGATAAGTTAAAAGAAAAAAAACCTGAGTTTTGGCAAAATAACGGACTTAATGAGCTGAAAAATTTAGTAAACGATAAAATCATCCAAAATAAAGGTAAAGATTTACTTATCTCAAATATAAACTTTATAAAAAATGCTTTTGAGAAAAAAGAGGTTTTTTTAAATACAGAAATAAACGCTCTTAAAACGAAAATATCTCAAAATCAAAAAAGCAAAGATAAAATAAATAAAGCACTTGATGAGATAGTTAATTTTAGAAACAAACTTGATGAAGTGCAAGATAATTTTACATATAATATTGACGATAATTTAGCTCAAAAAGATAATATTTTAAAAGAAGATATAGATAAAAAATTTAGTGGTATTGCAAATAATTTAGCCTCTAAACTTAAAAACTATTCAAGTGTAGCAAACCTCAACAACAATATCTGTTGGGATTTTAAAAATGCCCTTGAAACTGAAAAATTAGCGATTGATGAACTAGTCAGCAAAGCAATGGAAGATATAAAACAATATACAAAAAATGAAACCGAAGAGTTTATAAATGAGATGAGTAAATTTGAAGCTTTTGATTCCGATGTGCTAAGACAAGCTCTTAGATATGATACTTTTGATATCTATAGAGATTTCAGTGTATCTTTTTTAACAAGTGATGATTTATCAAAAATATATTGGGATAATTTTATATGGTTTAAAGATTTTTTTTTCAAGTGGGGTTTGGATACATACCAATCAAAAATTGAAGATTTTACAAATAAAATGGTTAATAAAAACAAAGAAGAGTTACAGAAAAAAATTTTAGAAAATATTGATAAATTTGGAAAAAATTTATGTGCACAAGTGCCTAATTCTATAAAAACTGTATTGCATAATAATCAAACTGATTTAGCAAATATAAAAGAAAAAGGAACTCTAAATGAAAAAGAACTAAACGAACTTATTTTAAATTTAAATCAAAAAGAAAATAACATAAATAAATTTAAAGAAATTAAAGAAAATTTTATGAAAAAACTTGAAAATATGGAAGGAAAAATTTATGAAAAATAATGCAACGCTTATAAATGAAAGTGGGATAAGTACAACAAGCATACTTCTAATGGTTGTAGTGTGCGCAGTTGTAGTAGGTGGAATTATATACTTTCAAAAAAAACAAAAAGCAAAAGGAAATCTTTTAAAAAAAGATAATATAAAACCATCAAATTTAAACGAGTTGAGCGACAAATTCAAAGATGATTATTTCAATGAAAAATTAAGCGATTTTGCATTAACAAAAAATATAAATTTTGAAAAAGTAAAAGAAATTTATCCTAAATTTCAGCATACAAATTTAATGGCACAAATAGACTGGACCACTTTTACAGGAAGACATAAAGAACTGGAAGATATCATAAAAAATTGGAATAAATATCAAAATTTAACTATTTTGGATAGATATATCCGTTTTTTAAAAGAAAGTTATGAAAACGAACTGAACTCTATAAAGAAAAAAATAAAGGATTTAAAGTGATATCTTACGCTTCACTTCAAGGTCAAACTTTAAGAGTTTATGGAGCTGGTGGTAGACTTCTATACTCCCGTCCGGTAAGTGGAGCATTGTCAGTCAGCAATACCTCCACAACAGTTACTATAAGAACAAAAACCATGATATATACTTATGATGAAAAAGGTCGTCAAATTTCAGTAAGACCTGCTTAAAAATTTCAAAGCCGAATATCAGTTTAAGATATTCGGCTTTTTGCAGACAACGCATCTATGCAAAAACAGCTCGTAGATTGATAAAATTTACAACAAAAATTGAAATTTTACATAAATAAGATAGAAAAAAAAATACAAACTATGGAATTTTACTGATTCGCATCACGCAAAATATTCATTTAAATATATCTTTTATGTTTAATATTGCATTTTCAGGCAGCAATTTAATAAATATTCTAATCTATTTTATCTGTTTTTGCTCTTTTAAGTTTAATGTAAAATTATATTTTTTACCATTAAATCTATTTAAGTTTTTATCCGATTAATATGATTTTTGCATTTATAAACTCATCTTTATAATATTTTTAAAAATATAAATTGCTTATCATTTAAGTAATTTTATGCCATTATCGCCAATTCATTTAAAATAATCAATTTTTTTATTCAACCTGAAAATTTTAACACTAAAAATCGTTAAAATTATAGTCCTGCATAAACTTTTTTATAAATTTTTTGTAAATTCGGATATTTTGACAGATTTAATATTTATTCACAAATGCTTTAAAATTTTTCTAAATTTAACATATGAAATTTCAAAATAACACATATTTTTTTGTCTATGAAATGTTTAAAATAATTCGACGGAACTTAAATTTTATCTATTTAAAATAATTTTATATTTATCAATAAAAACAATATGTTTGAGAATTTATTTATCAAAATTTAAATAAGCTGCTGATTTTTTAGTATAAAATTTAAAAATTTACTAAATTAAAATGATTTTGTCTGAAAAATGACCCCGTGCGTGGCATACAAAAATTAAAAAATTTATTAAATCAAATAAAGGGCTTAAAAAATAAGCCCTTAAACTATAAATTTTATGCTTTCTTTTCCCATTCAAGAGCTGATTTTATGATTAATTTCAAATCATTTTTAACGGGTTTCCAATCAGTTAAAGTTTTTAGTTTATCACTGTTTGCTATCAAACAAGCAGGATCCCCTTCTCTTCTTGCGCCGATTTCGACTTTAAAATCCACACCGCCCACCTCTTTTGCTGCAGCTACAACCTCTTTTACACTAAAACCTGTGCCGTATCCTACGTTAAAAATATTGCTATCATTGTTTTGCAAATAACGAAGTACTGACAAATGCGCGCTTGCAAGATCTTCAATGTGAATATAATCTCTTATGCAGCTTCCATCTTTTGTATCATAGTCATCACCGAAAATTACCATTTTTTCACGTTTTCCTAAAATTGTCTGAGTGGCAACTTTAATTAAATGCGTGGCATTTGGATAATTTTGTCCCAAAAGCCCATCAGAACTTGCTCCTGCCACATTAAAATATCTTAAAATCGCATATTTGAAATTCGGATTTGCCAAAGCGGCATCTTTCAAAACCCATTCCGTCATCAATTTACTTTTTCCATACGGATTTATCGGATTTTGTAAGCTTTGCTCGGTAACTTGAGAAGTTTCCGGCTCGCCGTAAGTAGCTGCAGTAGAGCTGAAAATAAACTTTCCGACGCCGTATTTTTCACACAAAGCGATTAAATTCATAGCGTTTGCGGTATTATTCAGATAATACTTCAGCGGTTTTTGAGTGCTTTCAAAAACCTCGATATATGCAGCAAAATGTATAACCGCGTCAAATTTATGGGTAGCAAAAACCTCTTCAATTTTACTTATATTTTCAAGATCGGTTTGAATAAGTTCAAACTCACTGATTTTTCTTAGGGCGTCAATCGCCTTTTCTGAACCTTTTACAAAATTATCAATGATTGTAATTTCGTGTTTATTTTCTTCCAATAGTGCCTTAACAACGTGGCTTCCAATATATCCAGCACCACCTGTCACTAAAATATTCATTTTTTCTCCTTATTAGATTTACTGAAAATCATCTTTTATACGTAAAAAAACCGGAAATCGCGGTTTGCCGTTTTTGGTTAAATTTTGAAATTTGTATGTTATGATATCGCCTATTTTTGGCGGATTTTCCCTTAATTTGTCATCAAAACCTGAGCCGATTTTAAAAACAGCACCGTCTTTTAGATTTTTACAACTCAAAGAGCCCATTCTACCGCTATACTTGCCGTTTCCCATATTTATTTTTATGACTTCGCATTCGTCGTCGTGGAATTGTTTCAGTTTTAAAATTTTATTGCTGCGTTTATTTACATATGGCTCTTTAGGATCGCGCACAACAACGCCCTCACCGCCTTTTTGAATTACATCATTAAAATATTTTTTAACATCTTTATTTGAATTTACAGAAATTTGCTTAATAATTTTAATAAAATTATTCGGATTTTTATCCAAAAAATCTTTTAAAACTTCAAGACGTGAAAAAAGATCTCCTTTGGCATCGGGCACATCAAAAATCATAAATTTTACATTATTCCACTCTTTATCCGGAATTTTATCTCTTACAATAGAGCTTAAATTTTCAAAATCATTTCGCGCTATCCAAAGTTCGCCATCTATTTTAAAATTCGGAAAATTTTTAAGCCAAAATTTTGGTGCATTAAATTTTTTGCCGCTTCTGCTGATTAAATTTTTACCGTCCCAAACGGCGCGAATTCCGTCATATTTTTCGCTTACAACCCAACCTTTTACGTCAATGCCTTCTTTATATTCACCAAGAAGCATTAAATTTTCGCCATTTAGAATTGAAAAAAAAGATAGTAAAATTATTAAAATTTTATAAATTTTCAAAATTTATAAGCTCCTTTTCCAAAAAATCATTAAACGGCTTGAAATAACCCATTTGCTCACAATTTTCACATAAATATTTTTTCATAATTGAAATACAATCGGCATAATCGGATAAAATTAAATTTCCGCGCAAAAGCTCTGTTTTTATAAAAAGCAAATATGTATTTAACACATCGCTTTGGCAATATTCGCTGATTTTATCCAATTTGTTATCATAAAAAAGCTCCAAAACCTGATCTCCATGAACGTCGTATTTGCCTGGAAGTCCTAAGGTTTTGCATACATTATCAAGATTTAATCCGCCTCTTGCAGAACCGAAATCATTTACAAAATCAAGCAGATCCATATTAAATCGCTCGTTGTATCGGTAGCGATAATTCTCCCATTTATTTTTATTAAGCTCACCGTTTGCCGTTTCAAAATATGCATGACAAGTAAGATTATAACGCATTGCTCTAAGCATAATCATCGGCAGGTCAAAGCCGCGTCCGTTATAACTTATAAGGCGCGGATTGTGCTTTTCAATCATATTTAGAAAAAACTCGATTTGCTCTTTTTCACTTTTGCCGTATTCAAGCGTTTCAACTTTTAAAAATTTGCCGAATTCATCAGCTAAAACCGCACTTATACAGACAATTTTATGAAAACAAATCGGTAGAAATTCGCTTCCTGTTTTTTCTTTTTGTAATTTTTGAGCGACAAGCGAAATTTTTTTATGATTTAATTTTTTTTCGCTTTTTAACTTGCTTTTATTTGTTTTTGTAAGTTTTGAAAGCTCTTTTTCATCTAAAATTTCACATTTTTCATCATAAAAAACCTCATCGTAGCATTCGCTTTTTTGATCGTCCGTCAAAATTTCAGCCAAAACATTGGCATCAGGAATTGTTTCGCAATCAAAAACGCAAATATAGTTTTTCATTTAGCATCGTCCCATGCCAAAACTGTTTCGCCATCACTATTTTTTACGGCATCCGCCATACCCATAAAATTATAACCGCAATCAACGTAATGAATTTCTCCGGTAACTGCGCTTGCATAATCACTAAAAAGATAAGCCGCGCTCTTTCCTATTTCAAAAATAGCGACATTTCGTTTAAGCGGCGCGTTCAGCTCATTCCATTTTAAAATCATTCTGAAATCGCCTATTCCGCTTGCTGCAAGAGTTTTTACAGGACCTGCGCTTATGGCATTTACTCTAATTTTTTTAGTTCCTAAATCGTGTGCCAAATATCTGACAGAACTTTCAAGCGCCGCCTTTGCTACGCCCATTACATTGTAATGCGGTACGAATTTTGCTCCGCCAAGATAAGTCAAAGTAAGAATCGAGCCGTTTTCATTCATAAGCGGCAAAACAGCCCTTGTAAGAGAAATCAACGAATAAACGGAAGTTTGCATTGCTACGTTAAAAGCATCTTTTTGTGTGCTTAAAAAATCATTTTCCAGCGCTTCTTTTGGTGCAAAAGCAACAGCGTGCAGCACAAAATCAATCTTGCCGAAATCTTTTTGCAATTTTGCGCCAAGATTTTTCAGATGTTCATCGTTATTTACGTCAAGTTCATAAATTTTATCGCTTCCAAGCTCATTTGCAATCGGCTCCACTCGCTTTTTTAACGCATCGTTTAAAAATGTAAAAGCAAGTTGCGCTCCTTCTTCACGGCACATTTTTGCTATGCCGTAAGCTATTGATCTATTGTTTGCGACGCCGACTATAAGCCCTTTTTTACCTTTTAAAATCATTGCAATTCCTTTAACAAATTAATGAAATTTTCAGCTTCCCAGCTTGCGCTTCCTATTAAAACGCCGCTGCAATGAGGAAGTTTTGAAATCTGAGAAATATTTTTAAGATTTACACTTCCACCATATAAAAGCGGCGCTTCAGTTTTTTCTGCAAGAAATTCCAGCACTTCTTCTATCTGCTCATTTTTAGCGCTTTTTCCGGTACCGATTGCCCAAATCGGCTCATAAGCAATGATTAAATTTTCATAATCCAAATCTATTTCGCTGAGTTGATCACTTAAAACTTCTCTGTAATTTCCATTCATTCGCACAATGTCGCTCTCGCCGACACAAAAAATAATGCGCCAACCGCGCTTTTTGGCAAATTTAAACTTTTCAAGCACCATTCTATCACTTTCACTAAAAATCACACGCCTTTCGCTGTGTCCAATAAGTACTGATTTTATACCGAACTCGTTTAACATATCAGCGCCGATTTCACCTGTAAAACTTCCGTTTTTACAAGGAAAAAAGTTTTGCGCCCCTTGAGTAAAATTTGAAATTTGATCACAAAAAGCTGTACTTGGTGGAAAAACTAAAATTTCATCCTTTTTAAAATTTAAAGCTTCGCCACTTAAAAAATTATCTAATTTTTTAGTAAAATTTAAAAAACTTGCTCTTGTATGATTACATTTTAAATTTGCTGCAACTATCATTAACACTCCATTTCATCGTTTTTTATCGTTAAAACCCTAACTCCAGGAAGTTCTTTTCCTTCGATAAGTTCCAAACTTGCGCCGCCTCCGGTTGAGATAAATGTCATTTCATCGCTATTTCCGGCTCTTTCTACTACATCTGCCGTATCGCCTCCTCCTACAACTGTAGTCGCGTTACTTTCAGCGATTGCGTGGCTCATTCTAAGACTTCCGCGTGCAAATTTATCAATTTCGAAAACACCCATCGGTCCGTTCCACCAAATGGTTTGCGCATCTGATAAAGCTTCTCTAAAAAGCGCAATTGTGGCAGGTCCTATATCAAGTCCCATCCAACCTGCCGGAATTTCTTGAACGGTAACATTTTTCATAACCGAATCCTGTGATATAGCAGGCGCCACGATTGCATCGACAGGAATATAAATTTTTACACCGAGTCTTTTTCCTTCGCGCAAAATATTTAACGCCTCTTCAACCAAATCTTCTTCAAGCAAAGAATTTCCTATTTCATAACCTATAGCTTTAAGAAATGTAAAAGCCATGCCGCCTCCGATTATGAGCTTATCGACTTTTGGAAGTAGATTTTTAAGAGCTTGAAGCTTACCGCTTACTTTACTTCCGCCGGCTACCGCCACAAATGGTCGAACAGGACGCTTTGTAAGATTGGCTGCGAAATTTACCTCTTTTATAAGTAAAAATCCGGCAGCCTTGTGTTTGTTATCGTAAAATTTAGTAATCGCTTCAACCGAAGCATGAGCTCTATGACAAACGCCGAAAGCGTCATTTATATAGTAATTTGCATAACTTGCAAGTTTTTGAGCGAATTCCGGATCGTTTTTCGTCTCGCCCTTTTCAAAACGCAAGTTATCTAAAAGCAAAACTTCGTTTTCTTTCAAATTCTTTACAGCTTCAACCGCTTCTTTACCTATTACGTCATTTACAAATTTTATCTCACGATTCATTCTTCTGGCTAATCTTTTTGCTACAGGTTCAAGTGAAAATTTTGCTTCATAACCATTTTTAGGACGTCCTAAATGGCTTGCTAAAATTACGCTGCAGCCCTCATCCAAACAGTATCTTATAGTAGGAATGGCAGCTCTTATTCGTCTATCGTCCGTGATATTTAAAAACTCATCCATCGGAACATTAAAATCACACCTTATAAAAACTTTCTCGCCTTTTTTAAATTTTATATCTTTTACGGATAAAATTTCGCCCATTTCAGTCCTTTTTTTAATGTTTCATCGCATAAACAGCAAGGTCGATTAGACGGTTAGAATATCCCCACTCATTATCATACCAGCTCATAACTTTTATCATATTGCCGCAAATTACTTGTGTAAGATCGCTTGCTACGATACTTGAATAAGGATTTGTGCAAAAATCACTTGAAACCCTTTCATCATCATCAACAAACAAAATACCTTTCATAGCACCGTTTTGATATGTTCTGAAAATTTCGTTAAGTTCATCTTTTGTAGTTTCTTTTTTTGTAAGCACATTCAAATCAACCATAGAAACATTCGGAACCGGCACCCTAACGCTTTGTCCATGCATTTTGCCTTTAAGTTGCGGAAGCACCAAATTTATAGCTTTTGCAGCACCGGTGCTTGTTGGAATAATATTGCAAGCAGCCGCCCTACTCCTTCTAAAATCTCGTCCTTTTACATCAACCAGACTTTGTCCGTGCGTATAAGCGTGAATTGTTGTCATCAATCCTTTTTCAATTCCAAGTTCGTCATCAAGTATTTTTGCCACAGGCCCCAAACAGTTTGTTGTGCAACTTGCATTTGATATAATATCTTGACCTGCATAAGTTTTTTCATTTACGCCCATTACGAAAGTTGGCGTATCATCTTTAGCCGGCGCACTCATTACTACTTTTTTTATGCCGTTATTTATATAAACTTGCGATTTTTCAGTAGTAAGAAAAGCGCCTGTACATTCAAGCACAACCTCAGCACCGAGATCTGCAAATTTAAGTTCACCGGGTTCTCTTGTGCTGAAAACTTTTATTTTTTTGCCATCAACGCTGATATAATCGTCATTTATAACTTCTACTTTTTTACCGAATTCGCCATGAACCGTATCGTATTGAAGCAGATATCTTGTAAGATCCCTTTTTGCCGTGTCATTTATCGCTATAAGTTCGACATCATCTCTGTTTAATGCGATTCTGGCTGCGCATCTGCCTATTCTACCAAATCCGTTAATTGCAATTTTAATCATAGCTTTCCTTTAATTTTGGATATAATAATGCCAATTTTACTAAATTTTGGGTTAAAAATCGTTAAATGAAAAAAGAAATTTCAAAAATTGCACTTTTTGGCGGAAGTTTTGATCCGCCCCATAGCGCGCATGATAAAATTGTTCATGAAATTTTGCGAAACTTAAATATAGATTTGCTTATTATTATGCCGACATTTATCAATCCTTTTAAAAAAGATTTTTCAGCTCCGCCTGTTTTGCGCCTGAAATGGTGTAAAATTTTATGGCAAGATTTGCCGAAAACCGAAATTTGTGATTTTGAAGTTTTACATGGAAAGCCGATAGCCACGATAGAAAGCGTTAAATTTTTAAAATCAAAATTTCCAAAAATCAAAAAATTTTATCTTATAATAGGCGCTGATAATTTAAAAGATTTGAAAAAATGGCAAAATTACGAAGAACTTCAAAATTTAACGGAATTTATAATTGCTACACGGAATGACAAAAAAGTGTCAAAACACTTGCAAAAAATCAATATAAATGATAATATTTCATCTTCGCTTATAAGAGCCGGAAAATTTGAAAATATACCGGAAAAGATAAAATCAGAAGTTATTAAATTTTATAAAGGAAAAATAATGGTGGAAAGAGCCGAAAGAATCGCCAAAATTTTAGAAGATAAAAAAGCTGAAAATGTCGAAATAATCGATATGAGCAATCGCGATTATATAGCGAAATTTGTTGTTATCGCTACAACGCTTGCCGCAAAACATGGAGAAACACTTATCGAGGAGCTTAAAACAGAATTAAAACCGTTTAACGAAAAGTTTTTAGGCATAGAAAGCAGCGATGAATGGAGTGTAATTGATTTTGGAGATATTATCGTTCATCTAATGAGCGAAACGTATCGCCAAAAATACAATATAGAAGAATTTTTGGAGAAATTAAAAAAAGAACAGACCTCTAAACTTTGAAATTTTAAAAAGCTTGAAAAATTACCGCCACAGTAAAGCACAAATAAAAAAAAAAAAAAATGAAAAACACAGAAAAAGTTATAAATCCTAATTTTCTGTAAGCTTGCAGTGACAAAATTTTAAATTTAAAAATAAATTATAAAAAAATAAGGATTTGAAAAGTGAGACAAACTTGGACAAATAAATTAACTTATATACTTACAGTTGCCGGTGCAACCATAGGTTTCGGCTGCACATGGCGTTTTCCGTATTTAGTCGGAGAAAATGGCGGCGGAGCTTATGTTTTGGTATTTTGCATAGCAATGATTATACTTGGAATTCCGATGATTCTGGTAGAAAACGTAATCGGTAGACGGGCGCTCAAAAATTCGGTAGATGCGTTTATGCATCCTAAAAAAGACGGCACGAAAATTTCAAAAAAATGGAAAATCGTAGGATATATGGGTCTTGTCGGCTCATTTGGAATTTTGGCTTATTATATGGTTCTTGGCGGCTGGGTAATGACATATATCTCAAATATAATAACAGGAAATTTTGATTTATCATCTAAAATAACCGAAGCTGCCTACACAAGCAATTTTTATAAAAGTCATATTGAACAAAATGCTTTAACGGTCGGATTTTATACGGCGCTTTTTGTTCTTATTAATTGGTATATCCTAAAAAAAGGAATAATTGACGGAATAGAAAAATTCGTTAAATTTTTAATGCCTGCACTTTTTTTATGTTTTTTAGCGGTAATCATCAGTAACTTGACACTGGACGGCGCAGCCGAAGGAATAAAATTTTATCTTAGCGTGGATTTTGGCAAAATCACTCCAAAACTTTTAATTGACGTTCTTGGGCAAGTCTTTTTCGCACTTTCTCTTGGTTTTGGTGTAATGATTACACTTTCAAGTTTTTTGGATAAAAGTGAAAAATTAGTCCAAACTGCTACTATTACAGTTGTTTTAAATACAATTATAGCGGTTTTAGCCGGTTTTATGATTTTCCCGACTCTTTTTAGTGCCGGAATTGAACCGAGCAGCGGTCCGTCACTGGTTTTTAAAAGCCTACCGATAGCATTTTCAAATATACCTTTCGGAAATTTTGTGGCAATTGCATTTTTTGCTATTTTACTTATAGCTGCAATCACAACTTCAATTACGATTTATCAGGTTATAATAAATTACATAGAGGAAAATTTTAAAATTTCGCATGTCGGCGCCACAAATTTAACGCTCATTTCAATTTTTATTTTAGGAAATATCCCTTGTATTTTAAGCAGCAATGCTCTTTCTGATGTAAGTATTTTAGGAAAAAGTGTTTTTGATGCATTCGATTTTGTAAGCGCAAATATATTTTTCGTCCTAACGGCGCTATTTTCATGCATTTATGTAGGTTTTGTATTAAAAAATGAAGCGATAGATGAAATAACAAATAATGGAAGTTTAAATAATAAATCGTTGGCAAAATTCTGGTTTTATTACGTTAAATTTTTCTTGCCGATTGTAATTGCAATCATATTTTTGTATGGAATTATATAAATTTATTGTTGTGAGAAATCACAACAATAAATTAAATTTTATTCTTTATCCATTTTTTTAGCATCCAAAATTTTAATTTTACCATGAAGCGTTAAAAATCTACTTTTGTTATTATCGTAAAACTCACTTGAAATATCGTTTGTCTTAGTGTTTATATGAGTTTTTATACCCATCAAAGACAGCATTACATTGTAAAGCAGATCGTTTGTAAAAAATTCATCTTTGTTTTTATTTAAACGTGTGTAAATATCACTATTTTGCAAGCTGTCATTAAAATATATAAAAAACGGAATTTGACACATTCCATAAACGAAATTTACAGCATCGTGTGAAGCTTTTACAGGATTTTCACCGTGATCACTCATATAAACAAGCGCTTTGAAGTTTTTAAAATTTTTAGAAATTTCTATTATACGTCTTAAAATTTCATCGTTATAAAAAATTGAGTTTTCATATGCTTCAAGGCGACTTGTACCGAATTTTTCATAATTTTTAGGATAACGTCTTTTATAAGTACTGTGTGAACCGAGCAAATGCACGATGATTAAAGATTTTTTGGCTAAATTTAACGATTTTAGCGGTTCTAATAAAGATTCATCAAATTTTTCTTTACCATCAAAGTCGCTGGTAAAAATTTTTTCATCTGCAGGAATTGAAAATTTTGATACATTTTCACCCCAAGCGCCGAATTTTACCTGATTTGAAAGCCAATATACACTAAATCCGGCAGCTTTAGCTGTTTCAATTAAAGTAGGCGCCAAATCTTCGTCCATATTTTCATATTGATTTTTAGCGCTCAATGCGTAAACTAAAGCAGGAACAGTATTAACATAATTTGAGTGAGCCTCACTAAAAAATATAGCGTTTTTGCTGTTTTTTAACCTATTTAAATAAGGGGTAGTCGGCTTTTGATACCCATATACACTCATAAAATTTTTATTTTCGCTCTCTCCAATAACAAGCACAAAAACTCCATCATCGTTTGATGATACAGAGTCTTTTAACAAGTCCATTCTTTTTTGTGCGTTTTTTGCATAATTTTTCTGCATGCGAATTTGCGCTTTTATCTCATCGATAAAAAAAGGCTCTTTAAGCAGCCAACCTTCTTTATAACTATTAAAAACAGCAATTATTAAAATAAAAACGGTAAGAATTTTGCTGTTTTTAAATGAAAATTCCGCTTTTTTGCAAAATTTTACAAATAAAAATGAAACCGTTAAAACAAAAACAACAGATACATACGTCCAAATATTTTCATTATCCATAAAATACTCGAATGCTTCATTTTTATTTGTTTCAAGCATCGCAAACAAAGCCGGCTGATTGAAAGGTTTTAAAGCAAAAGAAAAATACCCGAGATAAATTAATGGCAAAACCGCACTTAAAATAGCTATAAAAACGGCTGAAATTTTAGATTTTGAGCCTGCTAATGTCAAAACAAGAGCTACACAAAGAACTGAAAATTGCGTATTATAAAACTGTTTTGTCTTAAAAACAGCATCAAAAAATGTAAAAAAATACGGAATGAAAAGTAATATAAAAAGTGAGAGAATTGCTATAAAATAGCTAATTTGTTCTTAAAAAGCCTGCTTGCAAATAGCAAAATTAAAGCTGAAAATGCACAATATTTTAAACTGTGAACAAGATATTCCAGACTTATTTTTGGAGATAAAATAAAAAATATCAGCACAAAAAATATAAAAATTACAAATTTATACATCAACTTCCTTTTTTAAAAATTTTAATTATAATTAAAATTTACTTTTATGTAAAGCAAATTTTGTGTAATATTCTTAGTTTTAAGGAGTAAAAAATGATTTCAGATTTTGAAAACAGACACCCAAAAATAGATAAAAGTGCATTTATAGCGCAAAATGCGACAGTAATCGGCGAAGTTGAAATTTCAAGAAATGCAAGCGTCTGGTTTGGCGCTGTAATCAGGGGAGATGTGAATTTTATAAAAATCGGTGAAAATTCAAATATTCAAGATCTTGCCTGCTTACATGTTTGGCACCGTGAAATTGACGAAACCGGTAAAATAACCGATACCGGATATCCATGCATTATAGAAAAAAATGTCACAATCGGACACAGTGCAATAATTCATGCTTGTCACATCGGCTCAAACTGTTTAATCGGTATGGGCGCAATAATAATGGACGGTGCGGTTATAGGTGAAAATTCCATCGTTGGTGCAGGAAGTCTGATCACAAAAGGTAAAAAATTCCCGCCGAATTCGCTAATAATCGGCTCGCCTGCGAAATTCGTGCGAAAACTTACAAATGATGAAATAAACGCTATAACGCTTTCTGCACAAAATTATGTGAAATTTAAAGATAAGTATAAATAAGATTTTACGTATAATAAAAATTTATTTCAGTAAAAAAATTACTTTTTCATACAGGCTATAATAAATTGTATTCTATAAAATTTACGAAGAAACTTTAAAAGATTTCAAATGATTAGATTTAAACTGTTTGGTGCAAAAATAATGTAGAAACAAAATATACTAAAAAAATTTTTTATCTTCTATATGAAATTTTTCCATATAAATTATTAAAAATCCATTTTACACTTAAAAATTCGATTTTAAAGCTTTAATTTGACAATTATATCTAAATCTACAAATGAAAATTTAGATAATTAAGCCATGTTAGAGCTGATTTGCAACTTAAAATTTTCTTATTTTTGCTCTTATTTATATTCTATAAAATTAAAAATTTTTACGATTTATAAATAATAAAAAAGCGTTTTAAAATTTTAAAAATAAAGCACGAAAAATTTAATATCCAATTTTAAAAATCATTAAAATTTTATATTCCGATCACTATGAGCGGTAATCCGCGTTGATTTTTACGTAATCATAACTCAAATCGCAACCGTAAGCTGTAAAACAAGCATTTCCGATACCTAAATCGCATGAAATTTTAAACTCATCTTTTTGCATGATTTTATGAGCTTTTTCTTCTCGCTCATCGTCAAATTCGGGGTGATTTATATCATAAACAATCACATCATCATATTTTATAACAAGTTTTTCTTCATCGCAAATCACGCCGCTTGCGCCGATTGTTGAAGCGATTCTTCCCCAGTTGGGATCTTCGCCGAAAATCGCAGTTTTTACCAAAGGCGAATTTGCCAAAGCTTTAGCCGCTTTTTCAGCTTCATTGATATTTGCCGCACCACTGACTTCAAAAGCCACAAGTTTATGTGAGCCTTCGCCGTCTTTTACTAAAAGTAAAGAAAGCTCTTTTGTTATTAAATTTAAAGCTGTCTCAAATGCGTTTTTATCATATGCGCGCGTACAAGAACTTAAAATCATAACAGTATCATTTGTAGATGTATCGCCATCCACACTGACGCAATTAAAGCTTTGATTGACAGCTTTTTTAAGCAGTTCATCGGCGTCCGATTGTGAAATTTCAGCGTCCGTAAGTATATAACAAAGCATAGTGGCAAGCGCAGGATTTATCATTCCAGCACCTTTACAAATCGCAGCTATATTAAAATGTTCGCCATTATCCAAATCAACGCGAAAAGCAAGCTCCTTTTTTATTGTATCGGTTGTCATTATGGAAGTAGCCGCTCCATTTGAATTGCGAGCCGTAAAATCAAAATTTTCAGTCGCTTTTAAAATTTTATCTTTTTTTAGACGATAACCGATTACTCCTGTCGAACTCATTATCGGATTTATTAAACTGATCTTTTGTCCAAGCTTCGCAAAAATTTCATCTATATCATCAATACCTTTTTTACCGGTCATAGAATTTGCATTTTTAGAATTTAAAAGAATAAAATTTGATTTAAAACCGCGTTCATATCGCATAAAATGTCTTATCGGCGCGGCTTTAAATTTATTACTCGTAAAAATAGCACTCACTAAAAACGGTTTATCCGAACGAATAAAACCGAGATCATTTCCATTTTTCTTAAATCCGGAGTTTATTCCGTCAAAATAAAATCCTTCAACATTTTCAAGTCCGTTTTTAAGCGGAATAATATCAAACATAATAAATCTCCTGAGGCTTGTATTTGCTATTTATAAGTCGTTTTGTCTGACGAATACCTTCTGCAGTACCAATCACCAGCAAACGCATATTTGAACCGATAAGAAAATCTCCATTTGGCATAGGTGTAAATTTTCCATTTTGATCTTTTGCACCTACTATATCGGCATTTACCATTTCTCGTAAATGCGTTTCTTTGAGCCTTTTAAATCTGACCCAGGAATAATCATCAACTAAAATTTCTTCTATATCAATCGGCGAATCTTTTTTATAAAGAAACTGCTCCAATATATTTTCCATATCCGGACGCACGCTTACGGCAGTTAGACGTTGAGCGGTAAGTTTTGAAGGAAGCACAACGGAATCCGCACCAAGTTTTTTTAATTTTTGCGCATCGGCATCGCAATTCGCATTTGTCATCAAATAATAAGGTTTATCTCTTCCAAGTTCTTTTTCATAAAGTCTTACAAGAGAAATAATAGCAATATTATCAGCTAAATTAGGACTTAAAGTTATAACTCCTTTTGCGCTTGAAATATGTGCTTTTAAAAGCGAAGTTTCCAAATGAGGTTCTCCGATAAAAAAATACGGATAATGATTTGTTTCCGCTATTTTATCAAGATTCGGATCATTATCAATTATAACAAACGGTATATGATTTTCACGAAATTGATGCGAAAGCTCAAGCGAATATTCGTTATTATAACAAATTATAAAATGATTTTTCAATCTGGCTGTTTTGTAAATCATATTTGTCTCCCTTATAAGATGCAAAAGAGCACCTTTTTTTATAACTTCCACAACAACACCAAGACAAAATGAAAAAGTACCAAAGCCCATTAAAACAAACACTAGCGTAAAAACTCGGCCGGCAGGCGGAATTGGCGCCACTTCCGTAAAACCCAATGTCGTATAAGTCATACCTGCTTGATAAAATGCATCTACAAGTGAAAAATCTGCAATATAAACATAACCGAATGTGCCTATTAATTGCATCAGGACAATGAAAATCAGAGGAAGTCTGAAAGGTGTAAGTTGTTTGTAAATTTCTGAATTGAAATTTATGTCCGGTTTGGAACTGCCGGACCAGTTGAAGAATTTTTTTAATTTGTCTAAAAAAGACACTTTTTGCTCGTCAAATAATTATTTTGACGCTTTTTTCATCGTTCGTAAAGTTGAAGCTGCGACTTTAATTTTTGTTGTAGAGCCATCCTCCAACTTAATGCGAATTGTGCGTAGATTTACGCCAAATTTCTTTTTTGTTTTGTTGTTTGCATGGCTGACACTATGGCCATTCATCGCAGACTTTCCGGTAATTGCACATCTTCTTGACATTATGTAATCCTTAAATTTAAATTAAACGATGATTATATCTAAAAAAACTTCAAATATTACTTAAAATTTTACTTTTCTTTATCTCTTTTTTGATAGAATTTTGAAATTTTAAAATTTAAGGAAATTTTGATGTATGTAGCACCAAGTATTCTGTCGGCTGATTTTGGAAAACTGAATGATGAAATTACAGCAGTTTGCGAAGCTGGAGCCGATCTTATTCACGTAGATGTTATGGATGGACATTTTGTGCCAAATCTTACAATCGGACCTGTTGTCGTAAAAAGCGTAGCAAAAATTGCAACAAAACCGCTTGATATTCATCTTATGGTTGATGACAATACGTTTTTTACAAATCTTTTTATACCTTTAAAACCAAAATTTCTAAGTTTTCATATAGAAAGCGAAAATCATCCTTTGCGCCTTATAGATCATATTCGCAAAAACGGTATCAGCCCTGGAATTGTACTAAATCCTCACACCGAAATTTCAACTATAAAATATATTATAAAAGAAGTGGATCTTGTGCTTTTAATGAGCGTAAATCCTGGCTTCGGCGGTCAGAAATTTATCCCTTCGATAATCGAAAAATCGCGTGAACTTAGAGAACTTATATATAAAACCGATGCAAAATGTTTAATTGAAGTCGATGGCGGCGTAAATGGTCTAAATGTAGCCGAACTTGATGAAGCGGGAGTTGATATCGTAGTAGCCGGAAATTATGTATTTTCATCTCAAAGTTATAAAGCCGCCATAACTTCGCTTAAACTTTAAGGCCAAATTTTGAAAAAGAGCAAAACACAAAATTTAATTGATTTAATAGCTAAAAAAAGTATAAATTATCACGATTTCATCGCACTTGCTATGGAATGCGAAAGAGCCGGAGAAATTGACTTCGATCCGAAAGATTTTTCAATGTGGCAACTTTTAGGAATAAAAATAATCAAACTTGACAACGGAAAAATTACGCTGAAAAGTAGAGAAATTTTACTTGATGAAGCTGATTTCTGTTTTGTAGATATTGAGACAAACGGCGGAATCGATAAAGGTCAAATCATCGAAATCGGCGCAATAAAAGTACGTGCAAAAGAAATTTTAAACACATTTAAAACATTTATATACGCAAGCAATATCCCTGACAATATAGTAGAACTTACAGGAATTCACACAAACGATTTGAAAAACGCTCCGCATCTTTCAAATGTGCTTGAAAATTTCAGACTTTTTTTGGGCGATAGCGTTTTTGTAGCGCACAATGTGAAATTTGATTACGGTTTTATAAGTGAAAGCCTGCAAAAAATCGGCTTTGGCGGACTTTTAAACCGCAGAATCGATACTATTGATCTTGCAAAACGCACTATTGCCGCGCAAAAATACGGTTTAAGCTCTTTAAAAGAGCTTCTTGGTATAGAAAATGAACACCATAGAGCTTTTAGCGATGCACTGTCATGTTATGAAATTTTTAAATTTTGCGCACAAAAACTTCCTTGGTATATCCAAACTATCGAAGATCTGATAGAATTCAGCAAAACCGCAAAAAGTTTGACTTTACCAAAAACAAATAAAATTTAAACAAAATTTCACACCATTTTCGGTAAAATAAAAATTTTATTAAAAAGGGTATAATTTGGAAAATATACGAAATTTCAGCATTATAGCTCATATAGATCACGGAAAAAGTACATTGGCCGATCGTCTAATCAGTGAATGCAACGCAGTAGAAGATAGGCAAATGAGCTCACAAGTTATGGATACTATGGATATAGAACGCGAACGAGGAATTACAATAAAAGCGCAATCGGTTCGTCTTGAATACAAAATGAACGACAAAAAATATATACTAAATCTTATAGATACTCCAGGTCACGTTGATTTCAGTTATGAAGTAAGCAGAAGCCTGGCAAGCTGCGAAGGTGCGATATTGGTAGTCGATGCAAGTCAAGGCGTTCAGGCTCAAACAATTGCAAATGTCTATATAGCAATAGAACATAATCTGGAAATTATTCCTGTATTAAATAAAATCGATTTACCGAATGCAGACCCTGATCGTGTAAAAAATGAAATTGAGCACATTATCGGTATAGATTGCACCGATGCGATTGAAGTCAGTGCAAAAACAGGCATCGGCATAAAAGATTTAATAGAAGCTATAATAAAACGAATCCCCGCTCCGAAAATAGAACCAAAAAAGCCTTTAAAAGCTATTATTTACGATAGCTGGTTTGATAATTATCTTGGTGCACTCGCACTTATTCGTGTTTATGACGGCGAAATTCATAAAAACGATGAAGTTTTCATAATGGGAACTGAAAAAAAGCATATTGTACTTGATCTTATGTATCCAAATCCGATATCACCTATTAAAACAGAAAAAATAAGCAGCGGCGAAATAGGAATTGTAGTGCTTGGTCTAAAAAATGTAAGCGATGTAAGTGTAGGAGATACGATTACTTTATCAAACAATAAAGCCAACACGCCTATTGGTGGATTTGAACGTGCAAAGCCGTTTGTGTTTGCAGGAATTTATCCGATAGAAACGGATAAATTCGAAGATTTACGCGATGCACTCAATAAATTAAAATTGAATGACAGTTCTATAAGCTATGAACCGGAAACTTCTTTGGCACTAGGATTTGGCTTTCGTGTAGGATTTTTGGGGCTTTTGCATATGGAAGTCATAAAAGAACGTCTGGAACGAGAGTTTAATCTAAATTTAATAGCTACAGCGCCAACTGTAACATACGAAATTTATCTTACAAACGGAGAAATGCTGAAAATTCACAATCCAAGTGAACTTCCGCCTATAAGCAATATACAAATGATAAAAGAGCCGTATTCACACGCTACAATTATCACGCCGGCAGAGTTTTTAGGAAATCTGATAACCTTACTGAATTCTCGCCGCGGTATCCAAACAAAAATGGATTATATAACAAGCGATAGAGTTTTGCTTGAATATGATATTCCTACAAATGAAATAATAATGGATTTTTACGATAAATTAAAAAGCGGCACAAAAGGATACGCAAGCTTTGATTATGAACCGATCGATTATAAACAGGGCGATTTGATAAAACTTGATATAAAAGTCGCAGGCGAAAATGTAGATGCTCTTTCTATAATAGTTCCACGCGACAAAGCGCTTCAAAAAGGTAGAGATCTGGTAAAAGCCATGAAAGAAATCGTGCCGAGACAACTTTTTGAAGTTGCTATTCAAGCAAGTATAGGAAATAAAATCATAGCGCGCGAAAATGTCCGAGCGATGGGCAAAAATGTAACCGCCAAATGCTACGGCGGTGATATAACCAGAAAACGAAAACTTCTCGAAAAACAAAAAGAAGGCAAAAAACGGATGAAATCAATCGGAAAGGTAAATTTGCCGAGCGAAGCATTTTTAAGCGTCTTAAAAATAGACTGAAATTCAGCAAATTTCGTAGAAAATACGAAATTTGCAAATGAATTTTACGCTTAATAGAAAATAAAAATTTTAAGTTATGCGATTAAATTTTTTAATCGGTATTTTTATTTATTATGATTTTATAGTGATTTAAAAAAATTATCACAGTTTGACTTGAAAAATAAATTTTAGAAGTTGTAATAAACTGCGAAAGTTTTAATCAAAATAAAAAGATTTTTAAAATTTTAATACAAAATCTCGCAAAAAGTATAACTAAAAAAATTTTAAACAGCCAAGTAAAACTGAAATTCAAACATTTCCTAAAATTTAAAAATCACTTAAAAATGCGATTATTACCGTCTTTTTTTATATCATCAAAAAGATCCAGATATTCCAGATATGCAATCAGAAATTTGCGGCTGATACCAAGTTCATCTTTCAGTACGCTGACATTTACAAAGCCACGTGAAGCAATAATTGAGCGTATTTTTTTGATTAGTTTCTGCAAATTTTGATCGGTTAAAAATACATTGTGCGTAATTCGCACGATTTTGCCGGCTTTTGTAAGTTTTTTCATCGCATTGTCACCACAGGTTCTATCTATTTCAAGCTCGTCGTAAATATTGTAAGGTGCAATTGGCGCGATACCGCCACAGCTTAAAATTTCAAAAATTTTATTTTCCAGACTTTGCGTAATTTCATCGAAATCGGCTCCGAATTTTATAAAAAGATTTCCATTTTTTTGTAAAATTTTATCTTTTATAAGTTCGTTTAAAGTTAAATCGCACAAAAACGGACTTGCCCATGAAATTTTTAAAGCTAAACTTTGCGCCGAAATAACCGCCCTATCATTCTTTGAAACGATAAATTTTATAAAATCCTTTAAATCGCCTACAGCGCTTTTATCATAAATACAAAGCGAATTTTCATCCGTTATGGCGTTTTTTAAATTTCGTGCGATTTTCAAAGCATTTTCATGCGTCATATCAAAGCGCTGAAATGACGAAATAAGACCAAATCCATGCTTGTGAGAAGATGATAAAATTTCAAAAACATTAATAAAATTTTTATCTTTCAGCTCACATAAAAGAGCAATTTTTTGCGATTTTTTAAGCGGTTCGGTAACAGGATTTAGAACATCTCCTCCACCTATTACGCGAGAAGACGCTAAAACTACGAAATGTTCGTTAAATTTTACAAAAATTTCTTTTTCAAACTTAAAAGTTATAAATTTTTCATTTCCATTTTCGCTTAAAATAAGTGCTGTCGCAGCTATTTGACGCGAACCTACACAAAAAATAACATTTTGTTTATGAGAAATTTCACCGTAAAAAACGCAATCACACTCATTAAATCCGCGAAAAAAACCTTTTTTACTAAAAATCTGTCCTTTTTCAAGCTCCGAGATTTTGGCATCCAAATTTATTGCTACACGGTTTGGTGAGCTTGCAATTTCGACATTTTCATCATGAATTTGAAGATTTTTTACAATAAAACTTTTATCTAAATCACAGTTGTATATTTTCTCATTTTTTCGCAAAATTCCGCTTATAAGGCTTCCGGTAACAATTGTTCCGAAACCTTTTAAAGAAAAAACTCTATCTATATAATAATGCAAAATTTCGCTATCAACGCGTTTTATAGGTTCAATGGTAAATAAAAATTCGCGCAAACCGGAAACGCCGGACAAATCTTTAATACTTATAAAAAAACTTTTTAAAATCGTAAGATTTTTAAAATTTTTAACAAAATTTCTAACTTCATTTTCGACGTATTTTTGACGCGCTGTATCCGTTAAATCGCATTTTGTAATACATAACACAATTCTTGACACCCCAAGAATTGATAAAATTTGCAAATGTTCTTTTGTTTGAGGCATAATTCCGTCATCGCTTGCTACGACTAAAAGCGTCGCATCAAACGCATAGGCCCCCGAAATCATTGTTTTGACCAAATTTTCGTGTCCTGGAACATCTATAAAAGCGATATTTTTATTTTTGTTTTGTAAATGCGAAAAACTAAGATCTATAGTAATTTTGCGAACTTTTTCATTTGGATTTTGATCGCCTTCAAAACCGTTTAAAGCTTTTATTAAAGCTGTTTTTCCATGATCAATATGACCTGCTGTACCGATTATCAGACTATTCATGGAAAATATCCAAAATTTTATTTGCTAAAATTTTTAAATCTTTTTTAAAAATACTTCTAAAATCAAGTAAAAATTTTTCATTTTCGATTCTTCCTATAACGCCGTTTTTGCGAAATTTTTCTTCCAAAATTTCAGGTTTTATGCCGCCGAATGCAATCGCTACGCTTGGATAAGTTCTGCAAGCAAGACTCCCGCCGCCAACGAACGTTTCGGTTTTGCAAATTTCAAATGAAATTTTATTTTCGCTTAAAATATGAGCCACAACTTCGGCATTTTTGCGTAAATTCTGCTCGCTTTCGTTTATCATGGAAACTGTAGGAATAAGCTCAAATTCTTTATTTATATAAGCCTTTATCGTCTCGGCCAAAAGTGAAAGAGTGATTTTATCAACTCTAAGCATTCTAAGAAGCTGATTTTTGCGAAGTTTTGAAATAAGCTCGTGTGAGCCTAAAATAATTCCTGCCTGCACCCCGCCAAAAAGTTTGTCTCCGCTAAAACTTATTAAACTGACTCCCGCGCGCAAAAGATCTGAAATTTTAGGCTCATCTTTTGTGAGATTGAAATTCAAATCATAAACAAAACCGCTTCCGATATCAAAATAATCTATAAGTCCGCGCCTTTTGGCAAGTTTTGAAATTTCATTCATATAAACATCGCCAGTAAAACCGCTGATAGCGAAATTTGAACGATGAACTTTCATCAAAAGCGCCGTATTTTCGCAAATCGCATTTTCATAATCCTGCAATTTTGTTTTGTTTGTAGTGCCTATTTCATGCAAGATAGCGCCTGAGTTTGCCATAACTTCAGGAATTCGAAAACTTCCGCCGATTTCCACAAGCTCGCCGCGACTGACAACGCATTCTTTATTTTTACAAAAAGTATTAAGCACCAAAAATACGGCAGCCGCATTATTATTTACGACAAGTGCGTCGGGCGCGTCAAAAAGAAGTGAAAAAAGTTTTGCCGTATAATCATATCGATTGCCGCGCTTACCGATATTTTGATCATATTCCAGATTTGTATAATTTTCCAAATTTTTACCGGCTCGATCTAAAATTTCAGGTGAAATCACACTTCTTCCAAAATTTGTATGAATTATGATACCTGTGGCGTTTATTAAAGATTTTAACTCTAAATTTTTAAAATTTTCATACTCACGTGAAATTTCATCAAAAATTTCACTTTCATTTAAAAACTTTTCGCCTTTAATTGCTTTTTTTCGCTCTTTTTCTATGATTTCACGCGAAATTCGTAAAATTTCAGGTCTGAAACATTCACCGAATTTGTCCGAAATTTTATCTATTTTAGGGAATTTTATCATTACATTTTCTTCCGTTTTTTTTGGCGCTATTATAACAAAATTTTATTACTACTGATTTAATAAATTATTAAGATTATTATGATAAAATTGCAATTTCATTTTTAAATATGCGGATGTGGTGAAATTGGCAGACACGCCAGACTTAGGATCTGGTGCTTCACGGCGTGAAGGTTCAAGTCCTTTCATCCGCACCATTTTGTTCCGGATTAGCTCAGCGGTAGAGTAGGCGGCTGTTAACCGCTTGGTCGCTGGTTCGAATCCAGCATCCGGAGCCATTAAGAAAACTTTAAATCTACTTTCCCTATATATCATTATTCTACTAATCAAAATCTTTAAGAATTAGCTCCCTAATATTCCTAATAATTTATATCAATAAGGAATATCTAATGACTAATAAAGATATTAAGAACATAGTTATATCGACTAAAGAACAAAGAATTAAATTATCTAATAACTTGATCTTAAGAGTTATAAAGTATAAAGATTTTTATCTGGGAACAACTGGGAAGATTACTAAAAAGTTAGGTAGATTTCCTGATATGTCTTTAGATGAAGCTTTATACATAGCTAATAACTATGATTTATCATTAACCAATATTTACTTTAAATATTTACAAACATACTCTACAACATTATCTAAAAAGACTATTAGTATTAAAAATAATCTTTTCTCATATCTTAAATCAATCTCTCATATACCTATTAATAAAATCACTAGATCTAATCTCATAAAAACATTATCTACTCCATACTCTCAAGGAAAATATGAAATAGTTAAAAGAAGCTATAATTTAATTAAAACTCTACACGATTATGCTAACATTCAAGGATTAATAGATTCTCCTAATCCTTTTACTATTCCTATCTCTAAAATCTACTCTTTTCCTAAGACAATAGGATATTCTTGGATAGATGATATAAGCTCATTAAAAGCCTTAATTGACTATATAATTATTAAACCTAACCTATCTATCGAAGTTCATTCTAGACTTGTTTTAAACCTATTCTTAGGCTTAAGAGCTATGAATATATCAACTCTTACTTCTAATCATCTAATTAATAAAAATACTTTATATTTTAAAGCTAATGAGATGAAAACTAATGATGATTTCTATCTAGGTATTACTCCAATACTGGCTAAAGCAGTATCTAATTTACCTACTAAAACAATTTCTACAGAAAGTATTAATAAAGCTCTTAGAGATTATAAACCTAAAAATATTAAAGGAAGTTTTAGATTTACTAATCATTCATTTAGAAAAGTATTAGCAACATTTTGTAGAAATTACGGTAAGTTTTCAGTAGATTATATAGATGCAACTTTATCTCATAAAGTAGGTAGTCAGATTACTAGAACATATATGAAATCTAATGATACCCATATAACTAGAGAAGTTATTAGTTGGTATCAGGATTTCTTATTTAGTTTAGATAGTAGGTTAAAGGATTTACTTATTAAAATATACTAAATAATATCATCTTCAGTAAGTCTTTTTGTTATGCAATATTTTTTATTATCTATAATAACTATAAAACTATTATCATAGTTATCTTTAGTTATTTCTTGATTATAATCAATTTTATGATCTTTTAATTCATCTATAAATAATTTACTATCATAAAATTCATGTATAAATAATTTATTAGATAATACTTCTTCTAAAAACACTATAGTATCATTCCATTTTAATTCTTCAAATTTGTTCAACAATTCTTTAAATGTCATATTTCCTCCTTTATTTTATATCCACCATTTTTCATATACTTTAAATACTCAATAGCTTTATCATATTGTTTTTTTCTTAAAGAATATAATACCATATCTAATAAGATACTCATAGCATCTTTTTCATTATCAAATTCATCTAAATCTTCTTTATTCCATATCTTATCAAAGATAGGATCTGCTTGCTAGAAAACCAAAAGATTTAAATGATGATATTGTAAAAGATTTTATGTTTGAAAAGGTAGTTTTGGTAACAGGAGCTGGTGGAACAATTGGTAGTGAAATTTGCAAACAGTGTTTAAAATTTGGCGTAAAGCGTCTTATTATGCTTGATCACAGTGAATTTAATCTTTATAAAATAAATGAAATCACCAAAAGCAATAAGAAAAATGTTTTAAAGCTTTTAAGTGTTATTAATTTAAAAGATATTGAAGACGAAGTTTTTAAAGAGTTTGATATTGATATTGTTATTCATGCAGCAGCCTATAAGCATGTGCCTCTTTGTGAGTTTAACATAAAATCAGCCGTTAAAAACAATATTCTTGGTACAAAAAATATGATAGATTTAAGTAATAAATATAATGTCAAGCGATTTGTTTTAATTTCAACAGATAAAGCCGTTCGTCCAACAAGTATAATGGGTACAACAAAGCGAATTTGTGAGCTTTATGCGCTAAATCAAAACTCAAAAACCGAATTTGTTGCAGTAAGATTTGGTAATGTTTTGGGAAGCAGTGGAAGTGTGATACCAAAATTTAAAGAACAAATTAAAAATGGTGAGAATTTAACTGTTACTCATCCTGATATAGTAAGATATTTTATGCTTGTAAGCGAGGCTTGTCAGCTTGTGCTTCAAGCCGCAAGTATTGCAAAAGGTGGTGAGCTTTTTGTTTTAGATATGGGAAAACAGGTTAAAATAGCTGATCTTGCTAAAAAGATGCTTGAACTTGCAAACAGAACTGATCTAAAGGTTGTATTTACAGGTCTTAGACCTGGTGAAAAACTCTATGAAGAACTTTTAATTGATGAAAATGACAAGCAGACCAAATTCGAATCTATTTTTGTAACAAATTCTCAAAAATATGACTTAAATTTATTGAATTTGCAAATTAATGAACTTTTAAATTTAGATGAAAAAGATATAGAGTCTAAACTTTGCGAAATAGTTCCTGAATTTTCTCACGCACTTAATAAAAAGGATTAATATTTGATAATTAGAGAAATTGAAGAATTTAAACTAACAAAGTCTAAAATAAAAGCTTATCTTAGTTATATTTTCAGTCAAAATTTACCAAATTTTAGTGAAGATATAGATGAAGAAAAAATCCTAAAAAGTTGTAAAGATATCTCAGATGAACTTATGGGATATGATACTTTTTATATTTTAGATAAAAATGGCCATCAAATAAGTGATAATTTAGTTTTTTCTGCTAAGGGTGTAAAAAACACTTTTAAAGGTGAAGATAAAAGCACTAAGTCATATTATAAAAAAGCTGTAAAAGAAAAAAGAGCTTATCTTTGTGAGCCATATCCTGGCACTTTTGATAGCAAGCTTAAAGTTACTATGGCAGTTCCTATTTATTCGCAAGATAAAGAGCTTTTATATGTTGTTTGTTGCGATATTTTACTTGAAGATATTTTATGAAGCAGCACAGCTTTTAAAAAACAGAAATGATCTTAAATTTATCTTTGTGGGAAATACTTACGAGGGAAATAAAAGCAGTGCCAATAAAAAATTTTTGGAAAATAAAAATTTGTGGAATTTATAGATAAAACATTTATAAAAGTTTATTATAATTTTGGCTTTAACTTAAAATTTAGGAGAAATGATGGGAGTATATGAATACGCTAAGATTGTTCATCTATTTTGTGCGATAATTTTCGTGGGATATCTATTTTTTGATGTTGTTGTTTTTAAAATGGCTTTAAAAAAAGTTGATAATCAAACTGGTGAAA
>QWCE01002536.1_pt1 | contig 43438 bp, 53 predicted proteins | sample 1972531 | NCBI WGS metagenome assembly QWCE01 (sample SAMN09866716, study PRJNA288562) | Human gut metagenome isolate term4_stool, whole genome shotgun sequencing... | reverse complement strand
ATGCCCGCTACGGCAATCGCAAGGCCGCTCATGGCGCCCTCGATCTCACCCATCTGCAGGGCCTTGCTCGTGCCGATCGCGTGCGCCGATGTGCCGAGCGCCAAACCCTTCGCCAGCGGATCGGTGATGTGGCAGATCTTGCAGACCGTCTCGCCCAGCAGGCTGCCGACGATACCGGTCAGGATGATGACCGCACCGGCCAGCGCCGCCGTACCGCCCAGCGTCTCGGCCACATCCATGCCGATGGCCGTCGTAACGGATTTCGGCAAAAAGCTCACGGCGTGGGCGCGCTCCAGCTTGAGCACCCAGGCCATCGCCAGCACGCTGCCCAGGCTCGTCAGCACGCCCGCGGCATTCGACGCAAAGATCGCGGCCAGGTTCTTTTCCAGCAACTCCCACTTTTCATACAGCGGGATCGCCAGGCTGACTGTGGCGGGCATCAGAAGCCAGCTCACGGGCTGGGCGCTGGACTTGTAATCGGCGTAGGGCACGCCGAAGCAGTTCAAAAACACGATCATAAAAATGCTGCCCATCAAAAGGGGATTGAACAGCGCCTTGCCGGTCTTGCGGTTGACCCAGACGCCCGCGGCGTAGGCCGCCAGCGTGGCCAGCACGCCCCAGCTGCCGCATTGCTGCAAAAATTCAGCCATTTTTGTGCTCCTTTCCGCCCGCGCATTTCTGCGCGACCATGCCCGTGACCGCCATGACCAGTGCTGTGATCGGCACAATCGCCAGCACGGCGGGCAGTAAAAGATTCATCAGCTGGCTGCCCAGCTCCATGACGCCCGCCGCCGCGGGCACGAACAGCAGCGGGAAGATGCCGGTCAGAAACAGCCCGGTCTCCCGCACCTGATCGAGCTTGAGCACGCCGAATTTGAGCGCCGCGGCCAGCAGCAGCAGGCCGTACACGCTGGCCGGGATCGGCAGCGGCAGCACCGCCGCCAGCACCTCGCCCGCCAGGCAGAACGCCGTGATGCGGGCAAACTGGAAAATATACTTCACACAATTACCCTCTTTTTTACAAAATTCGTGTACCATCATACCACGCTGCCCGGCTTTCGGCAAGTTGTACATTGCATGAAAACCATCCACATTTTCCTATCGGCATTGTGGGAATCGGCACTTGTATTTTGTGGGTGAGTGTGGTATACTAACCGAAAATAAATGATTTTCACTTGAAAAGAGGTTTTGACTATGTCTTTACTGAAAAAGCTGGCCGGTCTGGCCGTGGGTGCCGCTGCTGTGGGCGCTGTCGCTTATGTTTTACAGAACCGTGAGCATCACAACGACGAGTACGAGCATATTTGGGGCCCGGAGGACGAGGTCGAACCTGAGACCGATTCCGCCGAGCCCGCCGCTGACGATGCGTCCGCCGAGGCTGAACCCGCCCCCGCTGCCGCACCTGAGGAACCTGCCGCCCCCGCCGAGGAGCCGAAGCCCGAAGAACCCGTGGACGCTGCCAAAACGCCCGCCGCTAAGACTCCCGACTTTGATGCCCCCAACGTGAACCCCGTGGAGCTGGGTCATGTTGAGGCATCCCGCACGCCGGACGGCAAGATCGACCCCACCCAGATCGTTGACCCCGCTGTGGCCGGCGATTGGGAGGAGCAGGGCTGCAAGGGCTGATACACCAAACGCGCAAGGCGCATCTTTGTTTTAAGGCAAAGGTGCGCCTTTTTGTTTTTTGCGTTACCGTGCGGGCGGGCACGCTCCTCCCGCAGCTGTAGGGGGCGGCGTCCCCGACGCCCCGCGGGCGGATATGGAATCCGCCCCTACGGTTTTCACCGCCCTGTAGGGGCCGCACATATGCGGCCCGCGGCCTTCCCGCATACGGCCTTTTATGGGAAACCTCCGGGCCGGGCATACCCGACCCCTACACCGCGCCTATGGCTTTCCGCGCACAAATGTCCGTGAAATTACTACAAACCCACTTTACAACTTTACTGCACTAAAGTATAATAGAATTTGTATCGGATCAGAGAGGTAGGAATGTTATGGAGATCGAACTCAACCGCTTTACCCCCGCCGAACAGGCGACCTTCCGCCTGCGTGCCCTGTATGAGCAGGCCGGCTACCGCAAATACCGCGCGTCCCGCTTTGAGGAATACGCCCTGTATCAGGAGTATCAGCGCTTTCTGCCCGACGCACAGGTCATCACCTTCACCGACCTGGACGGCAAGCTGCGGGCCATCAAGCCCGACGTAACGCTGTCCATCGCCAAGACGGCCCAGCCCGCGGCAGGGGAGTGCAAGCGCTTTTATTATAATGAGGAGGTCTGCCGCCCCAGCCGCGAGAGCCACACCTTCCAGACCATCCACCAGATGGGGTTGGAGAGCATGGGCGCGGTGGACGCCGACGAGCAGGCCGCCGTGGTGCGGCTGGCCCTGCAAAGCCTGGCCGCGCTGGATGTGCCCACCGTGCTGGAAATCAGCCACATGGGCTACCTGACCGGCCTGCTGGACGCGCTGCATGTCCCCGCCGAGGCACGCGCGAAACTGCTTGATTTCCTGCGCGCCAAGAACGCCCACGAGCTGCGCACCGCCGCGCTGGCCGCAGGGCTGGACGAATCCGCCGCTGCCGCGTTGACCGGCCTGCTCGACCTGCACGGCCCGCTGGGTGCAACGCTGACCGCCGCCCGCGCCGCCTGCCGGTGCGAGACCCAGCGCGCGGCGCTGGAGGAATTGCAGGCTTTGCAGAATGCGCTGGGCGAGGCGGGCCGCGGCACCCGGCTGGACCTTAGCATGGCCGACGAAATGGAGTATTACAACGGCCTTGTGTTCACCGGCTACGTCGCGGGCATCCCGTGCGCGGTGCTCAAGGGCGGACGGTATGACTACCTGATGCAGCGGTTCACGCCGGGGGCCAACGCCATCGGCTTTGCCATCTACTTAGATGAGCTGGAACGCCTGGCCGCGCCGCTGCCCCCCGTGCAGCAGCAGGGCCGCGAGAAAAGCTGGCTGAACATTGCCCTGCCGAAGGGCCGCCTCGGCGACAAGGCGTACAAGTTGCTGGCGGGCGCGGGCTACAGCGCCACCGAGGACTACAACGACACCCGCAAGCTCGTGGTCGAGAACCCCGACGCCTGTGTGCGGTACTTCCTCGTCAAGCCCAGCGACGTTGCGATTTACGTCGAGCACGGCGCGGCGGACATCGGCATCGTCGGCAAGGACATTCTGACCGAGTCCGGCGCAGACGTGTATGAGCTGCTGGATACCGGCATGGGCAAGTGCCGGATGTGCGTGGCCGGGCCTGCGGGCTTCACCGACGACGAGAGCCGCGCCCTGCGCGTAGCTACAAAATTTGTCAACATTGCCCGCGACCACTACGAGCGCCGCGGACGCGACATCGACATTGTCAAGCTGAACGGCTCCATTGAGCTGGCCCCGATTTTGGGCCTGTCCGACGTCATCGTCGATATTGTCGAGACCGGCACGACCTTAAAAGAAAACGACCTGACCGTGATCGAGGAGTTTATGCCGATCTCGGCGCGGTTCATTGCCAACAAGGCAAGCTACAAGTTCAAATACGCCCAGCTGACCGAGCTGCTGAATAAGATGAAGGAGGCCCTTGCAAAATGATCCGTCTGTATGACTTTGATGAGGTACGCCCCGAGGAAATTCTGAACCGTGACATCCGCGCCGAGGCCGACGTGGAGGCCACCGTCGATGCGATTATTGCGGACGTCCGCGCCCGCGGCGACGCCGCCCTGATCGAGTACGCCGCCAAATTCGACCACGCCGAGCTGACCGACGTGCGGGTCAGCCAGGCCGAAATTGAGGAAGCCTTTGCCGAGCTGGAAAAGACCGATCCCGAGTTCATCACGACGCTGAAGATGGCCGCCGAGAACATCCGCCACTTCCATGAGCAGCAGCTGCACAAAAACTTTGTGGTCAACGACAAGCCCGGCATCGTGCTGGGGCAGAAGTACACCCCCATCCAGCGCGCGGGCGTCTACGTGCCGGGCGGCACGGCGGCGTACCCGTCCACCGTGCTGATGGATGTCATTCCCGCCAAGGTCGCGGGCGTCGGGCAGATCGTCATGACGACCCCCGCGGGACGGGACGGCAAGGTGAACCCCGCGATTCTGGCCGCCGCCGTCATTGCGGGCATTGATTTGATTTTTAAAACGGGTGGCGCACAGGCCGTGGCAGCCCTTGCCTACGGCACTGAAAGCGTCCCCGCCGTGGATAAGATCGTCGGCCCCGGCAATATCTACGTGGCCACGGCAAAGCGGAAGGTGTTCGGCAAGGTCGGCATTGATATGATCGCAGGCCCGTCGGAAATTCTCGTGCTGGCAGACGGGACCTGCAACCCCGCGTGGGTCGCCGCCGACCTGCTCAGCCAGGCCGAGCACGACAAGCTGGCCAGCCCGGTGCTCGTCACCGACAGCCGGGATTTAGCCAAGGCCGTGCAGGCAGAGCTGGAGGTGCAGATTCCGCAGCTGCCCCGCGCCGCCATCGCCCGCGCCAGCGTGGACACGAACGGCAAAATTATTGTCACCGACGACATGAACAAGGCCATTGAGGCCGTGAACATCATTGCGCCGGAGCACCTGGAAATCTGCGTCGATGACCCGTTCGCGGTGCTGAACTCGGTACAGAACGCGGGCAGCGGCGCGGTTCTCGAGCCCGCTGGGCGTCGATGATTTTGTGAAGAAGTCGAGCTTTATTTATTACACCCGCGAAGCCCTCGGCGAGGTGCAGGGACGCATTGCCAATTTTGCCGAGCACGAGGGGTTACATGCCCATGCCAGAAGTGTGACGATCCGGTTTGAGGAATGAGCTTGCCAAAGCGAAAGCCCAATCGTTTGCCGCGGTTTGATTACGGAACGGTTGGTGCATATTTCATCACGATTTGTGCCCTGGAAAAGAAGAAAGTTTTTGGCCGCGTTGTAGGGTGCGTGCCAACCAAACCATTCCGGCATTCATTTCCACGCTCAAGCGCATGACAAACCGCACCGCAGGCGTGCAATTATGGCAGCGCGGTTACTACGACCACATTATCCGCGACCAGCTCGACTATGACACCATCTGGCAATATATCGACGAAAATCCCGCCAAATGGCCTCACGATCAATTCTACACTTCGGACGGGGAGGAACACCCATGAGCCGTTATTTTACCAAAACCCTCGCTTCGCTGGAGCCGTACACCCCCGGCGAACAGCTTAAAATCGCTGACATTGTCAAACTCAACGCCAACGAAAACCCGTACCCGCCCGCGCCCGGCGTGGCGGCGGCGGTGGCCGCGGCGGTGCCGGGGCTGCGGCTGTACTCTGATTTGACCAACGGCGATCTCAACGCCGCCATTGCGCGCCACTGGGGCGTGCGCCCGGAGAATATCCTCTGCGGCAACGGCAGCGACGAGAACCTGCTGCTGGCCCTGCGCGCGTTCTGCGACGAAAGCACGCCGCTGGCCTTCGCCGATGTGACCTACAGCTTTTACACGGTGCTGTGTGATTTACTGCACATCCCGCAGCACATCATCCCGCTGGAGGCTGACCTGACCATCGACCTGAAAAAATACTGCGGCCTGCACGAGACGATTGTCATTGCCAACCCGAACGCGCCCACCAGCCTGCTGGCCCCGGTGGACGCCATCGAGGAGGTGCTGCAAACGAACCCCGACAACATCGTGATCGTGGACGAGACCTACGTCGAGTTCGCGCCTGCCGGGTCGTCCTGTCTGCCGCTTTTGGAAAAATATGACAACCTCGTCATCACCCATACCTTCTCCAAAACGCACAATCTGGCGGGTGCACGGCTGGGCTTCTGCATTGCGCGGCCCGCGCTGATTGCCGACATGAACCGCGTCAAGTTCAGCTACAGCCCCTACAACGTCAACGCCATGACCCAGGCCGCGGGCGCGGCGGCGATCTCCGACGAGGCCTATTTTGCCGATGTAACGGCAAAGGTCATTGCCGAGCGCACCCACACCACCGACGAGCTGTGCCGCCGTGGGTTCACGGTGTTTGACTCGGCCACAAATTTTTTGTTCGCGACCACGGACCGTATGCCCTGTGTGGAAATTTTTGAAAAGCTGCGCGCCCGCGGCATTTTAATCCGCCACTTCAACGCGCCGCGCATCTCGGACTATCTGCGCATCACGATTGGCACACCCGAGCAGATGCAGCGGTTCTTTGCGGCGCTGGATGAGATCCTGGGTGAATAAATGCCCCTCCCGCAGCGCAAGACACCGCGCCTGAAGGGCTATGATTCCATTCTCACCAACCCGGCCCGCTGGGCCAAGGATAAGTTTTATACAGAGGGGGAGAACCATACATGATCGCAATCGTTGACTATGGCGTGGGCAACCTGTTCAGCCTGTCGTCCAGCGTCAGAAGCCTGGGCGCAGAGGTGCGGGTGACCCGCGACGCCGCAGACCTGCGGGCGGCGGATCATATCCTGCTGCCGGGCGTCGGGGCGTTCGCCGACGCAATGGCCAAGCTCGAAGCCACGGGTCTTGTGCCCGTTCTGCGCGAGGAAACGCAGAAAAAGCCGCTGCTGGGCATCTGCTTAGGCATGCAGCTGCTGTTTGAAAAAAGCTGCGAGTACGGCGAGCACCGCGGCCTCGGCCTGATTCCCGGCGAGGTCTGCCCGCTGGCGGACGACCTGACCGACCCGGCGCTCAAGGTGCCGCACATCGGCTGGAATGCCATGGACATTGTGCCCGGGCGCGAGGCCGACCCGCTGTTCAAGTACGTCAAAAACGGCGAGTACGTCTATTACGTACACAGCTATTACGCCAAAAACTGCGCTGCGTCGACACTGGCGACGAGCGACTACAGCATCCCCGTCACGGGCGCGGTGCGGCAGGGGCTAGTGTACGGCACCCAGTTCCACCCCGAAAAATCCGGTGATACCGGCCTGCGGCTGTTAAAAGCCTTTGCCGAGCTGTAAGCGAGAGGGAGGAAGTACCATGAAGCTATACCCCGCCATTGACCTGCGCGGCGGCCAGGCCGTGCGGCTTTATCAGGGCGACTACGACCGGATGACCGTCTACAACACAGACCCCGTCGCCCAGGCGCAGCAATTTATCGACGCAGGTGCGAAGTATTTGCATGTCGTCGATCTGGACGGCGCCAAGGACGACACCACGGCCAATTTGCAGACGATTGCCGCCATTGCCAAGCTGGGCGGCCTCAAAATCGAGGTCGGCGGCGGCATCCGCGACGAGGCGCGCATCCAACGGTATCTTGACCTCGGCGCGGACCGCTGCATTCTGGGCACGGTGGCCGTAAAAAACTTCGATTTCACGGCAGAAATGGCACAGAAATACGGTGCACAGATTGCCGTCGGCGTTGACATGAAGGACGGCGCTGTCGCTGTCAACGGCTGGAAGGAGGTCACCCCCGAGCCGGGCGTGGCATTCTGCCGCCGCTGCGCCAATGCGGGCGTCAAGGCCATTATTGCCACCGATATTTCCCGGGACGGCACGATGCAGGGCACCAATATGGCGCTGTACCGTGAGCTTTTGACGATTCCCGGCATCGAAGTCACGGCCAGCGGCGGCATTGCCGCCATGGCCGAGCTGGCCGAGCTTTCCGACATGCACTGCCACGCAGCCATTTTGGGGAAGTCGATTTATACGGGAGCGATTGATCTGGCCGAGGCCGTGAGGCTGTACGAGGGGGAATGAGGACATGATTACCAAACGCATAATTCCTTGTCTGGACGTCAAAAACGGGCGCGTGGTCAAGGGTGTCAACTTTGAAGGATTGCAGGACATGGCCGATCCCGTCGAGATGGCGCGGTACTACAACGCCTCCGGCGCGGACGAGCTGGTGTTCTACGATATTACCGCCAGCGTCGAGGGGCGCGGGCTGTTCACCGATATTTTGCGCCGGGTCGCAAGCCAGATTTTTATCCCGCTGACCGTCGGCGGCGGCATCAACACGCTGGACGACTTTGACCGCGTGCTGAAATGCGGCGCGGACAAGGTCAGCGTCAACTCGGGGGCCATCCGCAACCCCGGCATCATCCCGGCTGCCGCGCAGAAATACGGCAACCAGTGCGTGGTGCTCTCCGCCGATATTAAGCGTGTGGACGGCAAATTCATGCTGTTCGCCAAGGGCGGGCGCGAGAACACAGGCATCGACGCGCTGGACTGGCTGGAACAGGGCGTTAAAAACGGCGCAGGCGAGCTGGTCGTGAACTCCATCGACACCGACGGCGTGAAGAACGGCTTTGATCTGGAGCTGCTGGACGCCGTGGCCGCACGCTGCGCCGTGCCCATCATCGCCTCCGGCGGCGCAGGCAAAAAGGAGGATTTCCTTGAGCTGTTCCGCAATCACCCGGCAGTAGATGCCGGTCTGGCCGCGTCGATCTTCCACACAAAGCAGGTGGAAATCAACGATTTGAAGCGGTATTTGCGGGAGAACGGGGTGGAGATGCGGGTGTGATCACCCCTTCGCCATGCTGCCACCCGGTAGGGGCCGCACATGTGCGGCCCGCAACATTCCCAAAAGTGTCCTCTTGCGGGAAAGCCGCGGGCCGGGCATGCCCGGCCCCTACTGCGTAATAATAGCAAACCTACACTTTACCTCTTGCCAAAACTCACAAAAAGAGGTACACTAAACTATATGACTTTAGGAGTGTCCACCATGGAAATCACCGAAAATTCCAAGACTCTCAAATTTGACGCAAACGGCCTGATCCCGGCCATCGTGCAGGACCATTACACCAGAGAGGTGCTGACCCTTGCCTACATGAATGCCGAGACGCTGGCCCTGACGATTGCCGAGGGCCGCACCGTATTCTGGTCCCGCAGTCGTCGGGAGATCTGGCGCAAGGGCGAGACCTCCGGCAACGTGCAGCGGGTCGTCTCCATCACCGCCGACTGCGACAAGGACGCGCTCGTCATCGACGTCGTCAAATCCGGCCCCGCCTGCCACACCGGCGCGGAGAGCTGCTTCTTCAACCCGGTCTATGTCTCCGATGAGCTGAAGCAGTTCACCTGGCAGGGCCTGTACGCACTCATCGAGGGCCGCAAGACCGACCCAAAGGAGGGCAGCTACACCACCTATCTGTTCGACAAGGGCCTGGAAAAGATCCTCAAAAAGGTCGGCGAGGAATCCACCGAGGTCATCATTGCAGGCTCCAAGCGCGACAGGGAGGAGACCATCTACGAGATCAGCGACCTGGCTTACCACGTCATGGTGCTGATGATCGAGCTGGGCATTTCCGTAGAGGACATCACGAAGGAACTCGAAAAACGACACGTAATTGACCATAAGGTCAAGCAGGAAAGGATGCAGTAACTATGGCAGGCGAATACCTGAAAAGCTCTGTACACGTTCATTCCAAATTGTGCGACGGTAAGAACACGCTGGACGAGATTGCGGTCACGGCATGGCGGAACGGTCTGCAAACGCTGGGCTTCAGCGGACACAGCCACACCCCCTGTGATCTGGAATATTGCATGACCCAGAGCCGTACCGCCCTGTACAAGGCGCAGGTCGCCAAGCTGAAGGAGCGCTACGCCGGCAAGCTGCCCAGTACGACTACTGGATCGGCAGCACGCACTATGTCAAGGGGCCCAAGACCGGCAAGTATTATGAGATCGACTGGCGCGAGGAGGATCTGCGCGCCTGCATCGACGACGATTTTGACGGCGATGCGCTGGCCGTGGTCGAGGCCTATTTTGCCAATGTGGCCAAGGTTGCCGAGAAGAAGCCCACGATTTTGGGCCACTTCGACCTGATCAAGAAGATCAACGGTGACGGCAAGTTCTTTGATGAGAACGACCCCCGCTACACTGCCGCCGCCAACGCCGCGCTGATGACCGCCGCCCGCAACCGCTGCGTGCTGGAGGTCAACACCTCTGCGGTGTATCGTGGCTTCCGCAAGGATTTCTTCCCGTCCGATGCGATCCTGAAGGAGTGGCTGGTGCTCAGCGGCAATGTTGTCATCACCGCCGATGCCCACGATACCAAGGCGCTGACCTTCGGTTTTGAGGCTGTCGCCGCCAAACTGAAGGAGCTGGGCTATGCCAAGGTCCAAGTGCTGGGCAAGGACGGCTTTACCCCCTGTGCGCTGTAAAATAATCCCCGAAAATTTTCCCGCCGCGGTGTAACACTGCGGCGGTTTTTGCGTTTCTTATGACAGAAGGGCCCAAAACAAAGACCACTCGAACAAAACACAGGAGAAAATCCATCGTGAGATCCACAGCGAAATAATTTTCAAAAAAGTTTGCGCGGAGGGGTTGACAACCCCTCCACATTTTTGTATAATAATACCTGCATTCTGGCGGCAGCCACTGTGGAGAGGTGTCCGAGTGGTTTATGGAACTGGATCACTTTGACTTGTGGAGTAATACTCAAGAGGTCGAAGAGGCGCCCCTGCTAAGGGCGTAGGGTGGGAAACCGCCGCGAGAGTTCAAATCTCTCTTACTCCGCCAACAAAAACCCGCGTATCTGCGTAAGATATGCGGGTTTTTGGTTTACAAAAATGCTCTTTTACCCACCATTTTACCCACAACAGAATTAGAAACCGTTTTTGTGGCATGATTTTACCCCCGACAGGCTCACACTTGTCGGGGGTATTTTTACGCCTTTTTTACATTGTCGTCAAAGAACTGCTGCATCCTGTTCGCACTGGCCCGCTTCATTGCTTCGGATGCGTGGACATACCTCTGCAAGGTAAAGGCCGCTGTTGCGTGGCCCAGATTTGCTTGTACGGTTTTCAGGTCATCACCGTTCACCAACGCAAGCGTTGCGTTGGTATGCCGTAGGTCATGCACGCGGGCATCCGGTAGCCCGATACTTGCTGCAATACGCTTGAAGTTTGCCCACAAGGTATGTGGGTTGATACACCGGCCTAGCACATCCGTAAAGCACAGCCCCCACACATTTTGCCACGCTGGCCCGGCGGCTAGGCGCGCCCGCAACTGGCGCTGTTTTTCCTCTTGCAGAATTTCCAGCAGGAAGTCAGGCACATCCAGAATGCGGCTCTGGCCGTTCTTTGTTCCCTCTTGGATGTAGAACTGCCCGCCCTTCGCTTTATCTTTTTGCAGCTGTTGGCAGATATGCACCTTGCAATTCTCAAAATCTACATGCTCCCATGCAAGGCCCAACGCCTCACCTTCGCGCAACCCTAGAAACAAGCAGCACATCAGCGGTGCATAGTACGGTGAATCCTGCGCCGCATCCACAAACGCAACAATTTCAGCAGGGGAGAGGGGGTGTATATCCTTAACCCGCACCGCCGGGATTTTTGCGAATTTGGCGGGGTTGCGCTGGATAGTCTGCGCTTTGACGGCCTGTTCAAGGGCGCTGTTTAACACCGTCAGAACATTCTTGATGGTCTTTGGAGCTTTCCCCGCATTGACCAACTTGCGAACCATCTTTTGCACCTGCTCTGTCGTAAGGTCACACAGCCGCACCGCACCCAAATTAGGCTTCAGGTGGTTCTTGATGACGCCTCGATAAGTCGTGATAGTATATGGCTTTTGCGTTGGAACAATAAATTCAGCAAACCATGTATCGAGATACTGCGCAAGCGTCCGTTTGTCATCGGCTATATAGGTATTTGTATCCAGCTGGCGCAGCTTCTCCGTCATCTTCTTTTTCACTTCTTTTTGCGTTGCACCGTAGATACTTAGGGTTTTGCGCTTGCCTGTGCCTTCATCATACCCCAATGTCAGCCTTGCTTCCCATCGTCCGTCTGGGCGCTGTCGGATGGAACCGCTTCCCGCCGCTGTACGGGTTGCTTTGTTGTTGGGCATTGTTATCACTTCTTCCTATTTGTTAATAGTTCATCGTAGTTTTTCAGCATCGCATTTATAACCTGCTGTAGCTTAAACTGAATATACTCTTTTTTATCTTGCCGTTCGATAAACAGAATCGCTGCATTTTTGCACGTTTGTGATGCGGGAACTTTGATTTGATTGTATGCAAGAATGGTGCAATCATCATCGCTTAATTGCTTTGATACGAGTTTGACATTTGCATCCGCTAAAGCTCTTATAAGTTCGATTTTTGTCTGATTGAGATTTTCTGCAAGTACACAATAATCATACCACCGACCAACAAAAAGTGAAAAAAGTTCATTTCCAATTAGGCTGTTCAAAGCATCGTTACCGCCGCGACAATCTGCCGCCATTACCTTTAATCTTTTCACTGCCTGCCCTGTCAGTCCCAAATCCTTGAAAAGATGAAGTTGCTCTGTTTCTACCCCGCGTAGTATATAGTCGCAAGTGGTTTCGAGTGTATCGGCGAGGCGCGCAATATCATCACCCTTAATTTGTCGTGTTCCGCTTTCCCATTGATTTATGGTTTCTCTTTTTACAAAAAGCCTTTCTGACAACTCTCGTTGCGTTAATCCTAATGATTCACGTCTTTGCTTTATGCGTTCGCCAATGGTCATTTTGTTACTGTTCATTAGAAAATTCTCCCTGTGTTATTATTTTGTTCCAATTCATCATTTATGGAACAAAAGCTATTGATGTCTGGCAAAAATTAGGTTATACTAAATTTGTTCCAATGATAACATACGGGAACAAAATAGTCAATATTCGTTTTTATTGGAGGTCTAAGATGAACGACAAGCTTGTACTTTCGGTGCAGGAACTCGCTAGTGTTTTGGGAATCTGTAAGCCGCGTGCTTATGAACTCATGAACAGTGCGGACTTTCCTGCAATCCAAATTAGTCCGCGTCGCAAAGTGGTTCCGCGCGACGCGCTCGAAACATGGCTAGCACAGCAGGCAGCACATGGAGCAAAAGATAAATGACCGCAACGAAAAAAGCCGCCCCGGTGCTGGAACACCGAGACGGCCAAAGAGTGGAGAAAAAAGCCTGCAAGCCCTCTCCACTCCCATTTTATCATTTTGAAGGGAGTTTAGCAATGAGTGTTGCGGATTATTTAGGACACGGCGCAGAGAACGCCATTAGCGCCGCCACGTTGGCAGCGGTGACGCACACGACCACGCGAGAGCTGCGCCGCCTTATCATGGACGAACGCAAGCGCGGTGCATTGATTCTTTACCAGCCCGGCGGGCGTGGTGGTTATTTTTTGCCGTCACGAGACGAAGAACAGGCACAACGCGAAGTTTCGGAGTTTTACCACACACAGGCGGCACGATGCCGCAACGGCTTTGCAGCGATAGCGCCCGCCGGGCGATTTCTGAAAATCCCGGCGGGGCAGCTGAAGATAAACACGACGAAAGGAAAGCAAAAAAATGAGAAAAGCACCGCACAGCCCTTAAAGCCGAACGAAAAAAAATTGTAAAGGCTATCCAAGAAACCGACAACGAAGCACTAGGGGGTATGAATCAGATTCACACCCCTGGATGTGTTGCGAAACTGTTTTTTGCTGGGATTGGGTGCGAATGTGCCAGCAAGGAAACGCAAGCCGCATACGACCTTTTGCGGCGGCTCTATTGGATTGATAGCGAAATGTGAGGTGCTGAAAATGGCAAAGAAAAAACGTGCCACATGGTGGAAAATGCTTTATTTCCAACGTGCAACAATCGAATCAATTTCCAACGAGGACGCAGGAAGCGGACTAAAAGCGGCGTTTCGCTATTTTGACGGAGAAGAAATCACGCCGGACGACTTAACCCCGCAAGCATTCACGGCGTTCTGCGTTATGAAACCTTACATTGACGAATCAATGAGAAATTACGAAGATGCAGTGAAGAACGGGAGAAACGGCGCGGCTAAACGCTGGGAGTGAATAGCCCCCCTATAGCCCCCCTATAGAGAAGAAGAAGGAGAAGTAGATGAAGAAGTAGAAGCAGAATCCCGCAAAATGCGGGTATTAAGGGCGGCAAAGTGCCGCGAGTCAAGGGTAAAAACAAAGACAAAAAAGGCACGCCTAGCGGCGGCCGGCGCCAAAGGCGCCCCTTAATGGGCGCACGGCGTCGACCGACGACTAGTAAAACACGCGAGAGGGAAAGCAAATGTTATTCGATTTTGAGCGATTCACAAAGCTATTTGCGCGGGCTTATCCCGTTGCAGTGTACGGCAGACATAAGCAATACTGCGGCAGGGATTGCGGTTTGTATTCTTATGACGATGCTTTAGCTGTTTTCAAGGAGTATTTTTTGACGTATGAGTATTACATGGGAACAGCGCACCCGCAACTAAAGCGGGAACGTATAGTTGACCTTATTCAACGCATGGACATGGGGGAAACGCCAGAAGAATGCCGCTATAATGGCATTGATTTTGTCCCGGCAGATTACCCTGCAATGATTGCCACGCATTTTCGCACACGGTACCGCAACTGCGATTATAATATATGTCACTTTTTCAGCGGCAGTATTCGCTATTTGCGGTTTTGTGAGTCTGTACTTACAGATGGAGTTTGAAAGGAGAACAAAAAATGGACATGGAGGAATTAAAGCGAGAAGCCCGCCGGGAATATATCAGAGAATGGAGAAAGCGCAACCCGGAAAAGGTACAGGCGGCACAAGAACGCTACTAGGCGAAGAAAGCCGCTGAAATCGCCGCAAAGCGTGAAAAACCGCCCGAAAACGGCGTTTTGATTGAGAGGTGATGAAGTGACACCTAAACAGGAAAGGGCGCTTGCAGCGCTTATTTCGTGTCCCACAGCGCGGGCAGCAGCCAAAGCCGCCGGGCTTTCTGAATCTGCATTGCGTCGCTATAAGAAAGACCCGGAATTTCAAGCCGAATACCGCAAGCGCTGCAATGAACTACTTGAGGCAGCTTGCACCAAAGCCAAAAGCGCTTTGCCGCCCGCAATCGAACGGCTAAACGCCATTGTTCAAGATGACACGCAGCAGCCCCGTGAACAGATTGCAGCAGCCCGCGCCGTGTGCGAATACTCTTTGCGGTTAAATGAAGCCGTAGACATTGAACAGCGTTTGCGGGCGCTGGAAGAAAGGAGCAGAAACGAACAGTGAAAAGCGACACCCTAACACGACTTAAACGCCTTGAAGATGCCATAAAGGCAGGCAGCGGCGTTCTTATTGTCGATGCCGTTCCCGGCGGTTACCGCCTGCCAAATGGGGAAACCGTGAAATACTTAGATGCGCTGCGCAATCAGTACAGCGTGATTGTTATTGACGACTTAACAGAAAGTGAGTGAACAATGAGCAAGTACAGCAATTTTGCAAAAAACCTTGATGCAGCATTTAAGACTGCCCGCGATGAGTACGCGGCAGTGTATGCCAAATACGAACAGGCAGAGCGGGCCGCAATGGATGCCCAGCACCGCGCCCCCGATGATACCGCTATTTCGTATGAGCTGCGCAAGGCCAAAGCCGAAGCCGCACGAGTGGAACAGAAAGCCGCGTTTGATGAGGTTTGCAAGCGTGTGTGGCCCGATTTCAACCGCAAGCGGGCGGAACTCCGTGCAGACCTTGAAAAGGCTATTGCCGCCGATAGCATCGTTGACCCCGCCGCGCTGGATAACAACGCGGTCTATTTGATGGACAGCGGCACGATGACGGCAGCAGACTATGTAGCCTTTGCCGAGAAGTACAGCGGCAACCACACCATGCTAAAGTTGATCGCCGCCCATGCAAACGCCGCTGCGGCCACCGCAGAGCCGCAGGAACGCGCCGTTCTGAATCTGGTATACAATGACTGCAAGGACGGCAACAGCACCGCAATGAGGGCTTTTGACGAGCTTTCACAGGTTGCCAATCGTTGCAGCGGGCAACGGTACGATGGATGCAAGGATTCCACCGCCGTCATTGTTGAAATGGGCGCACGATGGGAAGAACTGACCGCAAACGCCATTGAAGAATTTTAACGCGCGTATCGTGTCAATAAACTAATTTACCCCCGGCGGGACAAACCGCCGGGGGCTTTTGCATACTTTGAGCATCGCAACGCCACAACGCGATAGACACGCCCGCTTTGGCGTTGCAGGTCTGTTTAATATAGTTTACCGTCTGGAATACAAAACGCGCCACAGAGCCTTGCAGGGGCTTTGCAGCGCATCGTCTTATTTTTTGCTATCATTCCCGGCGGGTACGCCTTGCAGCTTTTCCAAAAGCGCCGCCCGCTTGCTTTCCGTGTCCGGGTCTGTCTGCCCTGCGCCGGGCAGCTCTAGGGCGTCACGCTGCATTGTTTCGCTGATTGCACGACCAACAAAACCGTTGATACTTTCCCCGCGCTTTTCGGCGTGGGCTTTTATTTTGTCCTTTTGCCCTTTTGGTACAACTATACGCAAGGAATCATAGTTTGCGGAATTGTACTTATTTACCGCTTTTGTGTGTGAACCTGCCATAAATAGCACCGCCTTTTTAAGATATATACTTTATCAGTGTACATAAATTATAGCACGATTTGCATCATTGTACAAGTACAAAAATAGCTATAAAATCTTTCAAATCATTGTACAATATACCTATTTACAATCATTGTACAATGATATATAATGATATTGTCGAAAGGGAAAACGGGTCAAGGTAGTCGTCAAGCGAAAGCCCACCAGAAATACCAGACAAGACGCGGACAGGATTGCAGGAACCGGCAAGACCGAGCAGATAGCACCGAGCCCCCGCGAACCCGAAGCCCCAAGACAAAAAAGAAGCGCCCGGCAGCAGCGAACTACCGAGCGCAACCCACACAATGAAAGTGTGCTATACGATGGAAAGCAATATATTATAGCACGCTTTCTACAAAAAGTAAAGGAGCAAGCTATGAAAAAGTACAACCTTAGCGCGATTATGAGTCGTGCGTGGGCGATTTTCCGCAAGGGCGGGATGGTATTTGCCGAAGCCCTGCACAGAGCTTGGCAGAGCGCCAAAGCCCGCCCACAGAACGCGGCAGCAATTGCAGCAGCCAAAGCAACCGCCGGGATTTCAGAGGATTGCAAAACGTGGGCTGACTGGAAAGCGGCGGGCTATGAAGTGATTCACGGCAGCAAGGCGCTTTTCCGCGCTGTCCTGATCTGGGCAAGTCACGGCGATGGCAAGACGTACACGGCAAGTTTTTTCGGCGCAAGCCAAGTGCAGCCGATTGAAGCATAACAAACGAATAAACACAGCTGCGCTAACGGCTTGACGGGCTTGCGAGGTATTTAAAATGGACTACACTAAAATTGTGAAGGTTCTTTCGTTAGCAGCAACAGGGCACAGCATTGATGCAGCTCTTGACGAAATGAGTAAAAAAGAGCTTGAATATCTGCTTGAACTGTGCGAGGAAGAAAAAGCCCGTCGCCAAGCGGCAAAGAATGGGGGTGCTTGCAATGATTGATAAAGAATCGGAAACTATTGAATACTTAGTATCCATACTCTATAAAATCGTGGTCGCTTTCGGGGAAGCAATGGTGTATGTCCAACTCTGCGCCGTACTTCATCCCAGCGCGGTCCGTTTTCATCCACCGCGCCACTTGTTTGGCGGCGCTGTGCGGCCCTCGGCCCTTGATGCCCGCTATGCAGTAGGGGTCCATCTTAGGCACGACCACGTCATAGATCCTCTCAATGAAGTCGTGCATCTGCTGGGTGGTGTAGCAGGATGTCCCCGGTGCAGCGGCCACCCGACACCGCCCGCCGGGCAGGTGCTCGATGATATGCGTCACGCGGTAGGCGCGCTTGAACTGCGGCAGGGCGCGCAGCGGCATCTCGAAGATCTCCCTCTCCACGCCGAACTCCGCCAAAAGGTCCAGATAGCACTGTTCGGCAGTCACCCCGCCCGGGGTGCCGCCGTTCATTGCCAGGGCCAGCTTGTTCAGCAAGGCCCACATCAGTCTGTTCTGGTCCAGCGTCCGCTTGTCCCGCACCGGCTTGATCTCGATTTCTACCATCAGGGGCTTGCCGCGGGCGCGGGCTTCCAGCTCGGTGTGCATCCGCTGGGCCTCCAGCAGGTAGCCGCAGTCCACGGTCAGACCCTCCATGCCATCCAGGTCTGTGCGCCCGGTCGGGATGTACCACGCGGCCAGGTGGGCGATCAGTTTGCTTGCCATGTGATCACGCTCCCATCGGACGCCTTGCGCAGCTTGATTTCGGTCACATCGCCGTCCGTATCGTAGCCGATGCCCGCCACGGTGAGCCTGTCCGCCAGCACGTAATGGTGGATCGTCTTGCCATCGCGGCCCGCCACGGGGTTGATCTGCACGCGGTCCTTGCTGATGCGCAGGGGCGGCAGGTTGAACACCCCAAAGCCAAGGCCCCACTCTGCCGCAGCGGCCACAAGGCTGCCGTCTGCCTCGTTGAGGTTGGCGTCCGCGTTGACCTGATACCCCGCCGGGCAGGGGGCGTCCCGGGTGGCGTCGTCCAGGGCAACGGCGCAGTACAGCGCCCGCCCGCAGACATAGCGGCGGATGCTGTAAGAGTCCGCGCCTATCGCCATCTCCAGCACACTCAGGCGGCTGCGCACCGCAGCGGCGTCCGGCCACAACTTGATGCGCACGCTGTCGGCGTCCGTCTCCAGCACGCTGACGATGATCTCATCCGCGTGCAGCAGACCGGGGTTCCCGCTCTGGGCGGGGGTGGTGCTTTCTTTAGTCTCCATCTTTAACCTCCGTTGCTGGGCCGATATAGAAACCGACCTCATCGTAGTTCTTAGGGTCGGCCATCGGGCTGTCCCAGCCGCACACGGCCCCGCCGTACATGGCAGCAGCCTGGGCGCGGGTGACGCCCGCAGCCTCGTTCAGCACATCCACGGTCCCCTGAACGCTGATGCCAAACAGTGTGTTTTCGCCGCGCACCACGCGGACAACGCGCTGGGTGTAGCGGCTCATGGCGTAGGCGTAGGCGGGCAGGCCGCGCTTGTTCATATCAGGCATTCTTCAGCGCCTCCCCGTATTCGATGCCGACGCGGAAGGCATCGCCCCGCGCCATGACGCGCTTACAGAATTCGACCTCATCGGCAGACAGCAGCTTTTTACTGTTGAGCACATCCACCAACAGGCTCATGCCGTCCAGCGCGTCCGCCAATGCCCGGGCGGTCTTTTTGGACTTGGCGGGCGCGGCGGGCTTGTCCACCGTGTAATCCTCGGGCCGGACGGGCTCCGGCTGATCCGCTGCGGGCGGCTGAATCGCCTGCGCCACGGCTGTCACAATTTTTTCTTCGTTGCTCATAAGTGCGTTCCTTTCCCTGATACGGTTGTAAATTACATAGCCGGTGTTGGTGTTCTTAATGCCCACCGCCTTGCAGGCCTCGGTCATCCCTGCGCCGCCCGCCAGCAGGCGGACGAACTCGGCGGCCTTTTCGGGGTTCTGCGTCTCCCAGCTGGGGTACTTTTTCTTTTGGCGCGGCTTCAAGTCCGCCTCGGTCAGCCCCAGTGCTTCAACAACATCCGCGCGGGTGCAGGCGTGGAGCTCGGCCACCTGGCCCAGGTTGTGGTCCGTGCGCCGCCAGTCCTCCTGCATCTGCCGGAGCTCATCGGGCGTCCAGACGGGTGCGGCTTTACTCATCGTCCGGCTCGCCCCCCCTTCACGCGCGCCCAGTACAGGCGGGTGCCCTGATCGGCAGCCAGCAGCAAAAACTGTATCTGGCGCCGCAGGTTGATGTCCGGCCGGGCGGCCAGCACCCGGACGGTATTATAAAACTCCTGATACCGCGCCGGGTCGCAATGCTCAAACGCGGCGCGCATCTGTTCCTTGGTCATCTGTTTACCTCCTAGCAGATCTGTCTTGCCAGTGCGGTGGCCGGGATGCGCTTGTCGCGGCCCTGGCCGGTCCAGCCGTGCATATTGCGGCAGACCTTGCGTGCCGCCTGGGGGTCGGTGCCGTAGACGATGTGCGCGGCCTCGGCCACTGTCACCATCTCGCCAGCGGCCTCGTGCCGGATGCGCTCTAGCGCATCCCGGTAGCCTTGCTTTTCGCGTGCCATACTTACCTCCTTGTAGCTTGTATCCCCGCTGTGCTATAATCACGGCAGAAAGGACGTGTATAAAAATGGATTGGTTATCATTGCTTCTTACTGCGGTCAGCGGCACCCTCGGTGTCATCGGCGTCTTTGTCGGTGCTTACATGGCACGCAAAACAGCGGTAGAGCAGCAGCGGCATATAGAATTGCACAGTGCCTGCTCGCTGGTGTTGTCCACCTATGCGCGCTGGGTTGAAGACCCGCAGGAATACCGCTTTGCTTTGTTGGCATCAATAGCATCGGCGCAGCTTTTATGTACGCCTGACAGCGATATAGACAAAAGCATTCAAGAGCTTGAAAAGCTGGTGATGATTACAGCCCATCCCTCACAGCAATGCGGCAACTGCCTGAATGATTTCCGGCAGAAAGCGCAGCAGGAACTCATAAAGCGATATGGCGATCAGCGTCTCCCCGACGTGAAGAAAGACGTGGGCAAGTAGTCCGCAGCTGTGCGGAGCGTCTTTTTTCGGAGCTGGTGACGGTTTATCGTACAGGCCATCGCCAAACCACGCAAGCAGACTGTCCTGCTCACGCTGTTCATCTTGCAGCATAGCGTTCACCTCCTTGTTGGCGTGTCCAAGGTGGACACACGATGTTTTCTCGCATTAATGCGAGAACTAGCCCAAAAAAATATCCTTTGCTTCCTTGCCAGTCAGCTTTAAGGCGTCCACAAGGTTGTGCATCTCACCAACAGTGAATGCGTCCACGCCACTTTTTGTCTTCCGGTAAAATGTGCTAGGGTTCATACCAATCTGAACTGCGAGTTCATCCACAGTCAAATTTGCGGCACTGATTTTCTGTTTTAACATCTGCATCTTATCTGCCATCTAAAATCTCACCTCCGAACTCGCATTTATGCGGGTTGACATTATAATAACACTCGCAATAACGCAAGTCAAGCATTTTATTGCACTTTTGCAAGATTTTTTGAATTATTTACTTGCAAAAGTGCAAGTATTAGTGTATTCTTATGTCATAGGAGGCGCATCATGACTACAGGCGAACGCATAAAACTTCAGCGCAAAAAGTTGAGCATGTCAGCTGAACAACTTGCCGAAAAAGTAAACCTTTCACCGGCAACAATTTACAGATACGAAAAAGGCGATGCCGGGTTCCAGCCGCTGCCGAAGCGGGACCGCATCCCGCGTGTGGGGCAGATCGCCTGCGGCACACCCATCCTCGCGGAGGAGAATGTCGAGGCCTACGATGAAGTCCCCAGCGATTGGCACGCCGACTTCACGCTGCTATGCCAGGGCGACAGCATGGAGCCAAAAATCAAAGACGGCGATGTCGTAGCCATTCACAGCCAGCCGATGGTCGAGAACGGCGAGGTCGCTGCCGTCCTGATCGATGGCGAGGCCACCCTCAAGCGCGTATTTCTTTTCGATGATCATATCGAGCTGCGCGCCGAAAACCCCACATTTCCGACTATCCTGCGCATCGGCGAGGACATGAACACCATCACCATCGAAGGCAAGGCCGTTGGCCTGTGCCGGAAGTTGTAAATAAGGTGCTTAAAATGAAAAACCCTTCATCAAAGAAAGCTATCAAAGTTCTTTCGCTTTTGAGCGCTGTTCTTGTCACTTTTATTTTATTTTCGTATTATCTCGTAGAAGGCCATGGCATTTTCATTTCTTTGGCTAGTTCGCTTTTGGTTGCGCTTTTAGTTTATGGGTTTGTTCTGATTTGTCTGCAACAGCTACTGGGGCAGAACGGCAAAGAGTTTAAAGCACCGGGGTCATTTACCTCTAACAAAAATAATCGCATTTCATTGGTAAATGCCCCTGATGATATAGAAAGCCTCAAAAAGTTGACAGATTATGTCGTGCTTGATACTGAAACCACCGGCCTCAGCCCAGAAAAAGATCAGGTGGTTGAAATCGGAATCATTACAGTCAAAAATGGAGAAATCACAAACGAATATACAAGCCTCATAAAGCCGACTATTCCTATTTCTTCGGAGGCTACCGCCATAAATGGAATTTCCGAGTCTGACTTGCGCGATGCCCCGCAGTTAGAGGATATAATTCCAGATGTTGTATCAAGAATAAAAAATCAGATTGTTGTTGGGCACAATGTCACTTTCGACTTAGCTTTTGTCTCTCGTGCTATTTCAGACCACACCGAAATAGCATCTATTTCTTATATTGATACGGTAAAAGTTGCTAGAAACTGCATCCCCGGGAAATCTTATAAGCTGCAATCTCTTGCAAATCGTCTATGCCTAGATACAGGTACTGCTCATCGCGCTTTGGATGATGCAAAAACCACAAACAGCTTGTTGCAATATTGTATCCGAAAAATGACTACAGACGAGAAGGAATTTACACATCAGGAACGCGAACGGAAAAAATCACAAAAGGCCGCTATCGCAAAGGAATTTGCATGGTCACCTATTTTTGATAAAAATTTCGCTTTTACCGGTGATTTTTTCCTTGACCGGGATTACCTTGAAGGCTTATTAAAGGATGTTGGCGCGAATCTTCGGGAAAAAGTAAACACCAAGACCGTATATCTTGTTGTCGGGGACATTTCTCACCTTCCTGAATGGGCGGTTGCCAGAAAGCTCGGTAAGGCAAATGAACTGATTGCCGAAGGACAGAATATAACCAAGCTGACGGAAAGTGAATACATTGCGCTTATTGAACAAACAAGGGTTCTTAAGCAGAAAAATCGTGAGTGACCCCAAGCTTGACAAAATCTCTATCGAAGGCAAAGCCGTCTGCCTATACAGGAAGTTGTAACAAACCGCAGCAGCGGTATAAAATAGGAGGTACTTATTATGGGCATTTTTGACACGCTTCAGGAGGAATCCACATTTTCCAGGGCATCCGGCAATAACTACAACTACGTTGTGCTACAAGTCGTCCTGAAAGAAAAATTCATCGGGACCGGCTCCGGCAATCTGACGGAATTGGAGAAAGTCATCAATGAGCAGGCCGCAAAGGGGTATCGCCTGCACACGATTTCTACTACCAGCAGCGGCAGCAAAGGCCTGATGGGTGGCGACCGTATCCAGGCAACTATGGTATTTGAAAAACTGGAGTGACAGTTGCAAACCGAGGTCGGAAAACCCCACATTTCCGACTATCCTGCGCATCGGCGAGGATATGAACACCATCACCATCGAGGGCAAGGCCGTTGGCCTCTGCAGGGGACTGTAAAAATAGCCCTTCTCTACTGAACGAAACTCAAAGGAACAGAATTTAGACTATGGAACAGTAAGGAGAAAGCATTGGAAAACACAGTGAACCGTCTTATTGATAAATCAATCGAGTCCTTTTTGATGGCGATTGAAGTGTATAACAAGCCAACGATTCATTACCGCATCGAAGGATTCTCTATGTTCATTTGTAATGCTTGGGAGCTATTGCTTAAGGCACATATGATGAACACGCAGGGGGAAAGGTCAATCTATTACAAGGATAATCCGAACCGAACATTATCCCTTGAGAATTGTATCGAAAAGGTCTTTACGAACAGAAAAGCGCCCCTGCGGCTGAACCTTGAAAAGATTATCGAATTGCGGAATACCAGCACACATTTCATCACAGAAGAATACGAGATGGTCTATGTGCCGCTGTTTCAGTCCTGTGTATTTAACTATACAGAAAAACTGCATGACTTTTTTGGCATTGAAGCAAACAAGTATGTTCCGCAGAATTTTCTCACATTGACGGTAAGTATGCGTCCGCTGGACGTGGAAGAGATCCGTGCAAAATATCCGCCGGAATTGGCAAACCGCCTTTTACAGGCAAGCGCAGACATACAAAGCCTATCGGCAGAAGAAAATAACGCAGCATTTGCCATTCGCATTGAACACTATCACTACATCACAAAAGACAAAGACAAGGCAACCTCGACCATACATATTGACAAGAATGCAGAGACGAGTGGTGTTATCATCAAGGAAATACAGGACCCGAATAATGTCTACCCATTCAATGAAAAACGCTGTATTACCAGAATAAACAAACGCTTGGCAAGTGATGGCGTTGCGGTTACAATCAACAGCTACCATTTTCGACTTTTTGTGCAGCATTATGGAATAAAGAGTAATCCAAAATTGTGTTACAGCTATAATGTTCCTTCGCATCCTATGTATAGTTACTCTATGGCAACTATTGATTTGATTGTTATGGAAATAGAAAAAGACCCGGAGAACATTCTCCAGGTCTTAAAAGAAAGGTCAAAAAAAGAGGAGACCCCAGGGGCAAAGGATTCTAAGCATTAAGCCTACTCCCATTCGGGAACCCAGCCTTTTTCCTTCACGAGTCTTCCTTTATCTATATTATACACAGTTCGGATCCATTATGCAAGCGGTACGAACACTTTTGTAGGAATTACCAAAAAAGCAAAAAACGCCCCACGGCTGCAACCGTGAGACATTTTAGTGGCTCGGCGTGTCCAAGGTGGACACAATACGAAACCCTTCCAACTCGTATTGTACCACCTCCGGACACGCTTGTCAAAGTGTATCGTAAGGAGGTTTTTACATGGCGAAAACGAAAAAACGCGCGGACGGCCTGATCGAGCGCTGCCGCGTCATTGATGGCAAGACCCGCCACTTCTATGGCCGCACCGCAAAGGAGGTGCAGGCCAAGCTCGACGCGGCCCTCATAGAGGCCAGCACCCGCCGGGACAGGGGAGACCCCTTCTGTGAGGTCGCAGAGGCGTTCTGGCGCACCAAGGAGCCGTGTATCAAGTATGGCTCCCGCCGGGGCTACCGCCACAAGGTGGAGCTTGCCAAGGGCTGGTTTGAGGGGCAGGGCATGCGCGAGATCAGCAGCACCGACATCAACCGCGAGCTGATGCACATGGCCGCGCAGGGCTACGCCTACAAAAGCATTGCCGGGCAGAAGTCGGTGCTCTCCCTTATCTGGCAGTATTGGTGCGCCGAGATGAACGGCGACACCAATCCCTGCACACTGCTCAAGCTGCCCCAGGGGCTGCCCCAGAAAAAGCGCCGCGCCCCCACAGAGCAGGAGATCGCCGATGTTAAGGCCCACCCCGAGGGCTTCGGCCTCTGCCCGGCCATCATGATGTACGCCGGCCTGCGTCTGGGCGAGGTGATGGCGCTGCAGAAGAAGGACCTCGCTGACGGCGCGATCCGCGTGTGCAAGGCCGTGGTCTGGCACAACAACTACCCCGAGCTGGAGGATCCGAAAACCGACAGCGCCTACCGTACCGTGCCGATCCTCAAGCCCCTGCAGGATGCGCTCGGCAGCCGACTGGACGATCTGGCCGATGATGATTTCATCTTTGGCGGCAAAAAGCCCATGACGAAGAGTCGATACCAAAACGCATGGCTGCAATACTCCATCGGCATCGGCCACGCCCACGACAGCGGCAAGCGCTACAAAACCGGCAAGAAATCGAAAGACGGTGCGCCCCTGTACAAGGCAATCATGGAGCCGGACTTCACCGCGCACCAGCTCCGGCACGAGTTCGCCAGCGTGTTGGTCGAGTGCCAGATCAGCCCGCAGGTCGCCAAGGAGCTGATGGGCCACGCCGACATCCTGACAACCCAGCGCTGGTACGCCGAGGCCAAGGCCAGCGCCGTCGATGAAGCCACACGGATCCTCAACGCACACTTCACCGCATAAACCGCACTGGTTCGTATATTTTTCGTAAACAATCAATCTTCCACACCATAGCGCACATTGTAACAAATTCAAATCTCTCTTACTCCGCCAAATCAGCCGATATTCAACGCTAACACGTTGAATATCGGCTGATTCTTTTTCTATTTTCTGTTCGTAACTATTCGTAAAAAACGCCCTAAAGCACCAGAAAACACAACGGGTGCCTACGTCGGTGCCTACACACAATCTTCGTATCGTACTTCCGTTTCCGTGCCATCCCGGAAACGGTTTGTCTCCAACTTCTCTCCGCATTTTTCAAACACTTTCCCCGATAAACGTAAAAATTTGCCAAGGAAGTGTTGTTATTCTTAACATTTTCTTCCTTTTCTGCCCGTGCCTTGCAATCCCGCGCCAAATCCGCTATACTCATTCTATACCATTTTATAAGTGAGGTGTCCGTTATGCGGTTATTTGATGTGCTCGGCCCGGTCATGACGGGGCCGTCCAGCAGCCACACGGCGGGTGCGGTGCGCATCGGCAGCACGGCGCGGCGACTCCTGGGGGAGCAGCCTGCCGAGGCCGAGATCCTGCTTTACGGCAGCTTTGCCGCCACGGGGCGCGGCCACGGCACGGACCGGGCGCTTGTCGCCGGGCTGCTGGGCATGCAGCCGGACGATGACCGCATCCCGCACAGCTTTTCCATTGCCAAGGAGGCCGGGCTGCACTTTAAGATCGGCACCACAAACCTGCGCGGCGCGCACCCCAACACGGCGGTGCTGCGGCTGACCGGTGCGTCGGGCCGTAAGCTCGAGGTCGTCGGCGCGTCCATCGGCGGCGGGCGGATCAACATCTGCCAGATCGACGGCATCACGACGAATTTTGGCGGAGACCACAACACGCTGATCGTCCACAACCAGGACACGCCCGGCCATGTGGCAGCCGTCACCACCTGTTTGAGCCAGCACGGCGTCAACATCGCCACGATGCAGCTCTACCGCTCGACGGCGGGCGGCTACGCCGTCATGGTGCTGGAGTGCGACGAGCCTATCCCGGACGAGATCGCCGGGCAGCTGGGCAGCCAGCCGGGCATCGTCAAGGTCACGATTCTGAATCTGTAAGGGGGCGGGAAAGATGGCATTTTCATCCGTGCATGAGATGATCGACCTCTGCAAGGAGAGCGGCAAGCCGCTGTATGAGGTCATCCTTGAGAGCGATCTGGCCGAAAGCGGCCTGACCCGCGCCGAAAGCGAGGCCGAGATGCACCGTCTGTGGGCGGTCATGCAGGCCACCAGCGACGGCTACTGCGGCGCAGACCGCTCAATGAGCGGCTTTGCGGGCGGCGACGCGGCCAAGGTCAACGCGGCAGCGGCGCGCGGCGCGCTCTACGCCGACGGCTACTTTGCCGACGTCATGGCCGAGGCATTGAAAACCGCCGAGTGCAACGCCTGCATGAAACGCATCGTGGCCGCGCCCACGGCGGGAAGCTGCGGCGTGCTGCCTGCGGTCCTGCTGCCGCTGCGGCGACGCGGGCTGGCCGACGAGGCCGCCGTGCACCGCGCCCTGTATATTGCTGCCGGGTTCGGGCAGGTCGTTGCCGCGCGTGCCACGCTGGCCGGGGCCGAGGGCGGCTGTCAGGCCGAGGTCGGCGCGGCCAGCGGCATGGCCGCCGCGGCGCTGGTAGACATCAAGGGCGGCACGGCGGAGCAGTGCGCCGAGGCGTTCGCCATGGCGCTTACTAACCTTGAGGGCCTTGTCTGCGACCCCGTGGCAGGTCTTGTGGAGATCCCCTGCATCAAACGCAACGTCATCGGTGCCATGAACGCGGTCTCCGCCGCCGACATGGCGCTGGCCGGGGTCGTGGGGCACATCCCCGCGGACGAGGTCATTGACGCGATGGCCGAGGTCGGCAACGCGATGAGCAAGGACCTGCGCGAGACCGGCATCGGCGGTCTCGCTGGCACCCCCACGGGCCGCGCCATCTGCGAGATCGTGACGATGGACAACGGGGAAGAGGAAGATTGATATTTTACGGCGGTAAACCAGCGGGCACACAGCACCGCAACCACTGCCCCAACTGCCTGACCAGCCTGCATCTGGACAATGAACCCGGAGACCGCGCCGCGGACTGCGGCGGGCAGATGGAGCCCGTGGCCGTCTGGGTGCGCAAGGGCGGCGAGTGGGCCATCATCCACCGCTGCCGCCTCTGCGGCAAACTGGCATCCAACCGCATCGCCATGCGCCCGCTCTGCACCCCGCCGTTCCCGCTGGAGCGCATCGAGGAGATGACGGCACTGATGGGCGGGGAGGGGCGTATGCGGTAATGCGGGGCGTCGGAGACGCCGACCCCTGCACTGACCCCGACGCAATTTCCCGTTTACAAATTTCGCCAATGTGCTATACTGAATAAAAAAACATCAGGAGGAAATTCTTATGAACGTGAACGATCCGCGCTGGGCGTCCATTGACGCCTTTGTGGAGGAAAACCGCGACAACATCCTGCGCGACATCACCCGTCTGGTGGCCGTGCCCAGCGTGGAGGGCGCACCCGAGCCGGGCGCACCGTTCGGCCCCGGCCCCAAGGCCGCGCTGGCCAAGGCGCTGGAGATCGCCGACGAGCTGGGCCTGGACACCTTCAACGCCGACAGCTACATCGGCTGGGCCGAGACGGGCAAGATCGCCGACGGCCAGAAGTTCCTGGCGACCATCACCCACACCGACGTTGTGCCCGAGGGCAACGGCTGGGACGCCGACCCCTACACGGTCCGCGTGCGGGACGGCTGGCTGCTGGGCCGCGGCGTGGCCGACGACAAAGGCCCCAGCATCCTCTGCCTGTACGCGCTGAAGTACCTGAAGGACAGCGGCGCGGCGCTGAAATACCCCGTGCGTGCCCTGCTGGGTGCCAACGAGGAGACGAACATGCACGACGTAGACTACTACGCCGAGCATTACCCGATGCCCGCCTTCTGCTTTACGCCGGACGCCGAGTTCCCGGTCTGCAACGGCGAGAAGGGCGGCTTCAACGGCGAGCTCGTCAGCCCGAAGTTTGAGAACGGCATCATCACGGCGTTCGAGGGCGGCGTCGCCCACAACGCCGTGCCGGACCGCGCTTCCTGCACGGTGCAGGTCGGCGCGGGCGCACTCGTCCAGACCGAGGGCGTGACCTTCGAGGCAGGGGAGGGCGGTGCCACCGTCATCCGCGGCTGGGGCAAGAGCGGCCACGCCGCCATGCCCGAGGGCACGGTCAACGCCATCAGCCTGATCGTCAACTGCCTGCTCAAGAGCGGCGTCTGCACCCCGCAGGAGGAGGCCTACCTGAACGTGCTGCACACGCTGCACGCCGACACCGACGGCAGCGCACTGGGCATTGCGGCGGACGACGGCCTGTTTGACCCGCTGACCATCATCGGCGGCACGATCGAGATGGCTGACGGCGTCATCCGCCAGAGCTTCGACTGCCGCTACCCGACGAACACCGACCCCGAAAAGATGACTGCCGCCATCCGAAAGGTCTGCGGCGACGCGGCCACGCTGGAGAACGTCAGCAGCCGCGTGCCGTTCTACATCGACGCGGACAGCCCGGCCATCCAGACGCTCATCAACACCTACAACGACGTCACCGGCGAGGGCAAGAAGCCCTTTACGATGGGCGGCGGCACCTATGCGCGCCACTTCCCCTATGCCGTCAGCTTCGGCCCCGAGCACACCGACATTGAGATCCCGTCCTTTGCAGGCCCGATGCACGGCGCGAACGAGGGCACCCCGTTTGAGAAGCTGGTCGAGGCGCTGAAGATTTATATTCTGGCGCTGCTGCGGCTGCAGGAGATCGAGCTGTAAATAAAAGCAGGGACTGGGCATGTCCGATCCCTGCGGTATCACCCCTGGCAGATCGACATCTGCCAGGGGTTTTCTTTGTAGGATTGTTAATTTTTATACAGCCTTTTATTCTGCGGCGATTGCCCAAATTGTTGCAAATCTTGCGTGTTCGATGCAAAATCGACCTTTTGTCATACTTGGTTGCTTGACATGCTTTTGAAAAATGGTACAATAAATCCGTATAGTTATCCACCACGGACGGGGGAGCAGAAATCCCGTCCGCGGCGAGAAAAATCAGAGAAACGGGGGAAATCAGATTGTTCAAGTCCCTAAAGCGCTCTGCCAAGGGTGCCGCTGTGCCGCACGCGAAGGCGACAGCCGGGCAGCCGACCAACAAGATGCCGGTGCCCGAGCACGTCGTCATTCCCATGTCGATGCACATCGGCGCGCCCGCGGAGCCTGTCGTCAAAAAGGGCGACACCGTCATGGTCGGTACCGTGATCGGCAAGGCCGGCGGCTTTGTATCCGCCAATATCTACTCCAGTGTGTCCGGCACTGTGCAGGACATTGCACCGCTGCGCATGGTCAACGGCGCGATGACGACGGCTGTTGCCATCAAGACCGACGGTGCGCAGACCGTTGATCCGGCCTGTGTGCCGCCCGTCGTCACCGACAAAGCCGGCCTGCTGGCTGCCGTGCAGGCCTGCGGCCTGGTGGGTGTCGGCGGCGCCGGCTTCCCGACGCATGTCAAGCTGGCAGCCAACACCATCGACACGCTGCTCATCAACGCTGCCGAGTGCGAGCCCTACCTGACCACCGACTGCCGCGAGATGCTGGAGTGCAGCGACACGATCATCTCCGGCATCACCGCTGTCATGAAGTACTGCGAGATCCCGCACTGCATCATCGGCATTGAACGCAACAAGCCCGAGTGCATCGACCTGCTCACCTCGCTGACCCGCGAGATGAAGGGCGTCGAGGTCAAGGGCCTGCCGATGCGCTACCCGCAGGGCGCCGAGAAAACGCTCGTCGAGACCTGCACCGGGCGCGAGGTGCCGCAGGTCGGCCCCTCCGGCAAGCCGGGCCTGCCCGCCGACGTGGGCTGCGTCATCATGAACGTGACGAGCGTCTCCACGCTGGGCAAGTTCCTCAAGACCGGCATCCCGCTGGTGACGAAGCGCGTCACTGTCGAGGGCGACGCCATCGCCAGACCCCAGAACATCGAGGTGCCCATCGGCACGCTGTACCGCGACGTCATTGACGCCTGCGGCGGTGTCAAGGAGGGCGTCGAGCTGGGCAAGATCATCTTCGGCGGCCCGATGATGGGCGGCGCTGCACCCAGCGCCGACTTCCCGGTTCTCAAGCAGAACAACGGCCTGCTGCTGTTCAGCAAGAAGGCCGCCGCGCTGCCCGAGCCGTCCGCCTGCATCCGCTGCGGGCGCTGCATCGAGGCCTGCCCGATGGGTCTGGAGCCCGTCGTCATTGCGCAGGACTTTGCCAACAAGGACTTTGCTGCGCTGAAAGCACGCTGCGTGGATCTCTGCGTAGCCTGCGGCAGCTGCACCTATGCCTGCCCGGCCAAGCGCCCCGTCAGCCAGACGATGGGCCTTGCCAAGGGCTGGTACATGGCCGAGCTGCGGAAAGGAGGCAAATAACCCATGGAAGATCGTCTGATCGTTACCGCCTCGCCGCATATCCGCGATGCATCCACCACCCGCGGGCTGATGGGCAATGTTGTCATTGCGCTGCTGCCCGCCGTGCTGGCCGCGGGTCTGATCTTCGGCATGCAGGCGCTGGTGCTGGTCGCTGTGACCACCCTGGCCTGTGTGGCGTTTGAGTACATTTATGAAAAGCTGCTGAAAAAGTCCAACACCGTGGGCGACCTGTCCGCCGTTGTCACCGGCATCATTCTGGCGCTGAACATGCCCGTGGGCATGCCGCTCTGGATCGCCGTTGTCGGCGCGTTCGTCGCCATCGTCATCACGAAGCAGCTGTTCGGCGGCCTTGGCTACAACTTCGCCAACCCCGCGCTGGTGGGCCGTATCGTGCTGTTCCTCGGCTTCACCTCCCGCATGACTGCCTACGTCTACCCCGACATGGCCGTTGACGCGCTGGCCTCCGCCACGCCGCTGGCCGTGGCCGACAAGACCACGCTGCCCCTGCTGGACGTCTTTTTGGGCTTCCACGGCGGCATGATGGGCGAGGTCTGCGTGCTGGCCATCCTGCTGGGCTTCGCCTATCTGGTTGCCACCCGGACCATCCAGGCCACCATCCCCGTGACCATCGTTGCCACGGTCTTTGTGCTGACTGCGCTCAACACCGGCAGTGCCTACACCGCCCTGATCGAGTGCATGTCCGGCGGTCTTTTGTTCGGTGCTGTCTTTATGGCGACGGACTACGTGACCAGCCCGTTCACCACCAAGGGCAAGCTGTTCTACGGCGTGTTTATCGGCCTCATCACCTTCCTCATCCGCCACTTCGGCTCGATGAATGAGGGCATGAGCTACGCCATCCTGCTGGGCAACCTGATGACCCCGTGGTTCAACGCCTGGGGCCACCAGACGCCGCTGGGCTACAAAAAGCCCAAAAAAGCCAAGAAAGGCGGTGCGGAATAATGGCTGAAAAGCAAACCACCGAGAAGCAGAGCACTTTCAAGGAGCTTGTGCTGCCCGTCATCGTCCTGGTCGTCATCTGCCTGATCTGCAGCGCGCTGCTGGCTGTGCTGAACGACATCACCGCCCCCATCATTGCGGAAAACACCCAAGCCGAGACCCTGGCCGCCTATGTCTCCGTCCTGCCCGAGGGCACGACCACCGACAGCATGACTGCCATCGACGGTCTGACCACCGCCAGCGTCGAGGGTGCTGTCAAGACCGCGAACGGCGATGTCGCCGTCAAGGCTGCGGCCTCCGGTTACTCCGGCAAGGACGTCACGGTCTACGTTGCCTTTGACGCCGAGGGCGCCATTTCCGGTATCTCCATCGACGGCTCCACCCAGACCACCGGCATCGGCTCCAAGGTCTCCGGCGATTCCTTCGCCTCCGGCTTTATCGGCTGGAACGGGGGAGAGGTCGCCTCCGGCAGCCCTGTGGACAGCATTGCCGGTGCAACGTATTCCAGCAACGGCGCGTTCAACGCCATCAACGCAGCCATCGACTGCTACAACAATGAGATCAAGGGGGTGCAGTAACGATGAACGAAAAACCGAGCAAGTGGAAGGTTTTTACCGCGGGCATCATCCGTGAGAACCCCGTTCTGCGCCTGGTGCTGGGCTGCTGCTCCGCACTGGCTGTCACCACCACCGTTTCCGGCGCTGTGGGCATGGGCCTGGCCATGACGTTCGTTCTGGTCTGCTCCAACATCGTTATCTCGGCACTGCGCAAGGTCATTCCGGCCAAGGTGCATCTGCCGTGCTACATCGTTATCATCGCAACGTTTGTTACCGTCGTGCAGATGGTGCTGCAGGCGTTCGTGCCCGATCTGTACAAGGCGCTGGGCGTGTATCTGGCGCTGATCGTCGTCAACTGCATCATTCTGGGCCGTGCCGAGATGTTCGCCTGCAAGAACACCGTCGTGGACTCCGCGCTGGACGGTCTGGGCATGGGCATCGGCTACATCCTGACCATGCTGCTCATGTCCTCCGTCCGTGAGATCATCGGCAGCGGCACCTGGATGGGCATCACCATCATCCCCGAGAGCGTGGACCGCATGACCGTCATGAACTCCGCGCCGGGCGGCTTCTTCGTCTTTGGCTGCCTGATGGCCGGCTGTGTCTGGCTGGAGCGCAAGCTGAACAAGCCCATTGAGCGCAAGAGCTGCGGCGACGTCATGCTCGAGAAGATCGACGCCGCCAAGGAAGAACAGAAGGAGGGTGCCGCACAATGAGTTCTCAGATTGCAACGTTTGCCACCATCTTCTTCAGCATGATCCTGGTCAACAACTACGTGCTGGTGCAGTTTCTGGGTATCTGCCCGTTCCTCGGCGTTTCCAAAAAGCTGGATTCCTCCGCGGGCATGGGCGCTGCCGTTATCGTCGTCATGGTCATTGCCACGGCTGTGACCTTCCCGCTGCAGATCTTCCTGCTGGATGCCTATAATCTGGGTTACCTGCAGACGATCATCTTCATCCTCGTCATCGCCGTTCTGGTCCAGCTGATCGAGATCACGCTGAAAAAGTACGTCCCGGCGCTGTATCAGTCCCTGGGCGTCTACCTGCCGCTGATCACGACCAACTGCTGCGTGCTGGGCGTCACCATCCTGGCCGTGCAGGACTACTCCGCCGTTGTGGCCGAGTTCGGCTTCGGCCTGGCCTACGCTGAGGCGCTTATCTGCGCCGCCGGTGCGGGCGTCGGCTTCCTGGTCGCCATGCTGCTGTTCTGCGGCGTGCGTTCCCGCGTCGAGGCCGCCAACCCGCCGGAGAGCTTCAAGGGCCTGCCCATCACGCTGGTTTCTGCCGCTATCACCTCCATGAGCTTCATGGGCTTTGGCGGTCTGGTCGAAAACATCATCAACGCGATATTCTAAGAAAGGGGAATGGAGAGAATGAACCCGATCGTATTTGCTATCGTTGTCGTGGTGGTGCTGGGCCTGGCCGGCGGCGTGATCCTTGTGCTGGCCTCCAAGTTCATGGCTGTGTATGAGGACCCGCGCATCGCGCAGGTCACGGAATGTCTGGCCGGCGCCAACTGCGGCGGCTGCGGCTACGCCGGCTGTGCCGACTACGCCAAGGCCATCGTGGAGAACGGTGCCCCCACCTTCAAGTGTGCCCCGGGCGGCGACAAGACTGCCGACGCCATCAACACCATCATGGGCAATGCCACCGACGACCGCCCCAGCCTGCGCGCCACCGTCATCTGTGCGGGCGGCGAGAACTGCGGCAAGCGGTTTGACTACCAGGGCATCCAGACCTGCGCTGCTGCGGCCTCCATTGCGGGCGGCCCAAGCGCCTGCGCCTATGGCTGCCTGGGTCTGGGCGACTGCACCCGCGCGTGCAAGTTTGACGCCATCCACGTCATCAATGGCGTGGCCGTCGTGGACCGCAAAAAGTGCACCGGCTGCACGGCCTGCACCGTGACCTGCCCGCGCCACGTCATCCAGATGAAGCCCATTGCCCCGCAGCCCGCGGTCATGTGCTCCAACAAGGACAAGGGCGCGCTGGTCAACAAGACCTGCAAGGTCGGCTGCATTGCCTGCGGCCTCTGCGTGCGCAACTGCCCGAACCAGGCGATCTTCCTGAAGGACAACGTCGCTGTCATCGACTATACCAAGTGCAACGGCTGCGGCACCTGCGTCAGCAAGTGCCCCAAGAAGGCCATCCAGTGGGTCGAGGGTGCGCCCCGTCCCATCGACGCCCCCGTGCCCGCGCACGAGGTTCTGAAAACGCGCGTATAATTTTCAGGTAAACATCCCTGTGCTCCCCGCCGAGAATCGGCGGGGAGCTTTTTTGCTTCGCACGGGAGGTATTCATCCCTCCCGTGCGCCTTGCCCACCCCGCCAAATTCCCTCCTGCCCCTACCTATCAACTGTATTTAAAAATTTTATCAAACTATTTTTAAAAAAACCGAGACAAATTCCTAAAACTATGCTATACTGTGTCCAGAATAACAACTCTGGTATTTTTCGGGAGGTTTACACGTATGGGAATCACCAAAGATATTTTGTATGTCGGCGTCAACGACCACCTTGTTGACCTGTTTGAGGGCCAATACGACGTGCCCAACGGCATGGCCTACAACTCGTACCTGATCTGCGACAACAAGGTCGCCGTCATGGACAGCGTCGATGCCCATTTTACCGACGAGTGGATCACCAAGATCGCCGCTGCACTGGGCGAGCGCACGCCCGACTACTTGGTCGTGCAGCACATGGAGCCTGACCATTCCGGCTCCGTCGCCGCGTTCGCGCAGGCATACCCCGGCACGACCATCGTCGCGTCCGCCCAGGCGTTCAACATGATGAAGGCCTATTTCGGCACCGACTACGCGGACCGCCGTGTCGTCGTCAAGGAGGGGGACACCCTGCCGCTGGGCACCCACACGCTGCACTTTGTCACCGCGCCGATGGTCCACTGGCCCGAGGTCATCATGACCTATGACGATGCAGACAAGGTCCTGTTCAGCGCCGATGCGTTCGGCAAGTTCGGCGCACTCGACGTGGAGGAGCCGTGGCTGCCCGAGGCACGCCGCTACTTCATCGGCATCGTCGGCAAATACGGCGTGCAGGTGCAGGCCGTGCTGAAAAAGGCCGCCGCGCTGGACATCGAGACCGTCTGCAGCCTGCACGGTCCCGTCCTGCACAAGGAGCAGCTGGGCGATGTGCTGGCCGCCTACGACACCTGGAGTGCCTACCGCCCCGAGACCGAGGGTGTGCTCGTCGCCTACAGCAGCATCTACGGCCACACTGCCGAGGCTGCCAACCGCCTGGCCGAGGCCCTGCGCGAGAAGGGCGTGGAGACGGTTGCCATGGACCTGGCCCGCTGCGATATGGCCGAGGCCGTCGCGCAGGCATTCCGCTTCAGCAAGCTGGTTCTGGCCACGCCTACTTACAACGCCGATGTATTCCCCTTCATGAAGGAGTTCATCCATCACCTGACCGAGCGCAACTACCAGAACCGCACGGTGGCCTTTATCGAGAACGGCTCCTGGGCGCCGATGGCCGCTAAAGTCATGACCAAAATGCTTGAGGGCAGCAAGAACCTGACCTACGCTGCCACCACCGTCACGGTCCGCGGCGCGCTGAATGCCGCCAGCGAGGCCCAGCTCGCCGCTCTGACCGATGAGCTGAGCAGGTAATCTTTCTTTCCTCTCAACTGCAAGCCCCGCCTCACAGCGCGTCTCTCGCGCCGTGAGGCGGGGTCTTTTTGCGGGCAGGGGGGAGAGGAGGACAACAACAAAACAATTGAAAATTTGCGCTTGACAAATCCGGGCAAATCCTGTATACTATCATTTGTCAATCGCATACGGATGATTAGCTCAGCTGGTTAGAGCGCTGCGTTCACATCGCAGAGGTCGAGGGTTCGAGTCCCCCATCCTCCATCAAAACAAAAGTCCCATACCGTGTCCCGGTATGGGACTTTTGTTTTGATGCCGTACACATTTTAGCATACACTTGCCTTTTTTATGCAGAGTATGGTATACTCCACATTGGAAAACAAGTAAGGCAGATATAATGCACAGGGATGTGCTTTATATAAAAGCAGGATAAAAACGCAACGCATTTCTTTCGGAGAGATGCCAGAGCTGGTAGGTAGCCCAGCCGTCTGCACCATACAGTGCAGGTAAGTAACCTTCCCCTCCGGGTTGTCCGTTCCTGCAAGGATTTATTCAAGGAGGGTTCGTTATGGATATTGATTCTACAAAACTGACTGTATTTTTTGAAGCTCCATTCTGGGTCGGCGTGTTTGAGTGCATTGAGAAAGGAAAGCTCTCGGTGTGTAAAGTCACGTTTGGTGCAGAACCAAAGGACTACGAAGTCTGGGAGTATCTACTTAAAAATTACAGTCGGCTGCACTTCAGTCCATCTGTTGAGACAGTTGTGAAGAAAGAAGCTGTGAACCCAAAGCGATTGCAACGGCAAATCCGAAAGGAAGTAGCCGCCATGGGAATCGGTACAAAATCACAGCAGGCGTTGCAAATGCAGCGAGAAGAAAGCAAGCTGGTGCGAAAAGTACTTAGCCGCAAACAGCGCGAAGAAGAAAAGCAGCGTCAATTTGAACTGAAACAGCAGAAGCGAAAGGCAAAGCATCGAGGCAGATAATGCACCTTTGCTTTTCAGCAGGGTTTGGAGCAGGCACACCCCAACAAGAAGCCGTCCCAAAGGGGCAGAAAATTTTCAAGAATTGAAAATTTGTGGCCACGGGACGTTTCTTGCCCTCACCTTTTTGCTGCGTTTCGGAATTTTCACATTTCAATTTGCTCGCAGATTGTTGACATGTTGCGCTTGACTCGATACTATAAGGGCAAGCCAAACACACGCAAGGAGGTGCAACCACGACCACCGTAATCTACGCCCGCTATTCATCTGACAGCCGACGTGAAGTGTCCATTGAAGGACAGCCGCATGACTGCAAGGACTACGCCGAGAAAGCGGTGTCCATCTGGTGTCTGCCATGGACTTTTGTTTTGGCAGAAATTCACTATATCGGGGGTATTTTTTTATTGGCTGGTGCGGTATACTTGGCTTAGTTCAACCCATCGGAAATTGGCAAGAGGCAGCCGCAATAAGTTTGGCACCCTTCACAGCAGACAGGAGAGAGGTAAATACGCCATGAATTTGAAAAAAGTTCATCACATTGCCATTATCGGGAGCAACTATGAGAAATCAAGGCGCTTTTATGTGGATCTGTTAGGCTTTTCTGTCATTCGAGAAAATTACAGACCGGAACGCGATGATTATAAAATCGATCTTCAACTCGATGGGATGGAATTAGAACTTTTTATCATTAAAAATTGCCCGAAACGCCCCAGTTATCCAGAGGCTTACGGCCTCCGGCATCTTGCCTTTGCTGTAGACTCTGTCGATGATACCGTAAGAGAATTGAATAAAAAGGGCATCCCAACCGAGCCGATCCGAGTCGATGCTTACACAGGCAAAAAAATGACATTCTTTTCCGACCCTGACAATCTTCCTTTGGAAATTCACGAATAAAGTCAGACCGTCAAAAAATTGCATTCTTGCCGTACTGCGTGTGTAGGGGCGGCCATTGGTCGCCCGCGGGGCATGACCTGCCCGAAGGAGGAGTAAAATGGTACAGGTCGATTTGATCACTGGGTTTCTCGGCTCCGGCAAGACGACGTTCCTGCGCCGCTACGTGCAGTATCTCGTCGCGCAGGGGCACAGCGTCTGCATTCTGGAAAACGACTTCGGCGCGGTGAACGTCGATGCCATGCTGCTGCAGGACCTGATCGGGGAGCACTGCGACATAGAGACGATCAGTGGCGGCTGTGACTGCGACACCCACCAGCGCCGGATGCGCACCAAGCTGATCTCAATGGCAATGCGCGGCTTTGACCGGGTCGTCATTGAGCCGAGCGGCATCTTTGACGTGGACGAGTTCTACGACATTCTGCGGGACGAGCCGCTGGACCGCTGGTATACGCTGGGCAGCGTCATTGCCATTGTGGACGCCAAGCTGGAAAACGAGCTTTCCCCGCAGGCCGACTACCTGCTGGCCTCCGAGGCCGCCAGTGCCGGGCTTGTCGTCATGAGCCGCACGCAGCTGGCCGCGCCCGGCGAGGCGGAAGCGGTCATCGACCACCTGAACCGCGCACTGGCCGGCTGCCATTGTGCCCGCCGCTTTGGCGCGGACGATGTACTGTGCCGGGACTGGAACGCGCTGACACCCGCTGATTTTGCCCGCGTGGATCGCTGCGGCTGGCGGCAGACAAGCTACGTCAAGCTGCATTTTGACGAGCACAAGGCGTTTACCTCGCTGTATTTCCTCGAGGCCGGGCGCAGTGTCGCGCAGGTCCGGCAGGCCGCGCAGACGCTCCTGCACGACGCGAAATACGGCCATGTGCTGCGCGTCAAGGGGTTTATCCCCGACGGCGGCGGCTGGGTCGAACTGAACGCCGCCCGCGACGCCATAACCGTACAGCCCATTCCCAGCGGTCAGGAGGTGCTGATCGTGATTGGGGAAGGGTTGGATAAGGCCGCGATTGAGGCGGCTGTGAGGGGCTGCTAGGCGCGTCTGCGGGCAGATCGAGCGATGCGGAAATTTGCCCAGGTGACACTCGTCACTGCCGCAAACGGCCACGGGGCATCGGGGACGCCGCCCCCTACAGCGTCTGGCGCAAACGATAAGGGCACGCGCTGTATCCGCCCGCACCGCGCCGGTTGTTAAACGGTTGTGAATATTTATACGCACGAATAAATATACAGACAGCAAAGCCCCGGGATTTTCTGCTTTGGAAAATCCCGGGGCTGTTGTTATTCAGGGCACATTTTCAAAAATTCCGCTTTTTCGTCTTATTCTTCGTCAAAGGCCTTCGTCCAGTTGTATTCCCGGTGCAGCGTGTGGCCGGTGTCGCTCTGGGCCTTGCGGGCGGTGTATTCGCCGATGATGGCGGACGGCATCAGCAGGGCCTTTTCGACCTCAGACTGAAAGACGAGCTTCGGATTTTTGATTCTGGGGTTCTTCATTAGGTCCTTCCAGTAGGTGTCGTAGTCCATCATGACCGACATCGCCTCAAACAGCGGGGTCAGGCTCTCATACCGGGCAATGACCTTGTTCAAAGCGTCCAAAAACTGCATGTTGGCCTTGCCCTCCATCATGCCGTCGTCCTTGCCTTTGACGTTGCGACGGCAAAAATAGGCCGCCATCTGCAAAATATCCTCGAATGCCTCCATCTGGCCGGTGGTCAGCCGGGCCGAGAGCGCGTCGCGGTCAATGTAGCGCAGCAGCGCCGCCGTGACCTCTTTCTTCGTCGCGGCATCCTCCGGCACCAGCTGGTTGACCGGCTCGGCGTCGGTCTCCACAAAGTCGGTGGTCTCGACGATGTCCGGCGTCTCGGGTGCGCCGTAGTCGTCCTCCACCTCCTCCGGCATACCGCCGGTGACGTAGATACGATAATTTTCCAGGTCCTCCAAAATTGCGCGGGACAGGTAGGGCAGGGGAGCGCTCTTGGTGCGCGCCACCGGGATGACCTTGGCGGCGTAGCGGGTGGCGACACCCTCGAACCAGCGGCGCAGACCGCCGCAGTTGTCAATGACGTTGTTCATCGTCTGGAAGAACGTCGCGTTGCCGCCGTCGATCATCTTATCATTGCCGCGCGGTGTGCCGGCCATTTTTACCATAGCATCGATGATCGTGCGCACGGCGTCCATCTCGTCCGCCGTCAGCTCGCGGATCAGCTTGTCTGGCTCTGCCTTGATCTCCAGCTCCTGGCGCAGCAATTCCGGCGTAGCACCGTAGGAATAGGGGATCGTCGTCTCGGGCACCGAGACATACTCGAGCGTCAGCACGTTCGGGTCGTCGTCCAGCGTGCCGGTCTCGGCCAGGGTCAGCTTGCCCTTCTTGCTGCGGACCCGGTTGGACATGGATTTTGTGATCTCGTTCAGCTTGTCATCGGCGACCTGCTTGTCCACCGGCTCAATGGTGACGGCAATCGCAATGACGCGCTGACGATCTTTTTCGTAGACCTCATAGTCAAAATAGATGTCGGTGTGGCCGTTGATCTCGCTCTTTGCCTTGTCCAGCACGGTGCGGCGCACGTGGGCCCAGTTGGCCGCATTGCAGTCCACCTGCTTTTTCAGCGTCTCAATGTTCCAGACCAGCGGTTCGCCCTTCTCTTTTTTGGTGATGTACAGGTTCTGGTAGCTCTTGCACAGCTCATAAATTTTCAGACTATACTGGCTCTTCATCGGGAGCGTATAGGTGATATTCATCGTTGTGTAGAACTCTTTTAGCTGGATCAGGTGCGGCTTGAGAGACTGGTCGAGCGTCAGCACGATCTTGCCGGTGCCCTCGTCGATGGTCGCGCTGGAAAGCCAACGGAACATCGTGATTTTCTGGGTGCCCGCCAGGCGGATCCACTGGACCTTGGCGTTGGCGATGTCCTCAATGTTTTTCTTGACCTGTTTGTACATCGAGCCGTTGTGCGGGTCAACGCCGCAGAGCTTCAAAAACTCGTAGATCGACATCTCGTACCGGGGCAGCTCGGTGTCCGACGGCTTGATCATCGCGAAAATGTGCAGCATCAGCTTTTGCTGGCTCAGCGAAAGGCTGTACATTGCGTTCTGGATCAGGTCGTTGGATTTGCGGACAATCGTCTGATTGCCGCGCCCGCTATAGGTAGCAACAAGGGTCGAAGGCGACGCCTTGGCAGACTTCGACCCCTGCTTTTTGTTATGGTTGGCTTTTGGGGTCGTTTTCAACGTACTTTGGGGTGTCATTTGCAAAACCTCATCTTTACAACACGTTAAACGTATCATAGCAGATTGTGCGCGCTGTGTCAATTATTGTAACATTCAGCACATTTTCTCCGCGCCGCACAAAATCCCGTGTTCTTTTGTTTTGGGATTTTTAGCCCTATTTATATATATTTAGAAAAGTAGTATAGCTATGTCGAATATTCCAACACAAATGTGCGCCGTGTTACAACGGTGCTGTGCGCAGCATTCCAACACAAATGTGTAAAACGCAACAATGTGCGAAGCGTAACAACAGTAAAAAAGTTTTTTTGCAGGAAAATGGCGGCAAAGAAAATTTTGTGGGATTTTTAAAAAGTGTCGAGTATAACAACCCCGGGCGCGAAAAAGGAAAAGTGAGAAATGTGCGCAGCATTCCAACAGGGCGGATGGAAAAATCCTGCCGCGGGGAAATGTGCGCTGAATAACAACCCGTGCTGAAAAATCCTTGTATTGTGCCGTCGATAACAACCCCGGCCCCTGCAGGGCAAACTGTGCGCAGACTAACAACCCACGGCAGGACGCGCCGCAAAAAAAAGCGGATTTTTGCGAATTGTGCGCCGGATAACAACCGCTCTGCCCCGGAAAAAACGAATTGTGCCGTGAATAACAATACCGGCTGTACGCTGTACGGTGGATTTTTCAGAACTGTGCCGTCGATAACAACAGCCGCCCAAATTCTACAGTTTGGAAACTGTGCGCCCGATAACAACCTCGCTGCCGGAAATGTGCGCTGGATAACAACCCGGTCCGGATACGTTTGGAAAGCAGACGAAATTCCGAAATGTGCTGCCGATAACAATAGCCGAATTTTACCCACCGCGCAAATTGTGCTGTGGATAACAACCTGCCGCCCGCAGAAAAAAGTCCGAATTGTGCGCCCGATAACAACCATTTTTTTTGCCCCGCGATGCACACCGCACCGAAATTGTGCTGCCGATAACAACCCCGCCCGCCGTAAACTGTGCGGGGGATTCCAACGCCGGCTCCCCGGAATTGTGTGCAGGATAACAACCTGTATAAAAGAGGCTGCCCGGCAAACTGTGCCGCCGATAACAATACAGCCTGTAGAAAACTGTGCCGCGGATTCCAACCCCCGCCGCCCCGCTCCGGCAGAAAATGTGCGCCGGATAACAACCCCGCCCGCCGCCGAAAAAAACGCCGCCGGTGTTGGAACAAACGGCACAGTTTGAAGTGAAAATTTTATTTTTCTTTTTAAAGGGGGTGTGCTACAATAAGAGAGTAAAAAGCTTCGGCTGCAAGGCGCGGCAGGTGTTCTGGGACGTCTTGTGGTACGATACTACTAAGAAAGAGGAAACAAAAATGACAACATTTAGAAAAATGCGCCGCGGCAAGCGCATCAAGGAATCGTGAGGGTCTGCCGATGAACAAAAAAGCTGTGCCCACCGCCGCGGCGGTGCGGGAACTTGCCATCCTGACCGGAGCCGTGGCCATCATTGCGGCGGCGGTCTACTTCTTCCTTGTGCCCAGCCATGCCTCGGTCAGCAGCATCTCGGGTCTGGGCATCGTGCTGGCAAACTTTGTGCCGCTGCCGCTGTCAGCCATCACGATGATTTTGAATGTCGTGCTGCTCGTCATCGGGTTTCTGACCTGCGGGCGGGAGTTCGGTGCCAAGACGGTCTACACCAGCATCCTGCTCCCGGCGTTTATCGGCCTGTTCGAGCGGCTCTTCCCGAACCTCGGCTCCCTGACCGACAGCCAGGAGCTGGACGTGCTGTGCTACATCCTCGTCGTCAGCGTGGGGCTGAGCATCCTGTTCAACCGCAACGCCTCGTCGGGCGGGCTGGACATCGTCGCCAAGATCATGAACAAATACCTGCACATGGACCTGGGCAAGGCCATGTCGCTGTCCGGCATCTGTGTGGCGCTCTCCGCCGCGCTGGTCTACGACAAAAAGACCGTGGTTTTAAGCGTGCTGGGTACCTATTTTAACGGGCTTGTGCTCGACCACTTTATCTTTGACCATAACATCAAGCGCCGCGTCTGCATCATCACCGGGAAGGAAGAAGAACTGCGCCGGTTCATCATTGAGGACCTGCACAGCGGCGCGACGGTGTATGAATCCTACGGCGCGTACAATATGCAGAAGCGCCGCGAGATCATCACGATTGTGGACAAGGCCGAATACCAGAAGCTGATGAGCTACATGAACCGCGAGGACCCGCAGGCCTTCATTACGGTGTACACCGTGTCGGACATGCGGTATTGGCCCAAGGGCAACACCGCATAATTCCCGCCTTACGGCTTAAGCACCGCTCCGGCGGCTGCGGCACGGCATCTGCGTTGCCAAAATGCTCGATAAGACATCCAGTATTATCTGCGCTTTT
>QWCE01001123.1_pt1 | contig 43479 bp, 44 predicted proteins | sample 1972531 | NCBI WGS metagenome assembly QWCE01 (sample SAMN09866716, study PRJNA288562) | Human gut metagenome isolate term4_stool, whole genome shotgun sequencing... | reverse complement strand
CATGTCCATTTTACGCATGTAAGGCAGGTTTGACAACTTGCTATGTAACAACGGATGGTGGGATTTATACTTGTGCGGAACTTCCAGAATTTAAAATCGGTTCTGTAGAAGCCGGGTTGGATGTTCCGAGGATTCGAGAGATTATTTACCTAGAGGATCAAGAGGATACAATGTGTAAAAAATGTCAATACATTAGACATTGTAAAACAAGAGGCTGTCAGGTGGCAAATTATGAAATTTTACTTTACATTCGGATTGGTTAATCAGCCTTTTACAGGTGGTTGGGTTGTTATCAACGCAGATAGCCGAGCTCAAGCGTGTATGCTATTCAGAGCAGCATTTCAGCCTGATGATGAAATGTTGAATTGTTGCAGTATTTATGAAGAAAGAGAGTTTAAAAGAACAAAAATGTACCGAGAAAATGATAATTTTGGTAGTGCATGTCATTGCGAATTGAGCTTAAAAATTGAAAAAAAATAGACCGCAGAGTTGCAGCTCAATGCGGTCAATGCAATCAGGTACATATCAATATACCATATTTTTATTCTATCAGAAATGAGGTGAGTTGTCAATGATTTTTAATAGTGATAGCTATGACGCACTTATGGCAATGGAAGAAGCAAGAAGATGTCTGAATTGTAAGCATAAGCCATGTATGACAGGATGTCCGGTTAATGTACCGATTCCTGGATTTATTGAGAAGGTTGCAGAAGGGGATTTTGACGCAGCATATGAGATCATTACAAGTGAGAATGCACTTCCTGCAATTTGCGGACGTGTCTGCCCACAGGAGAACCAGTGTGAAGGTAAGTGTGTAAGAGGTATTAAGGGGGAACCGGTTGCAATTGGCCGTTTGGAGCGTTTTGTAGCAGATTATCATATGGCAAATGCAAAACCGACGGAAGTAAAGATTGAGAAAAATGGCAAGCGTGTAGCAGTTGTTGGCTCAGGTCCGTCAGGTATTACCTGTGCGGGCGAGTTGATCAAGAAGGGCTATGATGTTACCGTATTTGAAGCATTACATAAAGCCGGTGGTGTGTTAAGCTATGGTATTCCGGAGTTCCGTCTTCCAAAAGATTTGGTTGCCAAAGAGATTGAGACAGTTGAGAAGCTTGGTGTAGATATTGAGACAAACGTAATTGTTGGACGTTCTGTTACAATTGATGAACTCATGGAGCAGGGATATGGTGCCGTATTTGTTGGATCTGGTGCGGGGCTTCCGAGATTTTTGAATATTCCGGGAGAGAATTTACTTGGCGTATATTCTGCCAATGAATTTTTAACCAGAGTGAATCTTATGAAAGCATATAAGTTCCCGGATACTCCAACTCCGATTAAGGTTGGTAAGAAGGTCGCAGTTGTAGGAGCCGGTAATGTAGCGATGGATGCGGCAAGAACGGCAAAACGTCTTGGCGCAGAAGAAGTATATATTGTGTATAGACGTTCTGAAGAGGAACTTCCTGCAAGAAAAGAAGAAGTACATCATGCAAAAGAAGAAGGTATTATCTTCAAGTTGTTGAACAACCCTTGTGCGATTCATGGAGAAGATGGATGGGTAACCGGTATTGAAGTAGTGAAACAGGAGTTAGGCGAGCCTGATGCATCAGGAAGACGTTCGCCGGTTCCTGTAGAGGGGTCTAACTATGTGATTGATGTAGATACGGTTGTGATTGCGATCGGACAGAGCCCGAATCCGTTGATCCGTCAGACAACGCCGGGATTGGATACACAGAAGTGGGGCGGAATCATTGTAGAAGAAGATACAATGAAGACAAGTAAAGATGGGGTATACGCAGGTGGTGATACTGTTACCGGTGCGGCAACGGTTATTCTTGCAATGGGTGCCGGTAAGAAAGCAGCAAAAGCAATTGATGAATATCTAAGCAAATAATAGAAGATTAAGATGTACGAGGGGTAAGTATAGGTTTGTTTGGAAAGAGGCTATGCTTACCCATTCTTTCTATATGGAGGTTTGTTATGTTGAGCAGTGATAATTATGTAGAATACGCTATTAAAGCGCGTCCGGGCACTGGATTTTATGTGAAACTGGTGGTGGCGATATGGGTTATATTATTAGGAATCCCAATGCTCTTATTCGTGGGCGGAGTTGGGGTGATCATTTCCATTATTGGAATTTGTTTGTTGGTATATTTCTGGGGTTTTGGTAAAGTGGAATATGAATATACATTGACCAACGGAAGTATCGAGATTGCTGCGATCTATAATGCAAGTAAAAGGAAAGAATTATTTCACTTTGAGATGGAACAGGTTACTATGATTGTTCCGGAAAATTCAAATCGAATCGAACATGAGAGCTTTGCAAAGAAACGTAATTATACTTCTGGCAACAAGGATCGGAATGCAGTGACTATGGTAGTAGAAGTTAATGGTGCAAAACAGGCAGTGTCTATGGAACTGAATGAAAAATGCATGGATCATATAAGGTTGTATGGGAAGAACAAAATCTATGACTTATAGGTGGATGGACAGATATGAAGGATAATGTTATTTTAATTGGAATGCCTAGTTGTGGAAAGAGCACGATCGGGGTTGTACTTGCCAAAGCATTAGGGTATCGATTTGTAGATTCGGATCTGGTGATTCAGGAAAAGACAGGACTTTTGCTTAGCGAGATCATAGATTCAAAAGGATTAGATAGTTTCAATCAGATTGAAAATGAGATTAATGCCACACTGGATTGTCATAAATCTGTAATTTCTACAGGAGGAAGCGTGATTTATGGAAAAGAAGCAATGGAGCATTTAGCATCGATTGGAACAGTGGTATATCTGGAATTGCCATATGAGGAATTGTGTGAGCGGATTGGAGATCTGACTGCAAGAGGGGTGTCGATCCGGGTAGGACAGACATTCCGTGATCTTTATGAAGAGCGATGCCCGCTGTATGAGAAGTATGCGGATGTGACGGTACATACGGATCGGTTATCCATTCGTGAAGTTGTTCAACTGTTGAAGGAGGAATTATTGCAGGGAATTCCAAGAGAATGACTTGCAAATTCTGATTAATATGGTAAACTGTATTCGGCGGTATTTTCAGGGAAATACTACAGAACAGGTAGAATGGGAATCACCGGATTCCTAACAGAAATAAAGAATGAAATAATAACTAAAGGAGACATGTTATGAGTAAGAAACCAGTTGTATTAATGGTACTTGATGGTTATGGATTAAGCGATAAGACAGAGGGTAATGCCATTGCAATGGCAAATACGCCGGTAATGGATAAGTTGATGAAGGAGTGTCCATTTGTTGCAGGTAAGGCTTCTGGTTTAGCAGTAGGACTTCCGGATGGTCAGATGGGTAACTCTGAGGTAGGACATATGAACATTGGTGCCGGACGTATTATTTATCAGGATCTGACATCTATTACCAAAGCAATCGAAGATGGCGATTTCTTTGAGAATGAGGCAATGCTAGAGGCAATTGAGAACTGTAAGAAGAATAATTCTGATCTGCATTTATGGGGATTGCTTTCTGACGGTGGTGTACACAGTCACAACACACATTTATATGCAATTTTAGAGTTATGTAAGAAGCAGGGACTTTCCAATGTATATGTTCATCCATTTTTGGATGGTCGTGATACTCCACCGGCATCCGGTAAAGATTATGTAGCACAGCTTGTTGAGAAGATGAATGAGATTGGAGTGGGTAGAGTAGCATCTATCTCTGGTCGTTATTATGCAATGGATCGTGATAATCGTTGGGATCGTGTAGAGAAGGCTTATGCAGCTATGGTATATGGCGAGGGCGAGAGGGCAACAGATCCGGTACAGGCAATTGCAGATTCTTATGCAAAGGATGTAACCGACGAGTTCGTACTTCCAACCGTATTGACTGAGAATGACAAGCCGGTAGCAACGGTTAAGGCAAATGATTCTGTTATCTTCTTCAATTTCCGTCCTGATCGTGCAAGAGAGATTACAAGAGCATTCTGTGAAGATGATTTTGCCGGTTTTGAGAGAAAAGAGGGAAGAATTCCTGTTACTTATGTATGTTTTAAGGATTATGATGAGTCAATTGGTAACAAGCTGGTTGCATTTAAGAAGCAGACAATTGAGAATACACTTGGCGAGTATCTTGCAAAGAACGGCAAGGCACAATTAAGATTAGCAGAGACAGAGAAGTATGCACATGTAACTTTCTTCTTTAATGGCGGTGTGGAAGAGCCAAACAAAGACGAGGATCGTATTCTGGTTAAGTCTCCGGCAGTAGCAACTTATGATCTTCAGCCAGAGATGAGTGCACCGGAAGTAAGTGAGAAGTTAAATGCAGCTATTACATCCGATAAGTACGACGTAATCATTATCAATTTTGCTAATCCGGATATGGTTGGTCATACCGGTGTGATTCCGGCAGCGGTTAAGGCTGTAGAGTGCGTAGATCAGTGTGTAGGGGCAGCGGTAGATGCAGTGAAGAAAGCAGATGGTGTGTTATTTATCTGTGCAGACCATGGTAATGCGGAGCAGATGATCGATTACACAACCGGTAATCCACATACAGCACATACAACCAATCCGGTTCCATTTATCCTTGTGAATTATGGGGATGTGAAGTTAAGAGAGGATGGATGTCTTGCAGATATCGCTCCGACTTTATTAGAGATTATGGGATTAGAGCAGCCTGCAGAAATGACAGGTAAGAGTCTGATCGTTAAATAATGTATATATTAGAAGTATAATAGTTTACATTTATATATGAATAGAATTATGCCATATGCATGCAGTTTTGCGTGTGTATGGCATTTTGCCTACTATGCATCAAAAGTGTCCGGTAGCACGATGGTTTGCAAGTATATTTCTTAAAATAATGGTAATACTTTCTTGTGAAAGTAAGTATGAAGCGGAGAAAGGGACACATTCATGAGAGAGTATGAAATTTTGGATGTACATGCTGTGGAAATATTAGATGCCGGAGCAATTCCTACATTGGATGTTACAATTACATTAAAGGATGGGATCACGGGAAATGCAACAGTAGCAAGCAGTATGAATCGTGGAGGGTATGGGGCATGTGAATTGCGTGATGGGGATAAAAGGCATTTAGGCAAGGGCGTAGAACAGGCGGTCACGAATGTAAATACAAGAATTGCAGATAAAATTATTGGAATGAATGTATTTGAACAGGTAAGAATCGACCAATTGTTGATAGAGGCGGATGGAACAGAGAATAAAAGAAAATATGGTGCAAATGCAATACTTGGTGTATCCGTTGCCTGTGCACGGGCGGCTGCAAATGCATTAGGTCTGCCGTTATATCAGTATTTAGGAGGAATCTATACAAAGAAAATGCCGGTTCCCATGATAAGTTTGATTGATGGTGGAGATTATGCGGATAATACATTAGACATTCAGGAATTGATGATCGCACCGGTAGGAGCGTATAATTTTTCACATGGAATGGAAATGTCCTGTGAGGTGTACCAGTATTTAAAACAGATATTGAAAGAGAAAGAATTGATGACCTGTATCGGAGATGAAGGAGGGTTTGCTCCCTGCTGTGGGACAATGAATGATGCCTTGAATTTGATCGTGGAGGCAGTTGAACGTGCCGGATATCGATTAGAACATGACATTCAGATAGCGGTAAATGTAGCAGCGTCAAAATTATATGACGAAAATTCGGAATTATATTATTTTGAAAGAGAGAGTCAGACCGTAGGAAAAGAAATCTATCGGAATGCAGAAGAGATGGTGCAATTTTATGAGGATATTGTGGATAGATTTCCAATCTGTTCGATTGAAGATGGGTTGGCTGCTGATGATACAAAAGGATGGAAACTACTAACTTACCGGTTAGGTGAGCAGACGCAGTTAGTAGGAGGGGATGTATTTGGAAGCAATGTGTTACGATTACAGGAAGGTGTGAAAGAATCCATTGCAAATGCGATCAGTGTTAAGCTGTGTCAGATAGGAACACTTACTGAGACAATGGAGTTGGTCGAAACAGCGAAAAAATCAGGGTATCATATTATGATCAGTCACGGTATCGGGGACACAGAAGACAGTGTTATTGCAGATCTGTCAATTGCGGTAAATGCCGGACAGATAAAAGCAGGGGCACCATGCCGGGGAGAATGTACGGCAAAATATAACAGACTTTTGAAGATTGAAGAGATGTTAGGGAAGAATGCTGCCTATCATCCGAAGTGAATCGTTTCAAATCTTTCTTAAATTGCGAAAGTGGAATTTAGTGCTTGCCTTTCTAAAAAAACTATGATACTATATCGAATAGTGAGTTTTCGGAATAGGAGGTGTTTTGAATGAAGACAGCACTTACAATTGTTTTTGTTATAGTATGTGTGATTATTACAGTATTAGTATTATGTCAGGAAGCGAAAGATAACGGTCTGGGAAGTCTTGCAGGTGGTGCGGCCGCAGGAGAGACTTACTGGGGTAAGAATAAAGGACGTTCGAAAGAAGCACATTTAGTAATTGCTACAACCATTTGTCTGGTTATCTTCTTGGGATTGGCATTGTTACTTAGTTCAAAAGTATTGAATTAATAATAGAAGCTACTACATACTGTGTAGTAGCTTTTGTTGTAATTATAGGTGTTTTGCGTAGGGCTTGTAGATTGAGCAATAGGAGAGAAAGAGATGGAGCAATGCAACGAACGGAAAAAGAGAATATTGCAGGTGATCAATGATAAGCATTACAAGCCTTTGAAGCAGAAAGAATTAGCGTTTCTGTTGCAGGTACAACCGGAAGACAGGGAAGCATTTCGTGAATTATTAGCAGAGTTGGTCAAAGAGGGAAAAGTACTTCTCACCAAAAGAGGAAAGTATCAATCGTTATCTGATGTAACGAAGATTGGTATGTATACAGGGAATCCGAAGGGCTTTGGCTTTGTAACGGTAGAGGGAGAAGATGAGGATTATTTCATTCCGGAGAATGCGTCTTCTGGGGCTTTGCATGGTGATAAGGTAATGATCCGAATTGTAAAATCGCCTACAGGACGGCGGAAAGAGGCAGAAGTCGTCCGAATTATGGAACATGGTAATTCACAGGTGGTTGGCTATTATCAGAAGAATAAGAATTATGGATTTGTCATTCCGGATAACCAGAAGATATGCCAGGATATATTTATATCAAAGAAACATACAATGGGAGCGATGACGGGGCACAAAGTTGTCGTGCAGATTACGGATTTTGGTGATGGTAAGAAGAGTCCCGAAGGAAAAGTAATCGAGATCTTAGGGCATGTGAATGATCCGGGGACCGATATATTATCTATTGTGAAGGCATTTAATCTGCCGGTAGAATTTCCAGAAGAAGTAATGCAGTCATTAGATTTGATTCCTGATGAAGTGAAACCGGAAGAAACCAGGGATCGAATGGATATCAGAGACTGGAAGACAGTCACAATCGATGGAGAAGATGCGAAAGATTTGGATGATGCCATTACGCTAACAAAAGGAGATGATGGATATCAGTTAGGTGTGCATATTGCAGATGTGACACATTATGTTAAAGAACATGCACCATTGGATAAAGAAGCCCTGAAACGCGGTACAAGCGTATATTTAGTGGATCGCGTTATACCGATGCTTCCACACAAATTATCAAATGGTATCTGTTCTTTGAATGCCGGAACAGACCGTTTGGCATTATCTTGTATTATGGATATTGATCTGCAGGGCAAAGTGGTTGGGCATAACATTGCGGAGACTGTTATTCATGTGGATCGCCGGATGAGTTACCATCAGGTAGATGGTATCTTACGGGCAACTGCGATCAAAGATCACGGTATATATGATGATATAGATTATAGCAGAATATCAGATGTGTCTTTGGATGATGTGGAAGTATGTTTAAATGATGGCACTCGGGTTAGAGGAAAACAGATTCTGGAAGAATATCAGGATGAATTGGAATTCTTTCAGAATATGTATGAATTATCTAAAATTTTGCGAGAACGCAGAATGGAACGTGGTTCGATTGATTTTGATTTTCCTGAAACAAAAATATCTTTGACAGAAGATGGGGAACCAGTTGAGATTGGACCATATGATCGGAATCCGGCACATAAAATCATTGAGGATTTTATGTTGATGGCAAACGAGACGATTGCGGAAGATTATTTCTGGCAGGATATTCCGTTTGAATATCGTGTGCATGGAGCACCGGACGAGGAAAAGGTTGAGAAGTTGCAGGCGTTGATCAAAGGGTTTGGTTATTATTTTAAAAGTTCAAATGATACCATTCATCCGAAAGAATTTCAAAAATTATTGAAAAAAATAGAAGGCAGTCCGGAAGAGGGATTTATTAGCAGAATGACATTAAGAGCGATGCAGCAGGCAAGATATTCCACTGAATGTAGTGGGCATTTTGGATTGGCAACAAAGTATTACTGTCATTTTACTTCTCCGATTCGAAGATATCCGGATCTGCAGATTCACCGAATCATTAAGGAAAATCTGCATGGCAGGCTGACTGAGAAGAGACTTTCTCATTATAGTGGAATTCTTCCTGTTGTAGCGGAGTCAAATTCAAAGAATGAACGCCGGGCACAGGAGGCAGAACGTGAGGTAGAGAAACTTAAAAAAGCACAATATATGAGTAGACATATTGGTGAAGAGTATGATGGAATTATATCCGGAGTGACTGGATATGGTGTGTATGTCGAGCTTGATAATACTGTAGAAGGTATGGTGAGAATCTCAAGTATACCGGATGATTTTTATATATACCGGGAAGAGAGCATGTCGATTGTTGGAAAAGAGTCCGGCAAAACTTATACTATGGGACAGAAAGTACGCATAAAAGTCGTACATGTGGATAAACTATTAAAGACTATTGATTTTGAATTTGCACTTGAGGAGGAGAATGAATATGCCGAAACAAAAAGGGGAGCGATTGATCGCAAATAACAAAAAAGCATATTTTGACTATTTTATAGATGAGAAATTTGAGGCTGGAATTGCGTTACATGGTACAGAAGTGAAGTCTTTACGTATGGGACATTGCAGTATCAAAGAAGCGTTTGTCAGTGTAGAGGATGGAGAAGTGATCATTCGGCAAATGCACATTTCACCTTATGAAAAGGGCAATATATTTAATAGAGATCCTCTTCGCCCGAGAAAGCTGCTGCTTCACAAATATGAGATCAACAAGATCATGGGACAGGCAAAGATGAAGGGATACACAATTGTTCCGCTTAAGGTATATTTTAAGGATAGTCTTGTGAAGGTAGAGATTGGGCTTGCCAGAGGTAAGAAATTATATGACAAGCGTAATGATATTGCTAAAAAGGACATGAAACGGGAAGCCGAGAAGGAATTTAAGATACGAAATATGCGATAATTCTTAAAAATTATAAATTCACGAAATTTTCGTTTTTCTTTTTATGAAAAATGTGGTAATCTATATGAGGTAACAAATGAACTCTGGGAGGATATTATGAGTCAGGAAAAAGTAGATAAAAGAAAATATGAGAAACAGCATCGAAAAGAGATAGAAAGAAAGCGTAAAGTCCGGTTGACTGTGAAGTGCATTATTGTGGCACTTATTATTGGGGCAGCAGTCGGCGTTCCAACCGGGATTAAGATATATAAGAATCAGCCGAAGTTTGTTGGAGATTCTACGGTAGAAGCATATATTGGTAATTATATTGATGAGAATTATGCATCTGAGATTTCTGATCTTGGAACAACCGAAGCGACAACAGAATCCGAGACAACGGAGGATGAGGTGACGAAGGCTGTAGAAGATGCCGTTGGTTCTGACGCTGAGACAGTGAATGAAGATAACGTAGATGAGGTACTAGGTACCGACACAGAAGAGAGTTCTTCTGAAACAGAGGAGTAAACAGATATCGGTTAAGTATCTGACTCACATATATGCCGTTATGGCACCCGTAATCAGGGGTTGTACTGGTTTCGACGGGGATTTAGAAATCATGGAAGCCATTGATGGACCAGGACCATCTAAAAACTTGGACTAAATATAAACGCAGACAATAAGTTAGCGTACGCTGCCTAATGGCAGCTGTCTTACCTAAGTTGACTCACGGCTTAGGATAAGGCATCAAACCAGTGGGGAACTTTGCTGTGAAAGCTTTGACACAGTAAAAGATTCATGAAGCTACTAAGGGTTTCAGCCTGTCGGTTGGCGGGAATCTGAGGGAATGTCAGTAAAGCGACTGTAATGGGAGATGCTATGATGGAAAAGTCTTCGGACAGGGGTTCGATTCCCCTCAGCTCCATTTTTTAAGAGCGTAGTATTTACAAGGGGTTGTAGTGTGTGTGGAAGTTTTACTACACACTTTACTACACACTTTGCATGTTTTTATATGAATAGTATATGAAGCGTGGTTTGAGGGCAAGATGGATACAAAGTCTCGTGTAGTAGATGGTTTTGTGTTTCCGAGTTTCAAAGAAGCACAGATAGCAATTAAAGAACAACAGAATATTGAAGTAATCAGGCAACGGACACCGTATACGAATCCGCAAGCCGTATATGAGTTATATGTTAAGTTGATTGAACGTAGTATATTTAAGACAGTTGTAGGGTACAGTTATCTACATGAATTACGGCATTTGCTGTTATCGGAATATCATTATACCGAAGAGGAGTTACCGGATATAGAGATTCCAAAACGGATGGAATATGACAGTGTGACGGAGATCAATCAGGGAGTTTTGAAGAATAGGTTTGAACATTTACTGGTGGTAAAACAAAGAATGTCTATTGTGATCATTGCATTGGTGATAATGGTTGTTGGAATGTTTGTAATTGCGGTGATTAATCCTAATGCCGGATATGTGAATACAGAGAATAAGGTACTTAACAAGTATTCTGCATGGGAAGAGGACTTACAGCAGAGGGAACAGGCTGTGAAAGAAAAAGAAGAACAACTCAAAGGTTCTAAGTAGTAAATCACAGTTTCAACATATTTTATCAGTATAATCAAAGGGACAGTAGATCAGAACTGTCTCTTTTCTAATATAGGAGGTAGAGGACAATGAGCCAGATTAAGATATTAGTTGTAGATGATGAAAGCAGAATGCGTAAGCTTGTAAAGGATTTTCTTGTTCGGAAAGATTTCGGGGTACTAGAGGCTGCAAATGGAGAGGAAGCGGTTGATATATTTGTTGAGAACAAAGATATTGCTTTGATCATATTGGATGTTATGATGCCAAAGATGGATGGATGGCAGGCATGCAAAGAGATTCGGGCACTTTCGAATGTCCCTATTATCATGTTAACGGCAAAGGCAGATGAACGGGATGAATTGTTAGGATTTGAATTAGGTGTTGATGAGTACATATCCAAACCGTTTAGTCCCAAAATTCTGGTAGCCAGAGTAGAGGCTATTTTGAGGAGAACATCCGGAATCGCACAGGAAGAACATCTTGTGGCCGGTGACATTGAATTGGATATTTCTGCACATACAGTTAAAGTAAAAGGAAAGAATGTAGATCTGAGTTTCAAAGAGTTTGAATTACTGAATTATTTTGTAGTGAATCAGGGAGTAGCTCTTTCCAGAGAGAAGATCCTTAACAATGTGTGGAATTATGATTATTTCGGAGATGCCAGAACGATAGATACACATGTCAAGAAACTTCGCAGCAAATTAGGCGAATGCGGAGACTATATTAAAACAATCTGGGGAATGGGCTATAAGTTTTCGGTAGAAGAGGAATAAGATGTTTAAGAAGATTAATCATTCACTACGGTTAAAATTAACAATTTTACTTGTTGTTATGATGACAATGACTATTTTTGGGGCACTTGGCGTTACTTGGCTTAGTATCCGAACTTTTTTCTTAGAGGAGTTAAAGTATCGGATGAAAAATACTTATAACGAGATTAACATGATTGTATCAAGTCAGAATGCAGATATTGATGAAGTGAGGGAGCAGATGGCGAAAATCAGCGCCAATGGTGATACAACTTTTTTTGTTGTGTATAAGTATAAAGATGGAAAGGTTGTATTTACGAACACGAATGAGAACAGCCGTATGCGGAAAAGTATGGAGTCTATGGCAAATCTGTTGCAGGGACAAGATGAGAAGAATCTAAGTGATTTCTTTTCAAATTCGAACAGGGGATATTTTATCTTTCGGCAAAATTATGATAATGCAATGAATGCAGAGTTCTATGATCTGTTAGGTGTATTGAGTGATGGAAGTATGGTTGTGCTAAGATCCTCAGCTACACGTTTTAATGAGAACATTATTACAACGATGAAATTGTACTGCTATGTGGGAGTTCTGGCAATTTTTGTAGGCTGCATAGCAATGTTTGGTGCAAGTAACTTTTATGTGAAGCCAATTCATGAGATGGCAGTTGCGGCAAAGAAGATGGCACAATTAGATTTTGATACTCGTGTAACGACAAAATCCAATGATGAGATTGGGGAATTAGGGCGGAGTATCAATTCCATGTCTACAGAGTTAGAGGCTACAATATCGGAGCTTAAGACAGCAAATGCCAAACTGACCAAAGATATTGAAGAGAAGATACAGATAGATGAGATGCGGAAAGAATTTCTCTCCCATGTATCTCATGAACTAAAGACGCCAATTGCATTGATCCAGGGGTATGCGGAAGGTTTGAAAGAGAATATCTCAGATGACCCGGAAAGCAGGGATTTCTATTGCGAGGTCATTATGGATGAAGCAGATAAGATGAATACGATGGTGAAGAAGTTATTGGCATTAAATGAATTGGAGTTTGGAACAAATCAGATTAATTTTGAACGGTTTGATCTGGTGGAATTAATGCAGAATATTAATGCATCTTCTGACATTTTACTTCAACAAAATGATGTGAAACTGCATTTTGATTTTGACAAACCATTGTATGTATGGGCGGATGAATTCATGATTGAAGAAGTGTATACGAATTATCTGACGAATGCGATTCATTATGCACCGAATGGTGGTAATGTGGAGATTACAATGGAGTCAAGAGGAGATCTGGTACGAATTAATGTATTTAATGAAGGAAATCCGATTCCTGAAGATGAGTTGTCTAAGATCTGGATTAAGTTCTATAAGGTAGACAAAGCAAGAACCCGTGAATACGGTGGAAGTGGAATTGGTCTTTCTATTGTAGCGGCAACAATGAAACAGCATGGAAGAGAATTTGGTGCCTATAACAAAGAGAATGGTGTTGTTTTCTATTTTGAACTGGAACGGGCAAGACAGAATGAGGATAAACAGGAAAGTTGTTGAAGAAACAGTAAAAGCATGGTAATATATTATTAAGTATGAATACGCTATTTAGAAGTTAATGGATAGATAAGATAGCAGGCAATCTTGGAATGGGGAGAGCATATGTTTAAAAAAGTATTATTGATTAGTATTTTAACAGTGTTCTGTATTAGCTTGGGTGGATGTACGCAAGTGACAGATTTAAGTGAAGATCAGACGAGGCTGATTGCAGAATATGCAGCGGATCTTTTATTGTCGCACGATAGAGGATATGATGACCGACTGCAGGAAGGAGAGACGGAGTTAGGAGAGAGTGCAGATACCCGGGAAACATCGGATATGATGGCAACGACTGAGACTACGGAGAATGAGAGTACAGATGTTTCAACACAGACAGGTACGGATCAGCCGGTGGTTACAGAAAGTGCTATGGATGATATTGCTCAGATTGCAGGTATATCAGAAGCATCCGTCCGGTATCGGGACTACGAAGTGGTGAAGGAATATCCAGATGCTGGAGAGGGAGAGAATGCTGTACAGATTGATGCACCGGATGGATATGAACTTTTAGTGTTGCATTTTGTGATTAATGCAACGCAGGATCAACCGGTTGAAGTGTCTCTTATAGATGATAATATCGAATATGAATTAGTATGTAATGGTAGTATGGCAGCGAATCCAATGCTTACTATTCTAACGAACGATCTGACAACATTAGAGGCAACAACATCTCCGGGGCAGGAGACTGAGGCAGTTCTTGTATTCCAGATATCAGATACTGCAGCACAGCAGTTGAATACAATGGAGCTTCGAGTTACATATAACAATATACGGAATATTATTACTATATTATAGAGCAGGAGGTTATTGACCATGGATACAAATATTTTATTAGAAAGCGGAACCAATGAATTAGAGGTTCTGGAATTTACAATTGCAGGTAATCATTATGGGATTAATGTGGCTAAAGTCAGAGAAATTTTACCAATGACAAAGATTACGCCGGTTCCTAATTCCCATCCTTGCATTGAAGGTATTTTTATGCCAAGAGATACCATTATCACAGTGATTAATCTTGTCAGAGCATTGGATTTTCCGGAGGCTGCCAATTGTTCTAGCGATATGCTTATTGTGACAAATTTCAATAATTTGAATATCGCATTTGACGTAGAACAGGTATTGGGCATTCATCGTGTGTCATGGAAGGACATTGTGAAACCGGATGCAACTGTGAATGCACCGGGAGCAGGAATTGCAACCGGTATTATTAAGAAGTTAGAATCACTGATCATTGTTTTGGATTTTGAACGCATTGTGGAGGAGATTTGTCCGGAAACAAGTCTTAGGATGTCTGAGATTGCGGAACTTGGAGAACGTGAGCGTAATAATATACCGATTACGATTGCGGAGGATTCTCCAATGCTGCAGAAGTTAGTTACAGATGCTTTAACACAGGCGGGTTATACCAATCTCCATGTATATGCGAATGGTCAGGAAGCGTGGGACAGTTTGCAAGAACTGAAAAAGAACAATGGTGTAGATTACGGAGTACGGTGTATTATCACAGATATTGAGATGCCACAGATGGATGGTCATCGGTTGATTCGACTGGTGCGGAGTGATGAGGCATTGAAACATCTGCCAATTATTGTATTTTCATCATTGATCAATGAAGATATGAAACGCAAAGGAGAGCGCTTAGGTGCAGATGCACAGATTTCAAAGCCTGAGATTGGACAACTTGTTGCCTGCATCGATAATCTGATCGTGAATGGGGTAGGTAATGAATAAAGGAATCTGTTGAATAAATATTCATAGAAAAAGGGTTGCAACCGTAAAGGTGCAACCCTTTTTCTGCGAATGAAATTAATCTAAAGAAAATTCTCCTTTGATCTCATCATTAAATACATAATAAGCCATATTTTCTTCCGGCTTAACATATAATTGAAGAGATGTAAGTGCAGAAATTTTTCTGCCTTCGTCTGTCCATATCTGCTTTGCTTTAGCGACTAAATCCTTCTCGTTCATCTGTTTTTCCTGGTATTCCACATATAAAGTAGATTTCATAATACAATCCCTCCTTTTAATATATCTAGATAGTATTACTATATAATAAATGTATTTAAAAAGCAAGATTAAATATTTTCGTTGTATTTTGTCCTTGCATGGATGTTGTGAAAATGAAAAAGGTGTGTTACAATATCCATGTTTGTATTTATTTCAGATTGGTAATAATAAGAGGTGCCTATATGGATGAGAATTATCTGGACAATTTATTGAATGAGATTTCATTAGATAAAGAGATCGATCATAATGTCGAAGACGAATTAGATGATCAATTGCATAGGGAGAAAATAGAACGCAAGGAATTGACAAGTCCATCCGAAAATGACAAGTTTGATATGGATTTGGAACAGGATGCATTGAACAGTAATCTAGATTCGGATGTACATTTTTCAGAAAAACAGATGGATGAGTTGGATAATTTGGATGATCTGGCAGATCTGGATATTGGAGATCTTGATTTTTCGGACATAGATTTTGATGATGTAGATGTAACGAAATTGGATGAAGTGCAGGATGATCAGGATCTGGATGCATTATTAAAAGAATTTGATGGTGATCTTGAGATTGCAGATTACTTTGATGAAGATAAGAAGGAAGAAAAGGCGGAACAGAAGCCGGAGCAGGAATCAGATGCGAGAACAGAGACTGGGGAAACAGAATCTGAGCCGAATGCAGGGCAGGTAATACCGGACATCGATACATCCTCTAAGGAGGATTCGCAACCAGATACAGAAGTGTTTAATGCAGATCAATTCTTAGATGGATTATTGAACGAAGAGGAATTAGATCAGGCAGATCAGAGTCCGATTGTTGAATTAGATAAGACTGAGAAGCCGGTAGAAGAGGTTATATCAGAATTACCATCAGAACCTATGCCGGAAGAGTCTGTAGTTTCTGCAGAAACTTTGCCGGAGTCGGAGGGACAGATAACTGATGAGGATGATTTGGATGATTTGTTTTCACTGCTTGATATAGAAGAGAATGGTTCCGAAAAAGTATCGCCGATGCAGAATGTGGAGAAGACATCCACAGAAATGCCTGAACAGTCAACGGATTCCGAGAATGATAGGGCTACATTGTTGGATGATATAGAAGAATTACCGGAGAAGAAAGAAAAAAAGAAGAAGTCATTCATGACAATTCTGTTTGGAGAACCGGATGAAGATGATGAGTTAAGCAAGGAAGAACTGGAAGCAATTGAGGTTGCAAAGGCAGAAAAGAAGGCAAAGAAAGCAGCAGCAAAGAAAGAAAAAGAAGAGAAAAAGGCAGCTGCGAAGGCAGAGAAAGAATCCAGGGCTGGCGAGAAGAAGAAGTCGCAGGAAGAAAAGAAAAAGATTCGTGCAGTGAAGAAAGCGGAACGTAAGCAGGAAGAAGAGAAGAATGCAGAACCGGAGAAAGCATTGAATCGGCCGGCTGTTATTTTTATTTTTACTTTGTTCTTAGGTGGTACATTTATGTTCTGTTTAGCAACCAATAATTTTAATTATACAGTAGCTATTGAGAAAGCTACAAAATATTTTGAAAATCAGAAATACCACAGTGCATATGATGAGATCAAAGGTGTGGAAGTAAAGGAAAAAGACCAGGAATTGAAAGATCGCATCTATACGGTTATGTATGTGGAACGTTTGTATGAGTCGTATCAGAACAACTTAAAACTGGGTCGTCAGAAGAAAGCATTGGACTCCTTGCTTCGTGGCGTTGATAAATATTATGAATATTATGAGGAAGCACAACAACTAGGCATCGTGTCAGATTTAGACTATTCTTTTGCTCAGATTCAGAGTGCATTGCAGGATAATTATGGTATTACCGTGGAGCAGGCAGTTGCAATGAACCAGATGGAAAGCTATGAGTATGTGCAGGCAATTGACCAATATGTGACAGAACAGGAAGTGGTAAGATGATAGCAATTATTGATTATGATGCAGGCAACATAAAAAGTGTAGAGAAGGCGTTTGCTTATTTAGGACAGGATGCAAGAATAACAAGAGATAAGGATGAAATTCTTGCAAGTGAGAGAGTAGTATTACCTGGCGTTGGTAGTTTTGGAGATGCCATGGGCAAGCTGAAGGAATATGGGCTGGATCGTGTTATATATGATGTGGTTGATAAGAAAATCCCGTTTCTGGGTATCTGTTTAGGATTGCAGTTGTTATATGAGAGTAGTGATGAAACACCGGGAGTTACAGGACTTGGTCTGTTAGAAGGGACCATTAACCGGATTCCGGATCATCCGGGATTGAAGATTCCTCATATGGGCTGGAATTCCCTGGACGTTCGTCCCGGTGCAACATTGTTTCAGGGATTAGAAGAGAATCCATATGTGTATTTTGTACATTCCTATTATCTGAAAGCGAAGCATGAAGAAGAAGTGGCAGCCACTACTTATTATTCTACGTTGATTCATGCAAGCGTAGAGAAAGAGAATGTATTTGCATGTCAGTTCCATCCGGAGAAAAGCAGTACGGTTGGATTGTCTATCCTTAAGAACTTTATTCAGGTACCATCACCGGCAAAGGAGGAAGCATAGTTATGCATACAAAGCGAATTATCCCATGCCTGGATGTTACGGGCGGACGTGTAGTAAAAGGAATTAATTTTGTGAATCTGCGGGATGCAGGAGATCCGGTTGAAGTCGCCAAAGCGTATGATAGAGCCGGTGCAGACGAATTAGTATTTTTGGATATTACTGCATCATCAGATGCAAGAAATATTGTTATTGATATGGTGCGTCGCGTTGCGGAGACAGTATTTATTCCGTTTACAGTTGGCGGAGGAATCCGTACGGTAGATGATTTCAAAGCTATTTTGCGCGAGGGAGCGGATAAGATTTCAATTAACTCGTCTGCGATTAATAATCCGAATCTGATCAGTGAGGCAGCCGACAAGTTTGGAAGCCAATGTGTGGTTGTGGCTATTGATGCCAAACGCCGGAAAGATAGTGAAGGATGGAATGTATATAAGAATGGCGGAAGAATTGATGTTGGACTTGATGCTGTGGAGTGGGCAATCCGGGCAGAAAAGTCAGGTGCTGGCGAGATATTGCTTACCAGTATGGATTGCGATGGTACCAAGGCAGGATATGATATTGAGCTTACCAGGACAATAAGCGAAGCTGTGTCTATTCCGGTCATTGCTTCAGGTGGAGCAGGCAATAAGGAACATTTTTATGACGCATTAACAAAGGGGAAAGCTGATGCAGCTTTGGCAGCATCTTTATTTCATTATAAAGAGTTAGAGATTACAGATCTGAAACAATATTTGCAATCAAAAGATGTACCAGTCAGATTATAAAATGATTACAATTAAGATAAATGAGATTACAGTGGAGCAGTATTTGGACATCCGTTCTGCTGTGCATTGGAGAGAATTAACAAGAACCCAGGCAGGTCTGGCACTGGAACACAGCCTGATCGTAGTAGGTGCATATGAGGATAACCATTTAGTTGGAATGGGCAGAATTGTAGGAGATGGTGCGGTGATATGCTATGTGCAGGATTTGATCGTACGTCCGGAATATCAGCACAAACAGGTAGGATCTAAAGTACTTGGTGCGTTGATCGAATATGTGGAAAGTCTTCGTGAAGAGGGTTCGCAGATGATGCTTTGTCTGATGTGTGCAAAAGGAAGAGAGCCGTTTTATGAGAAACACGGCTTTATAGCACGTCCGACAAGCGAATTAGGACCTGGAATGATACAGTATTTAAGAGACTGTTAAGTGAATGGAGATTATAAGATTATGATACAATTGAGACATATAAAAGCTGTAAGCATCTGTCTGGCACTTTGCTTTGTGTGTGGTATGACTACCGGATGTAAGCAAAAGCCGGATGAAAACGGTTCACTGAAGGCAGAGGACGGAAGAAGCTATGGAGGAACCATCAAGGGAAAACAGGGGGAAAAGGTACAGACAGCATTTTTTGATATGACGGTAGATTCGGTAACAAAGAATAATACATTTCAATTTGAAGATGGATTATATCAGGCAGATGAGGGAAAAACTTACCTAGTTGTTACACTTACCATCAAGAATACTTACGAAAAAGATATTCCAATGAGTATTACAGATTTTGTGTTAGATTATGATGGAAATAAGAGTAAGGATGTCATTACCGGTTATGGCAAGGCAGATCTCAATCAGGATGATTATATGGAGAATGTTTTTACCCTGAAGAAAGGGGAAAGTGTGACCCGATCAATTCTGTTTACAGTTGCAGATAAGGATGCGTATACATTGAAGTATTCAGAATATTATGCAGATCAGTTTAATGGTGACAGCTATGAGATAAAGATCACGCCACAGAGTGCGGCTGAGTAATGATGCAACATTTTGAACCGGTCAGAATATAGTATAGAGAAAGCAAATTTGGATGGAATGCATTATGGATGATTCTATGATAGAGGATGTTCAAAAGAAACGTCCGGCAAGTGGCTGTAAGGGATATGTACATGTAATTAAAGAAGGAGACACGTTATACAAATTAGCCAGACAATATGATGTGAGATTGTTTGATATTATGCGTTTAAATCCTTATGTGAATGTATATAATCTGCAAATAGGAGATGAGATCTGTATTCCAACGATGCCGGCACAGCCGGATAAGATCTATGTGGTGAATGAGGGAGATACGATTGGTCAGGTATTGGAACGGTTAGATGTTGGATTTGACGCATTAGCCAGATGGAATCCTACTTTATTAGAAGTGGAATTACCGGAAGGATTGGTGCTCAAACGTCCGGTTATCCAGCCGAGAGAACAATCGGAGGAAAGTTAAACGGCGAAAAAAATCAGGTGCGTATTATACGCACCTGCAAAATAAAAATAAGGATGATGAAAATATGGATTTTTTGACAAAGTTAGAACGTAAATTTGGTAAATTCGCAATTCCTAATCTGACACTGATCTTAATTGGTGGCTTTATTCTTGGATATTTGATTGAAATATTTATGCCGGAGGGATTGCAATTACTTGCGATGAATCCGGACAAGATCCTTCATGGACAGGTCTATCGGTTGGTAACATGGGTAGTGATCCCGCCACAGTCGGCAAGCATTCTTGTAATTATTATGTTAATGTTTTATTATTCGATCGGCCGGACATTAGAGAATGCATGGGGTGACTTCCGGTATACGTTATATATGGTATCCGGTATTATATTTACGGATCTTGGTATGATGGGAACGTATCTTGTCATGAAACTGTTAGGACAAGGTGATCTGCTAAATGCCTATTATCAGGCAGGATACTATGGTGCATCTACTTATTATTTATGTATGAGTATGTTTTTAGCCTATGCATTTATGTTTCCGGATTATCAGGTACTTTTGTACTTTATCATACCGATTAAGGTAAAATGGTTAGGGTATTTAGATATTGCTTATCTGATCGTAGAGGTTCTCCGGTATGGTATGGCACATTATTATACGGGTATGGTAACGGTAATTATGTCTGTGTTTAACTTTATTGTATTTTATTTCCTGATGAAGGGAAAGACGAAGATGACAAGATCGCAGAAGAAGAGAAAGCGCACGTACAAGCAACAGGTGCGACAAACGCAGACTTTGACAAGACACAAATGTGCTATCTGTGGACAGACAGAATTGGATAATCCGAATCTGGAGTTTCGGTATTGTTCAAGATGTAAGGGTAATTATGAGTATTGCCAGAATCATTTGTTCACACATGAACATAAGAAATGATCAAAAATAGAAACGCAAAAAGAATAGAAGAGGATGTTGAATGAATGAAGAGTGAAGATCGCAAAGTAATGAAAGAAATTACAAAGCACAGAGATTTGGAGATGAATATTCCGGCATACGGGAATGCATATATGAATGCATCGTATGAATATAGTCTGTTACGGCTTGTGCTGAATTACTATACCATGAAAGAAGTGGAAGATGAGGGTGGCTGTATTGCAGGGGATACTTATCTGTTAGAGACGATGGATCAGATCCATACCCTGTTGTTCCAGACATTATTAGCTAAGGATCTCAAGGAGGACTATGAGGATAGCGTGAAGCAGATTCATGTTATGCGTGAGAATATGACACAGAAGATGAAAGTGTTGACGGCATATACCGACGCATTGCAGATCTATGAATATATTCTGAACCGGGTTGAATATGGCATTACAGGAGAAACATATCCGGTGGAAGAGAGTGAATTAGCAGCGAAAGTTTTCCAGTATCTGTTCCGGGATAATGATAAGATGGTTGTGAACAGTAAGATTCAGTTAGTGACCGGACAGCTTCCGATCCGGATGACGAAGAACCGTTTCTTTGAATATCTGACAGAGACACTTAATATCTATCAGGGATCGGACACCTCATCGGTGGATGACTTTGTATCAATGTTGAAATCAACGGCTTTATTAGAAGTTCCGCAGGGATATGGGGAAGATTATCCGGAGATATATAAAGTGATTGGACTGTTGGAGCATACGGATCTTAAGACATTAGATTTAGAAAATTATCGGGCAATCATGGAACAGTTTGCATTCACAACGGATCATTTGTCACAGATTGTGAGTAATCATTTGCTGGCAATGGAGATTATTAATGCATTTTATGCAGCATTATTGGCAATGCCATATGAGAGTAGTGATGAGAATGGAGTTAAGGTATGTTTGTCAATGTTATCCGGATTGCATGATGCGTTTATTTCTTCTGGAGAAATACCTTCCGGTGTAGATGATGGATTTGCACAGATTGAAGGGTTACAGGAGATGATCGGTGAGGATGTTTTACAATTTGAGAGTATTTTGCCGGATGTCATGACAGAGCATCAGGATACGATTTCGTGGATCATGGCGGAGAAGATATTCAACCGCCTGGCATTGATCTCTAAATTACAGTCGAATAGTTTATTTATTGAGTTAGATGAGGAAAAACAGGAGACAAGACCGGCTGACAATACATATATTGCACAGAAACGGGACGAATTGGTAGAACTGCTTACCACATATTTCAAGGAACATACCAAAGAGGTCAATCGTGCGGTTATGGCAGCATTGTTCTCTAATATGCCAGTGCTGTTTAACTCGCAACAGGAGATCAAAGAATATATTGAGTATAGTTTGAATCATTGTGGCAACGCAAGCGAATTGATGGCAGTTGGCAAGATACTGACAGAGATGATGGAAGAAGAGTAATGGTTTAAGGCGGTGGCAAAGTGGATATCCTATTTCATGAGAAGATGTATCAGAATGGATACTCTGAGAAGAAAATAGAAAAGATCAGAAAAAAGATTCAGAAGCTGTCGCCGAAACTGAATTTGTTCTTGATCACATTGCCAATTGGTCCGGAGGGGATTCTTGAGATTTATTGGTATCCGGAATTGCTGCAGCCACTTTACCGTTGCAGTCAGGAGAGGATGATTGTTGTAGGCATTGCTGCAAGCAGAGAAGATGCTTATGAATTGGTAGAACAGATTATTCAGGATATTGGTTGGAATGAAGGAACCATATCAGTCCGGGATTATTTTGAGGAGAGAGTATGATACTATCCATATTAAAAGGAATTGGATGCGTGATCGGAATCATAGTATTGGTGATTTTGGTATATATCGGAATTGTATGTATATTTCCGATCCGCTATGAATTTGATGGGGATTATCATGAACGGTTTGATGGAAGTGCCAGAATACGATATCTGCCGATCGGGTTGAAGATTCTGGTGTCTTATCATAATGAGCAGTTTCGATATACAATTCGTTTGTTAGGCGGAGTTATTATGACGAATACCGGGGCAAAGATATCATGGATAGGTAGAAAATTGTTCACAGATGAAGAAAAAGAGGAAGAGAGTTTCTCTGTGTCAGAGTGCAACAACGATATATCAGGGATGGAACCTACGGAAAATATGGAGCAGAGTACGGAATCACATAGTTCGGTGCAGGCTTCACAAGAGAAAACGATACAGCATACAGGTGATTCACATATCGGAGAGGAGAACCAGACTGTACAACCGGATAAAAAGGTATCACTTCGACAGAGAATCCGGAAACGAATACAGCAGGGACAACAAAGAATCCGTAGAATTTTTCTGACGGGAAAGCAATGGAATAAGAAAAAAGATGCATTGCTTAAGATATATCATTCCCAACGGTTTGAGGTTGTCAAAGCAGATGTGAAAAGATATGTCAAACAATTCTTTCATATTGTTAAGCCACAGAGGTTAGAAGGAGAGGTGCATTTCGGGTTTGAGGATCCGGCGGCTACAGGGGAGCTGTTAGGTGTACTTGCCTGCATCCTGCCGTTATATCAGAATTATCTTACGATTCATCCGGATTTTGAAAAAGCCTGTTTTGATGGTAACTTGCGGGGAAAAGGAAAGATATATCTTGGTGCAGTTTTGATCTTACTGCTTAAGATAGTATGTAATAAAAATCTTATAAAAGTAACAAAGAAAGTGCAAACTATAATAGAAGCATAGGAGGGCTAGATTATGGCAAATGATTTTAACACAACAGTGGGTTCCTTATTTCAGGGAATGGACAAATTTTTAACGACAAAAACGGTGGTAGGGGATCCTACTACGATCGGAGATACGATTATCTTACCATTGGTAGATGTGAGTTTTGGAGTAGCTGCCGGAGCATTTGCGGATGGACAGAAGAATAATGGTGCCGGAGGCTTAGGCGGTAAGATGACCGCAAGTGCAGTACTTGTGATCAAGAATAATCAGATTCGGCTGGTAAATGTCAAGAATCAGGATACAGTCACGAAGATATTAGATATGGTTCCGGATTTAGTGGAACGGTTCCAAAAGAAAGATGATGAGGAAGAATCTACACCGGAAGTTGACAGTGCGGTAAATGATATTTTAGAAAATGAATAAGTAATCGGCACAAAAGAAGCAAGACCGGCATATATTGTTTTATAGTAGGGAAGATGAGGGATACTATGAGACGGGTATGGGGTTTTGCTTTTTTTTGGTTTGCAGTGGGAATGATCATAGATTTTATCCTGACAGGATTCTGGAATTTTTTTGTGGTAGTAGTCGCGCTGATCAGTGCGTATATATTATTCTGCAGATGTTGACTTGGGATTGTGGCAGTATTGATAGAAAACAAAAAAAAGAGAACCAATCGGTTCTCCTTTTATCTCTACGATTAAGCTCTCTCAATCTTGCCTGAACGTAAGCATGAAGTACAAACATAAACTCTCTTTGGTGTACCGTTCACGTTAGCTTTAACCTTCTTAATGTTAGACTTCCACATCTTATTAGCTCTTCTATGAGAATGACTCACTTTAATTCCGAAATGAGCAGCTTTATCACATACTGAACACTTTGCCACGACTTGCACCTCCTTGAATGAATTAACCTACCGGTTTGCAACACGTCAATTTTAACAGAACTAAGAAGAGATTGCAAGCATTAATTTCAAAAATATTTCTTTTTTTCAAAAACCTGTTTTTTTGGACTTGCGTCAATATGTGAGGAATGGTATGATAATATCTACCATACAATATTTATTAGCGAAGAAAGCATGGAGGGATATGTATGAAGATAGAATTAGAAACAGGCAACGGCGAGGTCGTAATTGAAAGTGAAGTCATTGCCCAGTATGCCGGACTTTCTGCAATTGAGTGCTTTGGAATTGTAGGAATGGCAACTGTGAATATGAAAGATGGATTTGTGAAGCTGCTTCGCGGAGACAGTGTCTCTAAGGGAGTGAATGTCACCGTTGGTGAGAATAATGCAATCGCAATTGATTTTCATATTATCGTCGCTTACGGAGTAAGCATTTCCACTGTTGCAGAGAATCTGATGTCAACAGTACGATATAAAGTAGAAGAATTTACAGGTATGCAGGTAGAGAACATTAATGTGTTTGTCGAAGGTGTGCGGGTAATTGATTAGGAGGAACTATGAGTCAGAAAGTAAGTGTAGATGCAAAGAGCCTTCAATATGGTTTCTTAGCAGGTGCCAAGAGAATTGAAGAGAAGAAAGAATATATTAATGAATTGAATGTATTTCCGGTACCGGATGGAGATACGGGTACGAACATGACCCTTACGATCACATCTGCTGCGAAGGAAGTTGCTTCTATTACCAACCCAACATTTACTAATGTAACAAAGGCAATGGCTACGGGTTCTTTAAGAGGGGCACGAGGTAATTCAGGTGTTATTCTTTCACAATTGATTCGTGGTTTTTGTAAAGAATTAGAAGGAAAAGAAGAGGTAACAATGGAGGATGTAGCGGCTGCATTTAACCGTGCAGTGGCAACTGCGTATAAGGCGGTTATGAAGCCGAAGGAAGGTACGATCCTGACAGTAGCCAAGGGATTAGCAGACAAAGCATCGGAATTAAGCACCTCCAAAAAGACAATGTTAGAGTTCGCTACCGATGTACTAGCATATGGTAGAGAAGTGTTGAATCAGACACCGGAGATGCTTCCTGTATTGAAAGAGGCAGGTGTTGTAGATTCGGGCGGAGAAGGTCTTATGACAATATTAGAGGGTGCATTTGATGCATTAACCGGTAAAGTCACTTATGATTTCTCGAATGGATTTGCAGCAGGTGCAACAGAAGGAAAGCCGGCACCGGATGCATCTGGTCTGCGTACAACGAATGCCGCAGGAATTGACCGGAAAGAGATTGATACATCCCATATTAAGTATGGATATTGTACAGAGTTCATTATTATGCTGGAGAATGAGTACAATAAGCAGATTGAAGAGGAGTTTAAGTCGTATTTGGAGTCGATTGGTGATTCTTTAGTAGTAGTATCCGATGATGAGATCGTGAAAGTGCATGTACACACCAATCACCCGGGTCTGGCATTTGAACGTGCATTAACCTATGGTTCTCTTACAAGCATGAAGGTAGATAACATGAGGGAAGAACACCGCGAGAAGGTAATTATGGAAGCGGAAAAGGTTGCAGCGGAGCAGGCAAAAGAGAGAGAAGAAGCAAAGAAAGCAGGTGTTGAGGAGACACAGGCACAGCGTAAAGAATATGGTTTTATTTCCGTGTCTGTTGGTGAAGGTATGAATGATATCTTCAAGGATCTTGGTGTAGATTATCTGATAGAGGGTGGACAGACAATGAATCCAAGTACCGAGGATATGTTGAATGCGATCGATCAGGTGAATGCGGATACGATCTACATTCTTCCGAATAATAAGAATATTATCTTAGCAGCTAATCAGGCACAGTCTTTAACAGAGGATAAGAAGATCGTAGTTGTTCCGTCTAAAACTGCACCACAGGGAGTAGCGGCATTGATCGCATTTGATGCGAATGAAGATGCAGATACGAACTTGGAATCTATGACAGAGGATATGAATAATGTAAAGACAGGTCAGGTAACATATGCTGTTCGTGATACCAGTATTGATGGTAAGGTAATTAAGGCCGGAGATATCATGGGAATCGATGATGATGGAATCCGGGCGGTATCGGAAGACTTGATGACGACGACCAAAGAGCTGTTAGAACAGATGGTGGATGAAGATTCGGAATTGATCAGTATTTATTATGGTGCAGAAGTAAGTGAAGAAGATGCAAAGGAATTTGCAGATTATGTAGAAGCAACTTATGAAGATTGTGATGTAGAATTTAATTATGGTGGTCAGCCAATTTATTATTACGTATTATCTGTTGAATAGAAGATAAGCAGGAATTACTGTCACGCAGAGAGTGTATTTGCGTGGCAGTTTCGTGTATATGGGAATTGTTATGAATATTACAGATCCGATTGGAAGTATGAAGGGTGTCGGGCCTAAGACGGCAGCCCTTTTTGCAAAATTGAATATCTATACCGTGGAAGATCTGATACGGTTCTATCCGCGCACTTATCTGAGTTACAAAGAGCCGGTAGATGTCAGGGAAGCAGAAGCCGGAGAGAGGGTGGCGGTCCGGGCAAGTATCCAGTCTTATGTTGACATTAAGAAGATACGTAATCTACGTCTGGTAACATGTATGGCCAAGGATGCCAGTGGAAGTGTGAAATTGTTATGGTATAATTGTCCGTTTCTGAAACAGGTATTTCATATCGGACAGACATTTATATTTGTTGGGGATCTATCTATCCGCAATCATCAGTTTGTAATGGAACATCCGGAGTATTATACAGAGCAACAGTATGCGACGTTAATTGCGTCCATGCAGCCGGTGTATCCGTTGACAGAAGGACTTAGCAATAAAGTAGTGACCAAATTGATCAAGGCAGCGATGGAGCAGATCGACCAGCTTGAAGATAAAGTGCCGGAATGTGTGATAGAACGATATCAATTGATGGCATTGAAAGATGCGGTTACGGGAACGCATTTTCCTACGAATGCAGAACAATTATTAGAGTGCAGGAATCGATTAGTTTTTGACGAGTTTTTCTGGTTTTTGGTTCAGATGCATTATATGCGGGAACATACAATGAAAGCAGAGAATCAGAATCGTATAACGGATTGGTCTGCAGTGGATGATTATATTGCAAAGCTTCCATTTACCTTGACGAAGGGACAGCAGGATGCCTTGCAGGATATCCGCTCGGATATGGGTGGTACGACAGTCATGAACCGGTTAGTACAGGGGGATGTTGGTTCAGGAAAGACAGCGGTTGCTATGATGGCAATCTTAGCCTGTGTGAAGAATGGATATCAGGCAGCATTTATGGCACCGACAGAAGTACTTGCTATGCAGCATTATGAAAATGTGAAGAAGGATTTAGGCGAATTTGGAGTACGGGTGGCTTTGCTGTGCGGTTCTACCAGATTGGCTGAGAAACGTAAGATCTATGAGGCGTTGGCTGCAGGTGAGATAGATGTGATCGTAGGAACCCATGCATTGATTCAGGACAAAGTGATGTATCATGATCTGGCTTTGGTGATTACGGATGAGCAGCATCGTTTTGGAGTGCGTCAACGTGAGAAATTATCCCGGAAGGGACAGGAGCCACATGTATTGATCATGAGTGCTACACCAATTCCAAGAACCCTTGCAATCATTATGTATGGAGATCTTGATATTTCGATTATGAAGGATATGCCGGCAACTCGTAAACCGATCAAGAATTGTGTCGTAGGTCCGAAGTACCGTCCGACAGCATATAAGTTCATGCTAGAGCAGATTGAGAAAGGTCACCAGATTTATATTATATGTCCGATGGTAGAAGCGAGTGAGAATATGTCGGCTGAGAATGTAATCGAATACCAGGAGAACATCCGGGAATATTTTCCGGATAAGGTGAGGATTGCATATCTGCATGGTAAGATGGCAGCGGATGAGAAGAATACGATCATGAGTACATTTGCAGAAGGGAAGATAGATATTTTAGTATCGACTACGGTAATCGAGGTTGGAATTAATAATCCGAATGCGACCGTCATAATGATTGAAAATGCTGAGAAGTTCGGTCTGGCACAGTTACATCAGTTACGGGGACGTGTCGGTCGTGGTGCTGACCAGTCATATTGTATTATGCTTTGCGGAACAGAACGAAAGGAAGCACTGGACAGATTAGCCATATTGAATACATCCAATGATGGTTTCTACATTGCAAATGAAGATTTGAAATTGAGAGGACCCGGAGACTTTTTCGGAGTACGGCAGAGCGGTGATATGTTGTTTCATTTGGGAGATATCTATAATAATGCAGATATTCTGAAAACAGCAAATAATGCCATTGCCTATTTGGAACAGACACATTATCCATTCGAACAGTTGGCAGTACCGGAAGAGATGTCACATGTTCAATTATAGAATTCGGCTGGATTTGGATAATTTAACATCTGAAAATTTATGGAAGATGTGTGGGAAAGTATTGACAAATCGAGGTTTTTTAATAAAATAGAGTAGGAGTTGTGAAATGAGAGTGATTGCAGGAAAAGCCAGACGATTACAATTAAAAACACCGTCTGGAATGGATACGCGTCCGACGACTGATCGGATCAAAGAAACATTGTTTAATATGCTTCAGGATGAATTGTATGATGTCAATTTCCTGGATCTGTTTAGCGGAAGTGGAGGCATTGGAATTGAAGCATTAAGCAGAGGTGCTGCAAGAGCCTGGTTCGTGGAACAGAACCGTGATGCAGCGGCAATCATTAAAGAGAATCTTGCATTTACACATTTGAGTGATCAGGCAGAAGTTATGGTGACTTCGGCAGTCAGTGCAGTGACAATGCTGCAGGGACAGGTTAAGTTTGATGTTGTATTTATGGATCCGCCGTATGGCAAGGGATTAGAGAAAGAAGTATTGCGTCATCCTGCATTTATGACAATTCTACAAGAGAATGCACTGGTAATTGTTGAATCGGATCTGGACACACAGCTTATACCGGAAGAGATGCCGGGGCTTCATATTCTGAAAGAGAAGATATATAAGACGAATAAGCATATTTTTTTAGAAAAAGATTCTATAGAGAAATGAGGATAAGAGATTGAGTAAGGCAATATATCCGGGCAGTTTTGACCCGGTAACATTTGGCCATTTAGATATTATTAAGCGTTCTGCATCTATGTTTGATGAATTAGTTGTCGGAGTGCTTGTGAATAATGCGAAGCATCCGTTGTTTTCTGTTGAAGAACGGACGCAGATGTTAGAACAGGCTGTGAAGGAATATCCGAATGTATCGGTGATTGCTTTTGATGGGTTATTGATTGATTATATGAAAAAGTATGATATATCTGTGATTGTACGTGGATTACGTGCGATTACCGATTTTGATTATGAATTACAGATTGCACAGAGCAATCGCAAGGTAAGTAATGATACGATTGATACAGTTTTTTTGACAACAAGTATTGACTATGCGTATTTAAGCTCCAGTATTGTCAGGGAATATGCAAGTTATGGAACAGATGTAAGGGCGTTTGTTCCGGAATTTGTAGCTAGCAGATTGCAGGATCGTTATCAATCAGAATAATAGAATACAGATTAATGGAGGACAAAGCAATGGCAAGAAAAAGTATTGAAGATGTAATGAATGAGATTGAAGATTTTTTGAACAGTTGTAAGACAACAGCGTTATCATCGAATAAAATGATTGTACCAAGAGATGAATTTGATGAGTTATTTGGTGATTTGAAGGTTAAGATTCCTGCGGAGATCGATCGTTGCAAGAAGATTATGCGGAATAAAGAGGCAATCCTGATGGATGCAAGAAAGAATGCAGATGGGATTCTTGCAGAGGCAACTGCAAAAGCGGAACAGATGGTATCTGAGACGGAGATCATGAATCAGGCAAACCAGAAAGCATATGAGACAGTTGAGATGGCAAGAGTACAGGCAAATGATATCTTGGCACAGGCTGTAGCAGAGGCAAATGAAGTACGGTTAGGTTCTATGCAGTATACCAATGATATTATGACGGGAATCCGTGACTATGTAGAAGCAACTATGCAGGCAGAACGTGCCAATTATGAGAATCTGCTTGCAGCACTTAATAATGATTATATGATCGCCAATGCCAACCTCGCTGAGATTCAGAATCAGATTGTAGAATTTACCGGAGATCCGAACAGCGTAACCAAGGCGCCACAGATCAAAACAGCAGCCAATGGCAAAGCAGTTCCGAATCCACCAAAGGCAAAGCAGAGTGTAGTAGATAAAGTAAAACAGGCGGTTGGCGTAAAGGAAGAGAAACCGGTAGAAGAGAAAACAGAGGTAAAACCGGCTGTGAATATTCCAGATTTTATTACTAGTGGTGAAAAAGTAGTGCCAAATGAGACTCCATTAGAAGCGAATGTGAATTTGAATCCGGAGACAGTAAGCGAATCAGCGGCTGCAAAGACACAGAACAATGCAGTTTCTGAGGCTGCAATAACAGCAGAGCCGGCGGCAGATGCAACTGCTCCAAAGAGCGAACCGGTACAGGCAGCACCGTCACAACAGACAGCAGCTCCAACGAAGAAGGTTAAGAAGAAGATCGTTAAGAAGAGAAATCCGGTTCTTCATACCCCACAGACGGCACAAGAGACGGTTGCTAAGACATTAGAGGCAGCTGCAGCAGCTAAAGTAGATAAGACGGTATACAAAGCAAACGGAGAACAGGCAAGAGAGGTTCCGCCAATGGAAGGTCGTGTGAAACGTGGTCCCAGAGTGGGAAGAGGTGTAGTAGAGAATCAGGTTGAGGCAAATGATAAAGATGCATTTGAGGTAGAGACGGCAGCATTTCCAGAGGGTGATGTTCCAACTAAGTCTTTAGGCGTGGTAGATGATCTTTCGATGGAAGATAAGTTCTAGAGATTGTTTGTAATGATTATTGGCATATGAGACGTATATAACTGTATACAATTAGAAAAGTACCTGCGGATAAGATGGATTTATCCAGCAGGTATTTTTTGATGGAAGCATTCGGGTAATGAAGAACACCTTTGATCTGGAAGGCACTGCATAGCCCGCCCCATGATGAAAGAGAACAGATAAGAGCAAGCCTGATGGCTTCCGATACTGTAATCGATTGGAGCAGTTGTAATCCGGTTGTGATCTCTAATGAAGAAAGCAGCAGTTTAGCGGGAGCAATCTGACATAGAGGCTGTAAAATCTGAATTATGATTGAAAAAAGTATGACATACATACCGATCGTTACCAAGATATTGACGGTGTGTAAAAAGGTATCTGTGATACAAAGCTGATGCGTACGATCGTATAAGGAGGATATTTCTAAAACCGAGGGCTGTCTTAGACTGAAAAGTACAAATGCATATAGAATGGTTGGAAGATAGATACTTAATAGAAAGACAGATAAAGGAAGCCTGTTTTGTAAAATATGGAGATGGATATATCCGATGAGAAACATAGGACTTGCCTGACTTGTAAGACAAAGCAGATGATTTGCGTCTTTGACAGAGATATACTGATTACGTACAAAATCATTTAATATCTTGCCACCGATGGGATAACCACATAGATTGCCTAATATAATAGCGAGAATGGGATATAGATTACGGCTCGTATATCGGGAAAGAAAACGTGCAGCAGCCCGATAGGCATTCGTCTCTGCTAAGGCATTGGTAACCAGGATAAAAGGAAGTAGAGAAGGGATTAAGGTCTGATACCATAATAAGAGACCATTTTGGGTACCGGCGATTGTCTGTGTATGAAAACACAGAAGAAGAACAAGCAGGCAGATCATACCTGTAAATTGTTTCATGGAAAGCCTCTTGAAATGGTCTTATTCTATCATATGAGAGGAAGTGTAAATTATGACGTTGCGTTCGTATTCTGTAGGAAGCGTAATACCATAATGATTGTAAAAGGCCTGATTATACAAGTGGCTTTTGCGTATATCATTACAAAAGGTCCGGTAGCTCTCTTCAGACAGGATATTCTTTGCCCTGGTCACTTTTTGTATAATGGGAAGGCTGCTTGTCAGCTGCATTTCTTTCAGAAGAAAGGAGGATTCTTTGCGGAATCCAAGCAAACGCAGGTAGGAAACATAATGATTGGACTTGGCATAATGCATCTGTGTTTGTGTCTGCATAAGAAGGATATTAAGTAGACAACGCTTTATTCGGGTTTCGGACATATGTTTCTTTGAAAGTTCGTTCAACCAGGAATCAAAGTCATCCGGCAGTAGATGATAGGTCGATAACTGATTGGAAAAATCGTTTGAAATATCGCAAAACTTATTAAAATTCTGCACCGGATACAGAAAGGCATATTGTAAAAATGGCAGAAAATCATTCCAAAATAACGGTCTGGCATCCGGATGATCAACAAGAATCCGATAACTGCTGTCAGGCATATAAGTTTGTAGATCTTCATAAGAAGAAAAGGAATGCTGTTTTATAGTATGACGCAAAGCAGATGCGGAACAGATATCATGATTCAATGTGGTATCATGATAGCCTGCACCGGTGCGTGGAATGGCAAAAGGGGTGATTGGAAGCTGATACCGTTCAATTGCCTTCAGATATTCAATTGCAAGGATATTGTTGGGTTGTCTCATAATATCTGCAAATTGTGGATCTGTAAAATGATCTGAGAGAGCAATCGAGCGGGCTTTAGCATAGGAAAGACCACTTGATAACAGTTCTCTTAATTGCTGCTGATATGTGACGGGTTCTGTTACAAGAAAATGTGCAATCTCCTGTAAGAGAGACAGTGTATCAGTCTCAACTCCAAAACATAACGTATCTACTAAGTGGGTAGCAGCTAATGACAGAAGTGAGGCGCTTGCAAAGTGTTCTGCACTTGCGGTTGCAAATAAAGCAGGAATCTCAAATATGAGATCAGCCCCTGCAGACAAAGCACATTCCGCGCGGATATACTTATTAAAAATGGCAGGTTCTCCACGCTGTACATAGTCTCCACTCATCATGAGTAGGACCTTCTTGTTCGGGAAATGAGTTCGGGCAGCGTCGATAATATAGGCATGTCCATTATGAAAAGGATTCAGTTCTGTGATAATTCCAATATGCTTCATGGCAGTCTCCATTCCGGTTCTTTGTTCTAGTATACTACAGTTTATAGGGAAAATACATTATTTTCTTTACAACAATTCTCGGAAATGGTATAGTATAACATATCTTTTTTGCATTTCGGCATAGTTGTTTTCCCCTTTTGGATTATAATACGGAGTAGAAACAATCGAAAATACATTCGATTAGTTATTGACAAGTTACTTAGAATATATTAAGATTAAGAAAACGAACAAATGTTCACGGAGGTTATTAGAATGGCGAACGAAGATAAGATGAAAGCGTTAGATGCAGCACTTGCAAATATTGAGAAGCAGTTTGGCAAAGGAACCGTTATGAAGCTGGGAGATTCCTCAGCAGATATGAATGTGGAAGCAGTTCCTACGGGATCATTAAGTTTGGATCTCGCACTTGGAATCGGAGGTGTGCCGAAGGGAAGAATTATAGAGATATACGGACCGGAATCAAGTGGTAAGACAACGGTAGCATTACATATCGTTGCAGAAGTTCAGAAGAGTGGTGGTATTGCAGGCTTCATTGATGCAGAGCATGCGTTAGATCCTGTATATGCAGGGAATATTGGTGTTGATATTAATAATTTATATATTTCACAGCCGGATAATGGAGAACAGGCATTGGAGATTACAGAGACTATGGTGCGTTCCGGTGCGGTGGATGTTATTATCGTAGACTCAGTAGCTGCTTTGGTTCCGAAAGCAGAGATTGAGGGTGAGATGGGAGATTCACATGTGGGCTTGCAGGCTCGTTTGATGTCCCAGGCTTTGCGTAAGCTTACCGCAGTGATCAGTAAGTCGAATTGTGTAGTAATCTTTATTAACCAGCTACGTGAGAAGGTTGGCGTTATGTTTGGTAATCCAGAGACAACAACAGGTGGACGTGCGTTGAAGTTCTATTCTTCTGTTCGGTTGGATGTTCGGAGAATTGAGACATTGAAGCAGAACGGTGAAGTGATCGGAAACCGAACCAGAGTGAAAGTTGTTAAGAACAAAGTAGCACCGCCATTTAGAGAGGCTGAATTTGATATTATGTTTGGTAAGGGAATCTCTAAGGAAGGTGATATTTTAGATCTTGCTGTGAAAGAGAATATCGTGAACAAAGCAGGTGCATGGTTCTCTTATAATGGAGAGAAGATTGGGCAGGGACGTGAGAATGCGAAGATATTCTTGCAGGATAATCCGGAGATTGCTTTGGAGATTGAAAATAAAGTGCGGGAAAGTGCAGGCTTGGGTGATCTGGATGGAGCAGAGAATGTAACAACAAATCTATCAGAGGATGAATAATGCATATTTGTAATATTGAGTGCAACGGCAAACAATATGAAGTATATGGGGAGAACGGTTATCTGTTTTCCCTATATGGCAAGGAATTGAAGAAGTATCATATTGAAGCAGATTGTGAGATTGCAGATACTTTAGTGGATGAGATCTGTCAATCTGTGATATACAAACGTGCGAGGGAGCGGGCACTGTATCTTTTAGAACGTCGTCCTTATTCTGTATCGGAATTACGTGGAAAGTTGACAAAGAATCGGTATCCGGAATCTGTAAGAGAACAGGTTATTTCCTTTTTAGAGAAGTATGGTTATTTAGATGATGTAGAGTATACACGAATGTATATGAATACCTATATTTCTAAACGTAGTTACAAACAGATGTCGTTTGAACTGTTTCGTAAGGGCGTAAGCAAAGACGTTATAGATACTTGTATTGATGAACTGGATGTGACAGAACAGGATGGGTTTATGAGGCAGTTTCTTCGCTATACGAGAGGTAAGAATCTGGGGGATTATACAGTCAGACAGAAAGTATTCCGCTATTTTTATGGGAAAGGATATCCAACTTCTTTGATTGAAGAAGCAGTTGGCAGATGGAGAGAAGAAACTGAATTTTATGAAGATTCTACATCAAATTGAATGATTATTATAGAAAATTCTTTCTTTTGCTTGACAGATTGCACAAAAAAAGATAAACTTTAACTGTTGTACTTATGTTAAGTGCGATGATAATTTAATAAGGAGGTGCTCCTGTGGAACCAGGCTATATTATTGTTTTTGCTATTATTTTAATCGTAGCTGTTATCGTTTCATGGTTCTTGTCTCTTACATATCGTAAGAATGTTGTGGAGAAGAAGAATTCAGATGCAGAAGACAGAGCGAGAGAGATTATAGATGAAGCTGTAAAGAATGCTGAGGCTAAGAAAAAGGAAATTCTCCTAGAGGCAAAGGAAGAGTCAATTAAGACCAAGAATGATCTTGATAAAGAGATCAAAGACCGACGGAATGAAGTACAACGTATGGAGAAACGAGTTCTTTCCAGAGAAGAGAACTTGGATCGTAAGACGGAATCTGTTGAGAAGAAAGAGTCGGCCCTTGTTGCTAGAGAACAATCTTTAGAGAAGCAGAAAGCAAAAGTTGAAGAGCTTGAGTCGAAGAAACTACAGGAACTAGAGAGAATCTCTGGATTAACCTCTGAACAAGCAAAAGAATATTTGTTAAAGACTGTTGAAGATGAAGTAAAACATGAAACCGCAGTTCTAGTAAAGGAACTAGAGACTAGAGCAAAAGAAGAAGCAGGTAAGAAAGCAAAGGAATATGTTGTGACAGCTATTCAGAAGTGTGCTGTTGATCATGTAGCTGAGACTACGATTTCTTTGGTACAATTACCGAATGACGAGATGAAAGGAAGAATCATTGGTCGTGAGGGACGTAATATTCGTACTTTAGAGACAATGACGGGCGTGGATCTGATTATTGATGACACACCAGAAGCTGTTATCTTATCAAGCTTTGATCCTGTAAGAAGGGAAGTTGCAAGAATTGCACTTGAGAAGCTGATCTTGGATGGCAGAATTCATCCGGCAAGAATTGAAGAGATGGTTGAAAAAGCACAGAAAGAAGTCGAGCAGATGATGCGGGAGGAAGGCGAAAACGCAGCATTAGAAGTTGGCGTTCAGGGTCTTCATCCGGAATTGATCCGTTTACTTGGTAAGATGAAGTTCCGAACCAGTTACGGACAGAATGCATTGAAGCATTCTATGGAAGTTGCACAATTATGTGGTTTGTTGGCAGCAGAAGTAGGTGTGGATGTTCGCATGGCGAAACGTGCAGGTCTTTTACATGATATTGGTAAGTCTGTGGATCATGAGATGGAAGGTTCCCATATTCAGATTGGTGTTGATTTATGTAGAAAGTACAAAGAATCTCCATTGATCATTAATGCGGTAGAAGCACATCATGGGGATGTGGAGCCGGAATCCTTAATTGCATGTATTGTACAGGCAGCAGATGCGATTTCTGCAGCTCGTCCAGGTGCAAGACGTGAGACATTAGAGACATACACCACGAGATTGAAGCAGTTAGAGGATATTGCGAACGGCTTCAAAGGTGTTGATAAAACTTTTGCTATTCAGGCAGGTAGAGAGATTCGTATTATGGTAGTTCCAGAGCAGATAAGTGATTCCGATATGGTACTCTTAGCACGTGATATTTCAAAGCAGATTGAAGATGAATTGAAGTATCCGGGTCAGATTAAGGTGAATGTGATCAGAGAGTCCAGAGTAACGGATTATGCGAAATAGAGATTTTGCTTTGATACGAAAATGACAAGAACTGTCGTGATTATGATGATGAATCATAATTACGGCAGTTTTTTGATATACAGGGAATTGTCTTTTGCAATATAGAAAAACGCTTTATGAGGATGTGAGCCTTTGTTCCATGTAGGATTATGCATATTTTTATACTAGATTCATATATATGATATGGGGTGCATATATGGAGATGGATAAAGAAAAGAAACGAGTTAATATCTGTACATTTGGGTGTCTGGGGTTGGGAGCCATAATAGGATGTCTTATATTTCTTGGGTGCATTATGTGGTCTGATTTTCCGATTTTAGAATATGGTCTGGAGGATTTTCAAATATCATCTATGTTGAATACATCTGATACGACTTTTATTATATATATATGCAGACGCCGGATTTTGCAATGGGGGAGTCTGCTTGCAGTCTGGTGTATTAGTTCTTATTATGTTGCGGTGGGCGGATATAATCTGCTTCTGGGTGTTTATTATGGCTTCGTGTTAACGGATCTGTTTATCAAGTTTGGAATAAAGGGAATTCCTTATGGATTGGTATGTTTTCTGCCACATTATATATTTTCTTTTGGTGCTGTATATTGTATGGGAATATGGTTTGGAAATGTTGTTAGAAAGGAAGTGAGTTATTATTACGATCATGTAAATAAAATGCAATATTTTGTTAAAATTTTTGTGGTTTTATTGCTATTATATATCAGTGTAATAATTGAAATAAAATTTCAAAAAAATATTTTAAATTATTTTTACCAATATCTAGTGTGATAGTATTATGTTAATACCCCATTTGGTGGAAAAACGCCAAAATGCTAGGAAATACAAGAAATTCTATGAAAAATAATGTTTGATTTTATGTAAATTAAACATTATAATAGATTTATTGATTACAAGAAATAAGGGGTTTGAGAATGCAACAAATGATTAATGAGTTCGTGGATTATTTAACCAATGTGAAACGGGCCAGCAAGAATACAATTGCATCATATCGAAGAGATCTTATGAAACTTAACAATTTCTTAACAGATTCAGAATGTGCGGATATACATGAAGTGACAGGAACAAATCTGAATTCATATATTCTTATGATTGAAAAGCAGGGGTTATCGTCTGCAACTGTTTCAAGAAATATTGCGTCAATTAAGGCTTTCTTTTTGTATATGTTGAAACAGGGAGTGATTTCGGAAGATCCGTGTGAATCTTTGAAACCTCCGAAGATTGAGAAGAAAGCACCGGTTATCTTGACGATTGAAGAAGTGAATCTTTTATTGGAACAACCATCCGGTACGTCACCGAAAGAGATTCGGGATAAGGCTATGTTAGAGGTATTATATGCGACAGGAATCCGGGTGTCAGAATTGATTAGTTTGAAAGTACGTGACGTCAATTTACCAATGAATTTCTTGCAATGTCATGATGATAATAAGGAGAGAGTGATTCCTTTTACGAATGAGACAAAGGATGCATTAGAGAATTATTTGCGGCATGCAAGGGAAGCAATGTGCAATGAGAATCAGGAGTATCTTTTTACCAATTGTCAAGGAGCACCTATGACAAGACAGGGTTTCTGGAAGATTATCAAATATTATTCTGCAAAAGCAGGGATTAAGAAAGATATTACACCACATACAATCCGGCATTCATTTGCGATGCATTTGGTGAATAATGGAGCAGATCTTAAGTCGGTACAGGAGATGCTGGGTCATTCAGATATTTCTACAACGCAGATATATTTGAAGAATAATGCTAATATGAAGCTTAAGGAAGTATATGAGAAAGCGCATCCGAGAGCACATGTTTCTTAACGTCATAACCTGTGAAAAATATATGAAATAATTGTATCTCATATGATTTTATTGTATAATTGTATGAGTGTGGAAGAGAGGCTGTCACACAATGTGTGATGGTCTTTCTTTGTATACAGGAGTAATATAAGGTGTATGCAATTCGGTAAAAGAAGGTCCGGCTAGGGATGAATGAATCCGATGTTATATACTGTATCATGATAGAGAAGGTTTGAACTACGGAGGATGTTATGGTTGAAGTTAGGGATTTGAAAATGGCGTATGGTTCTAAGGAGATATTGAAAGGAATCACATTTTCTATTAAAAAAGGTAAGACGGTGGGATTGCTTGGTGTGAATGGTGCGGGTAAATCTACGACAATGAATCTTTTGACAGGTTATTTAATTCCTACAAGTGGAACGATTACAATATGTGGTCAGGATATGGTGAAGACACCGAAGAAGGCCAAGAAGCATTTGGGATATCTGCCGGAAGTTCCTCCTGTATATAAAGATCTAAAGGTACGGGAATATCTTAATTATGTGGCAGGATTGAAAGGAATCCGCAACGCAAAGAAGGAAGTTGACCGTGTTCTTTCTATGATGGATCTGCAGGATCGGGAATATGAATTTATTAAGCATTTATCCAAGGGATATGGACAGCGGGTTGGTTTTGCACAGGCATTGATCGGAGATCCGGATGTACTTATTATGGATGAACCTTTGGTTGGTCTGGATCCGGCGGAGGCAAAGAAGATCCGGACATTATTGAAAGGGTTACAGGAAGATCATGCGATGTTGATCAGTTCACATATTCTGTCTGAGATTGAGGAATTATGTAATGAAACGTTGATTCTCAAAGATGGACTTCTTGTAATGGATAATAATTCGATTCGGGCGAAGAGAAGAGCGGCTACAAACCGGTATGAATTTGTAATTAAAGGCGAACGTGCGAAGGTTCAGGATGCACTCACAAGATATCAGGGGCTTAAGAGTGTTTCTTTTGAGAGAGAGTCTGAACCTGGAGTTTATGTATTTTCCGGTACAGCGAAAGATGCAAGGGACATAAGAGACAGTGTATTCTCATATCTTGTTGGAATGAAACTGCAGGTGTATGGAATCACAAAAGTAGAGAATTCTTTGGAAGATGTCTTTATGGAAGCAACAAGTAAGGAGGAGAAGTAGATGCATACGATATTGAAAAAGGAATTAAAAGGTTATTATACTTCTCTTTCTACATATGTATATTATGCAATGTTTTTCCTGATCTTAGGTGCATATTTTGTGAAGAGTTGTCTGGGAAATTATAGTACGGAATTTGGATACTATGCACTTAGCAAAGCGTTTGCAGCCGTGCTGCTTATGGCACCCCTGTTTACAATGCACTTATTGGCACAAGAGAAGAAAAACCGGACGGAACAGCTATTGTTTACTGCACCGGTGTCTACTATGGGTGTACTATTGGGTAAGTTCCTGGCAACGGCAATTGTATTGTTAGTTCCGTTTGTGTTGTCTGCAGGATATCCAATCTATATTGCACAGTGTGGGAAGCTGAGTGTTCCCTTTCTGTTAGGAGCGTATCTTGCAGTAATTCTGGTATGTATGGTATTGCTTTCTGTTGGTATGCTGGTGTCTTCTCTGACGTCTAATATGGTACTTGCAGTTATATTGGCGTATGGAGTGTATCTGGTTGTGTTTTTAGGAAAGATCATAGAGAATTTTGTGCCATCAGAGTGGTTGTATCATGTGCTGCATTCTTTATCTGTATATAATATTTACTATGCCATGGTTTCAGGTATTGTGAGAAGCGGAGATATTCTGTATCTATGTAGTCTTGCAATCTTCTTTTTGGGCGTGACATGGTTAGCTGTAGAGTATAAGAGATTAGGATTTGGTCGGTTCATGGTACGTTTTGCAATTGGGATAGTTGCATGTGCCTGTCTGATGGGAATTAGTATGAATATAACAAAGGTGTATGATTGTACTGCAGAACAGTTGCTGACATTTTCCAAGGATACCAAAGATGTGGTGTCTGATATTGGAAAAGATACCGACATCTATTACTTAGGAGAACGAAGCAGGGTAAATGCGACGTATCAGGAGTTACTTGCACAATATGCCAAACTGAATGATAAAGTACACATTCACTACAAGAATGTACAATCCGATCAGGAATTTCGAAGCAAATATTTAGCAAATGTATCCAGTGTAAGCGAGACCAGTATGGTAGTTGTAAGTGATGACAAATATGTATATCTGAATGCAGACGATTATGTGTCTACAATTCAGACATCCACATATTCTTATAAGAATACATTGGAGTTGGAGAATCAATTGACGAGTGCAATATATTATGTCAACTCAGAGGATAGCCGGAAGATATATTATGTGACGGGGCATGGGGAGTCAACATTAGATACTGCATTTTCCAATATGCTTCGAATGAACAACTATGAACTTAAGGAGTTGAATCTACAAGAAAAGTTGAATTCCGTAGAGGCAACGATTCCGGAATCGTGTACCGCCTTGGTCATTGATGCTCCACAAACGGATTATTCGGAAGATGAGATAGATGCGTTGAAGGAATATATGAATGATGGCGGCAGAATCTTTGTTGCAATTGATCCGCTAAATGAGGATCTGACACGGTTTGATGCATTTATGGAGGAATATGGCCTGCAATTGCAGACAGGAGTGTTAGTAGAAGGTACGGAGAATAATTATGTGTATGATACGGCATATTATTTAATGCCGGAGATTCAATCCCATACGATTACCAAGAAATTAGAAGATAATCATCTTTCTGTGTTGACGATGACCAGTAAAGGAATTAAGAAGAATGGAAATGCGAATGGCTATACATGCACGGATCTTTTGACTACATCGGCTAAAGCCTTTGCGAAAGCATCCGATTTTGATAATCTGACTACAAAGGGCGAGGATGATGTAAGCGGTTCTTATAGTGTTGCAACACTTTCGGAAAAGGAGAATGCCGGTAAGATAGTATTACTTACATCGGATATATTCTTTAATGATGAGGTGGATGCGGATTGTGCAGGCGGTAATCGGCAATTTTTCTTGTCTGTAATCAATTACTTGGCGGATAATAAAGATGCAGGTATTATGATTCCGGGTAAAGAGGTGGGAGACCAGGTTGCGTTATATCCAAATAGATCACAGAATCTGATAAAAGTAATTGCGATTGTTATATTACCCCTTCTTATGTTGGTTGTTGGAATTCTTGCAGTAATTATATATCGTAAGAATATAGTTGTTAAATTGAAAAATAAAAGGAAACAGAAACATGAAGAACAAGAATCAATCTCACCAGAACAGAATACATTGGATTAGGTTAGGAATTTTGCTTATTGTGGCTGGAATATCGGGTGTGGTAGTTTATAGAAAGCCTAGTTATGCAGCGTGGCAACAACAAGAAGATGGAAGTGTCTATTATGAAGATGAAGATGGTCAGATTGCAGTCGGATTTCAGGAGATAGATGGAAAACGATATTATTTTGATGAGAATGGATATTTGCAGACGGGTAAATTCTATGTGAAAGAAAAGGATGCATATTATTTTAGTGATGATCGGGGAGTGCTTGCAGTTGGTGGAATCATTCCTACCGAGAAAGGGTTCTATGCGGTAGATATTGAGGGTAAGATTCAGACAGGTTTTGTGGATTATGATGGGGCAAGATATTATTTTGATTCCAAGGCGATGATGGTTACAGGCTGGTACAAGACAGACAATAATTGGTATTATGCAGATGAGAATGGGAAAATGTGTACAGGCTTGCTTTTCATTGATGGCTATCGCTATTATTTCGGAACAGATGGAATTTGTGTCAGAAACACAACATTAGATTTAGATGGTGTCACATATGTATTTAATGCAGATGGTAGTGTGGATGAAAATGCAACCGCCGTATATCCGGTTTATCAGAACATCAATGCGATAAGAGTACAGAATGGGCTGCCGGAACTTCAGAGGAGTGGCAAGGTGCAGACATGTGCTATTGCTAGGGCGACTTCTTTAAAGGATGGATTTGAAGCTTCGCCAACTGGATCGTTGGAAAATCTTCTTAAGAACCGGGGTGTTTCCTGCAAGAATGGATACGAATTTTCTTATGGTGGTATAGAGGCATATAATGTGGATCGACTGATGCAGGACATGACAAAGGATAGCCGGATACAGGAGGCGTTAAGGGATGGATCCGTAGCGGATGTTGGCATTGGAGTGTATCAGCAGGATGCGGTGAGCTATTACGATATTATCCTGATTTCCCAGTAAACTTTCACCCTTGCACAGTGTACCGACCCCCAAAAGTTAGACCTAAAAATCTAACGATAGGAGGTTGGTTTTTTATGCTTAAATATAACTATGAATTTAAGAAAAAAGTTGTAGACGCTTACAACAATGGAGAAGGCGGTTATTTATTTCTTGCAAAGAAATTTG
>QWCE01001438.1_pt1 | contig 43507 bp, 55 predicted proteins | sample 1972531 | NCBI WGS metagenome assembly QWCE01 (sample SAMN09866716, study PRJNA288562) | Human gut metagenome isolate term4_stool, whole genome shotgun sequencing... | reverse complement strand
TTCGTGGGTTTGCTTTATTAAGCACCATTAGCTCAGTTGGTAGAGCAACTGACTCTTAATCAGTGGGTCCTGGGTTCGAGTCCCCGATGGTGCACCAAATACCGCAAATACAAACCCTGCTGCTTTGGTCTTTTTCCTTTGTGGTACGTTTGGAATTTGCGTCGCCAGGGGTTCCCGCTGGTAGGTTTGCAGTCAAATGCAAAGCAGGGAACAAGCAAAGCCCCCGCAGGTACGCTTCGGCGCACTTGCGGGGGCTTTGTGTTAAATCTCGGTTGTTACCTCAACGGCGGCAATTTTTTCCGCCAGCTGTTTGAGGGGCGTATCTTCGGTGTATTCGACTTCCAGGCCGTCGGCCAGTTTGTGCAAGGCTTCCAGGCTCATGGTTTCAAGCTGTGCCGTGTCCAGGTGCCCGGTTACGGTGTGCCCTTTGTTTGCGTCCGAAATTTCCGCCTGCATATTGATTGCGGTTTCGTCGGTCATGGTATCCAAAAATTTAGCCACCTTTTCACGCAGGCCAGCGGGCAAGGGAAGGCCGCAAAGCAGCATATTCTTCATAATGCTTGTCGCTTCATAGAGTACATACACAACGCAGAAGAATTCCGCAAGTCCCAGGCTTTTAATGCCCATTGACGTAAGCACCGCCCTTGTATCGGCGTTTGCCCAGGCCAGCACGTCCATGCCCACCATATCGTCCACAAGGACAAGAAACAGCACAGACAGGACCATGGCAACCTTGCGAATGCCGCCGTCAATGCCCACGCTGGAATTCCACTTCCGATATTTGACGGCGCGCAGGCAGCCCAGGGCAGTGTCCAGCACAACGCACCAAAGCACCAGGCGCACAAAAAGGTTGCCGGTCAGCGTGTGCAGGTAGTTAGAGAAAAGCATATCCATTGTTTAACACTCCTTTACGGTTACGGGAAGGCCCAGGGCTTCGGCCTGCGCCTTAATGGTGTTTTTGTCGCCCGCGCTCATGGGGCCAGCCGTCACCATGTATTCGGTTGCTTTCGGCTGGGCGGCCTGGGCGGTTTTGGTGTAGCCGTTCAGTCCGTTCTTCTCCATAATGGCGGGATAGTCGCGGTAGCAGACGTCGCAGTCCAGGCTATTGCCGAAGCCTGCAATTCCCAGCGCGTTCTTGCTGGAATACTGCCACAAGCCATTTTGTACCGTGGCAGTGTCGGTTTTGGTGTATGCAGCTTCCCATTTGTCGAAGTTGGCAAGGCCCGACAGATCGGTGTGGTTGATGAAGAAGTCGCGGGAACAGTACACGGCGGCATAATAGCCGCCCGCTTCCAGAGTTTCCAGCGCAGCCTTAATAATGGCCGTGTTCTGCGCCTTGCCGCAGTTCAAGTTATACTTTTCGTACTCCACGTCGTAGTAAATGGGGTACGCGAATTTGTGGCCCGACAGCATTTTTACAACCTGCTGGGCGGTGATAGCTGCCGCCGCCGGACTGGTATCATAGCAGTAAAAATACACGCCCATGGGTACGCCGTACTTTTCGCAACCAGCAACGTTGTTCAAGAACTGCCCGTCGGTATACAGGCCGCCTTTGCCGTGCCGCGCAGAATAGCCCACGCGCAGCAGGGCAAAGCCCGGATTGTTGCCTCCGTTCACGCGGCGCAGTTCGCTGGCTGTGCGCTGCCAGTTGATCGCCCCCTGGTGGTGCGAAACGTCGATGCCGTAAATTTTCATTTGTTCCACCTTCCTATTTGTCGGCGGCCTGCGTGAAGCGCTCATAACGCGCCAGCAGGGCCGTGTATTCGTCTTTTGTCTTGCTGTCCGCGTGAAGATCAAGCCGCCGCTGCTGCTTTGCTGCAAGGTCCATTGCGTCAATCAGCAGGGCCGCCGTTTCATACAGCCAGCTTTCAGCTTCCGGCGGTTTCATCTTTGGCGCGCGGGCCGCAGATTGCCAGCGCTTCGTCTTCGGTGATTTTGGGCGGGTCGCTTTCGGTGTACGCCCACACCTGGTCGGCGGTGATTTTGTGCAGCCGATACAGCAGCCGCGCGGTGGTATAGTATTTGCTCATGTGTGTTAGCCCTCCATGATTGCGACCATAAAATCTTCCATGACGGCCAGGCGCTCCTCGACAGTCGGGGCTTTCTCCTGGCCGTCCCATGCTTCGCCGTACTTCCACCAGCCGGAAAAGTCCGCCGCAATGCTTTCCTGGGTTTCCTCTGCGGCGCGGGCGGCTGGCAGCATGAACATAACTTCGTCGGCTAGGTACGCGCTGCCCGGTTCCTGTTCCGGGTCAGTCTCGCCGGGCCGTGCAACGTCTGCCGTGTCCTTGATGTTGTCGTACAGCCGGACAACGGCGTCGCCGTCCGGCAGGTGCTCAAAGACAACGGCAGGCGGCTGGTGGTCCAGCATAATGCTTGCATTTTTCATTGTGTATCCTCTCTTTCTGTCGTGTTGCCCACCCGATCACTTGGCAGGCAAGCGGTTTTATTTTCTCGGTCCGCAGCGTTGTGCTGCATTTCCGGGAATTCGTCTGCGTAAAATATCCGTAGTAGCTCGCCAGCTTGTACGCGCGAAAAAGCGGCACCGTGCCGCTTTTGTCCACTTCGCGCCCGGCCCGCAGGTATTGTCGCCGTGCCCGCCGGAAAATGGCCCGGCGCACGGTTGTATAGGTTCGGCGGATAACGAAGCCCACAATATCAAGCCCAGGGCAGCCGCGCGCCGCTGGCCGCGTCAGGCGCCTGCGGCGGTGTTCTTCCTCGATGCTCAAAAAGGCCACTTCGTCGCCGCCCGGTTTGAATGTCAGGCCGAATGTTTTCAGCGTCCATTTTGCTGCCGTCCTTGCCGCGCTGCGCAGGTCTGCCAGCCTTCGGCCCATTATGGCAACGTCGTCCGCATAGGCCACCAGTGCCACAACAAGGCGTTGCCGCGTGCCCCTGCGCACCTTTTCAAGCGACAGCATATACCGCAAAATGTAGGACATAACCAGGTTAAACAGCCATGCGTCCAAGTAGCCGCCTATAATAAGGCAACCGCGCGGCGACATATTCAGCAGGGCTTCCACTAACAGCAGCAGCCACTTTGCGGTGGGAATTTCTTTTTTCAAAATTCCCATGATTACGCCCGCTTTGGTGTTCTCGTAGGCGTGGCGAATATCCAGCTTTCGGGCATACTTGATTCCCAGCGCCTTACGGCGAAGGAAGCGCTGCACCTGCCGCCTGCACCCGCTTTGCCCGCGGTGCGGTATACTTGCGTGCTGGTAGGGAAGAATCCTGGCCCGCAGAAGCGGTTCTAGGCCCAGGAAGGCAAGATGGCCGAAGCATTGATGGAATACGCAACAATTTGCCACATTTCGGCATTTCATGCTTATGCCGTCAATGCGTGGCCGTTCTGTTACCGGGTCAAGGTCCAGAGCTTCCGGGTCGCCGTCTTCAAGATCAAGAATTCGTTGTTCAAGTTCCAGTGCTATGCCATCCGCAGCTTCCAGCTTTTTATTAACTGCACTTTGCGCTTCTTCGCGCTTTATCTCTGCATTGGAAACACCCCCGTACTTTTCGGCAACCGCGACAAAATCCTGGCGGTGCCATTTCTTGTCGAAGCACTCCAAAACCGCGCGCACGCACAGGTTATGGGATAGTTCTTTATATCTTTGTTTCATAGAAAATACTTACTGATGTGCAAGGGCTTTCGGTTGCCGTGTCCCTTCGTGCAGGGTCTCGGATTTCTACTACTTGCCCCACCATGCGCCCGTGGCGCATAGCCCCGCCCGAAACCGGGCGCGGTGTCGGTTTCACATGATTTTAGCTTTCGGCACGGATAATACAGCGCAATGCGGCACAGCTTTGGGCTGTGCCTTAAATTTCAGTAGGCCGGGGAACGCCATTCCAGTTGGAATTCGCCGGGGAATTGTTGCCATTCGCGCAGGCTGCGCCAGCAATGCCAGCATTGTTCAAATTGCCAAAACGCCACGGGCAACGGACCCCCGCAGAGCCATTGACATAAAACGCGGACCCAGCGCCGTATTACCCAAAAACCACCGCCCTTCCTTTTTGGGGAAGGCCGGTGGTTTGCTTTCTATTCAAAAAGGGGCCTGCTGCCCCTCTGGGCGGTCAAAAGCCCGCCCATTCACCCCGCTTTTTGCCCGATCCTTTAAGCCGGGGAACGCCATCCCAGCGGGAAAGCGCCGGGGAATAGTTGCCATGCGCGCAGGCCGCGCCAGCAAGGCCAGCATTGTCCAAACGACCAAAACGCCACGGGCAACGGACCCCCGCAGAGCCAAAGACATAAAACGCGGACTTCATGCCCACGGTTTCGCCGCCGCCGGTTTTGTCGGGCAGAAGGCTCTCGGTGCTTTCGTTCTGCATCGAAAGTTCGTAGTTCCAGGCGTTCACGCTGGTGAAGGTCTTTTCTGCGACTTTCACATGGTTGGCCGTCACGCTGCTGGCTTCTTTCTCCGAATCGCGGCAGGCCATAGCGGTATATGTCACGACGCCGTCCACGGTTGTGACGTTCCACAGCGGGTCAAGGCCAATAACGTAGGCACCGTTCAGCATTTCAACGCCAGCCCAACGGCACGGGTATTTGCCGTTCGTCAGGCTGCCGGGTGCGCCGTCGCTATGGCCGGGCAGGGCTTCCGTTGCGCCGCTGTGCCAGGGCATAGAGCTGATATAGGCAGTTTCGGGCACGTTGAAGCTGTCCGCAACGTCCAAATTTACCGCCGAATAGTCGGTGCCGCCCACGGTAACGGTTTCGATACTCTTAACTTTCACCTTGTCGGCAATGTCACGCATCCATGTATTGTAGCGGTCTACGCTGCTGTTGCTGCCCTTGTCGCCCACAGAAACGGTGCTGCCGACAATGAAGCCCGAAGCCTGGGAAGCGGTCAGCAGCACACGCTTCACGCCGGTTTCGGCGGCTGCAACTTTATACTGCAAGTTGTAGTTGGTGCAGCCTTCCAAAATGCGGCTGTTTTCAAGGTTGAAATGGCGCAGCTGCCACATATCCAGCATATACAGGCTGTCACAGTCGCCCCACACAGAATCGTAAGCGGTTTGCTTGCGGGCCAGGGCCAGACCCGTGACCGCGCTGTTGAAGTTCGCCACGGGCAGGCCCGCGCCGCTGGTAAGCGCGCCCTTTGCGTTCAAGCCGCCGGGGAAGGTAGCGTGCCAGGTCATTGCGCGGCGCTTGCCATTCGGTGCCACGTTTTCGGCGTAGGGTGTGAAGCCGTCGGCCAAGGTGCTGCGCCAGCTTTTCGACAGGTAGCTGCCGTCGTCGATAACGCGGCGCAGCAGGGCAGGGGCGAAGGTGTAAACAGGGGCCAGCGTGCCAGTGATGTCAAATTCTTCTTCGCCCTCAATGGCAAGAATGTCCATAGTTCCGTCTGCCAGGCTCACAGCGTTGGCGCGAATATACCAGGTCATGCGGTCTTCCGCCGCCCAGTCTTCCGGGTTTGTGCTGTCGGTTGCCAAGGCTGCCGCGCTCTTTCCTGCCAGATCGTCCGCCGGGGTGCCCGCCGGGTTTGTGGACACGGCAGGGCTGGGAAATTTAACGGTGTAGGTTTTGTCGGTTTGCAGCATGGTAAAGAAGCGCAGCAGGCGCTTGTATTTGCTGTCGTTCGATGCTGCGGACAGCGGCCACCAGGCGGAAAAAATCTCCGTTGTGTTCGTGTCGTCCAGCAGGGCCTTGAAGGTCGCGTCAGTGTATTCCGGGCCAGCGCTGCCCGCCGCGATTGCTTGCAGCAGGTCAGCAATGCGCAGCTGGGTTTCCTCGGTTGCAATGTGCCCGTATTCAGTAAGTCCCATAGTTCTGTCCTTTCTGTTAAATATTCACAGCAAATTTCATTGTGTTGTAGCCTTCTGCTGTTCGTCTCCCTGGGCCGCAGCTTCATCGGCAGCTTCTTCCGCAGCCATATTTTCGCGCACGATAGCAAGCACACTTTCAAGCACAAGCTCCGATACAGCAAACGGAATTTTGGCTTCGTTGATCGCTGCCACAATTTTGCGGCGGCACTCTTTGATTCGTTTAGTGTCCGTCATTCTTGTTTAGCTCCTTTACAGCCGTTCAGTTACGGCATTTTTTAATGTTTCAATCGCTTCCAGTGTGGTGCTATCCAACACGATAAAGGAAGCCCGGTTATTTTGGCTGACAACGTTTCCGCTTTCGTCAAGTTCTGTGTAAGTGTAGCTTACACGCTCACCTTCCGCGGTGGTTACTGTTGCGATTGCCGTCAGTTTTTTCATTTGTCGTTTTCCTCCAATAATGTGTCAATAACAGGATCTGCACCGGTATCAATATCTAACAAGGCATCGGCTACTTCTTCGTCTCTGTTTGATGCTCTTGCCGCTTCGGAAGCGGCATAATCAGCACCGGCAGGCGTGCCGGAAGGATAATTGCAGTCGCTAGGCTCTGCATACTCCCCTTCGCACCCGCGCTGGGCTGAAACAACCATCCAAGAAAAGCGCTGCCCAGCTGCACCATGCACAATGGCATACTGGCCCAGATCCTCTACCCATAGATGGCCGTTGCCTGTACAGTCGGTCAGCATCCATATCAGCCTGCCGTTTTGGGCGATGGTTTCTGCATATCTGGGGTCAGGCATAATCAAGCACCAACCATCCGGGCCGCACTCGCCAAAGCCGACATCAGAAAACATTGGGATAGGGGTTTCAAAAGCAGCCATTTTTGTCGGCCCGAAACTCGTGGGAACAACACGGGATTTGCTGCCCCAGGCACTGAGGTTTCGGCAGTTCAAAGTTCCACTCACACCGACGCGCGATGTATTAAAATCGGCATCGCTGTCATCGCTGCGGTTGTAGGTAATCTGCATGCCGACATAGGTTGACGGGTCAAGCCCATCAACCCAACCATAACTCATGCATTTGCTGCTTGCGCCAAAATAGGACCGTCCGGCCTCAGATGACAATACACCGGTTAGGCCGATGCCGCCAGTGTTAATCTTTGCATACCATGCGATATGCTTATTATCGACAAACACCCGCTCGCCGGATTCTGTACCCATGCGAATATACGCGTTGTCCAAGTCGTACACCGTTGAGTACGACAAGTTGTGAATCTGCCCGGTCGTGATGTTGCCGCCGTTTATAATGGTCTTATCCTGGTTCCAGGTGCTCAAATCCGAAAATGTCACCACGCCGGATAGGTTGATCTGTGCGCTGGTGATCTCTGTTCCACCCGCCGTCAGCTTGATGGTGCTGCTGGTTCCGCTTGTGCTGGCCGTCAGCTTGATTTCGCTTACCGTCTGCTTAATTTCGGTCTTGGTTTCGCTGGTGGTCATGTAGTCGCCGGTGCTGGCCGTCCAAGCGGTGGGTGCATTGCCCATCTGCACCATGGGGTGCATGATGGTCAGGTCATTGGTAACGGTGGAAAAATCATCGGCGGTGCTGACGAACAGGCCGTCTGCATACCCGTCCGCAGTGGCAACAAAAGCTGCATACCGCATTTTCCAGCCATTATCCAGCGCAATGTCCTGCTGGGCCTGCTTGAACGCGGAGCCGTAATAACTCTTTGTGCCGCTGGAGGATTTGGTTTCAAACTGCAAAAACAGGCTGTCGGTGCCGGAGTTGAGCTTGTACAGCACGGATGCACAATAGGTCATGCCCTTGGCAATCATCAGTGACTTATCCGCCGCAAAGTGGAAGCGGGTGTTCTGGGCCTTATTTGTCACATGGACGGATTCACCGCTGATGGTGTAGCTGCCTGTTTTGCTGGTGGCATTGCCGCCTGCATCCAGGGTCGCATTGTTCCAGTCGTCGGTGCCGGTAATGATGTTATTGCCGCCGGTGATCCGCTGGTTCGCTGACTTGGTGACCTCGGTTTTGATCTCATCCGCCGATTGGGAGATCAGACTTTTGGCGTTTTCCTCTGTTATGTAGTCCCCGCTGCTAGCTGTCCACGCGGTCGGCGCATTGCCGTATTGCAGCATGGGGTGCAGCAGCTCAAACTTGTTGGTGTAGTTGCCTATTCCTGCGTGGGTAGAGCCGCTGCCGATATCCACCCATTTTACAATAGCATCGCTGGACGGTGTCCACAGCCCGTACCGCAGAACCCAGCCGTCTGCCTGCTTAATTTCAATCTGGTCAGCAGCTTTGATGACCGCCCACGTATTGTTATAATTGATTTCCATGCACAGCTCATCCGTGCCGGAAACAGGCTTGTACATAACGGACAGGCACAGGGTAACGCCCGCTGACGCATGTTTGTTCACCGTCTGCCAATGGAAATACCGATTGGAGTTTGCGTTTGTTACGGTCGCGCTGCCGGTATCGTTGTACGTGACCGAACTGCCGCTGACCGCGTTGCCTTTCAGCTCGGCATTCTTGAAGCTCTCACTGCCCAGGATCAGGTTCCCGCCGCCGGTGATTTTAGAGCTTTTTGAGACTTCGCTTTTAATCTGTTTTGCTGATTCGCTGATTTTTGAGTCGACAGTTTCCCCGTCGTAAACCCCTTTAGAGTTGATCTGCAAACTTTTGGCGTTTATCTTTAGCTCCCCTGTATCAATATCGAAAAAGAACGTGTCGTCTTTTACCGATTTGATAACGCCGGTTCGTATTAAGTTCGCGGTAAGGGTTCCGGTTGTTATGTAGTCTGCAACGATTTGGCCGTCCTGCGTCATTGCAAGGCCATAAGTGCCATTGTATCCGGTCGAAGAATAGCCAAGTCCGCTATTATTAAAACGCCAAACCTTTACCGCTTCTTCAATGGTTGGTTTGTCCATGATAAGCAGTTCATAGGGTTGGCCATCTGCGTTTTTGCGCAGCACTACATAGCCGCCCTTGTTCCCCGTTATCCAAGCGGTAGCGTTGGCCGCAGCAGCTTCAAGCTCACTTGAACTTGGTTTTTCGCTTATTGCTTTGTCTTGGTCCACAATAGTGTCCGCAAGGTTGGTGCTCGCTTCGCCCAATGTGACGCTTTCATAACGTCCGGCCAACACATCGTAAACAGTTTGCACGACTTTGGCCCGTGCATTTACACCTAATTTTTCAAAGCGTACCGTTGCAATATCGCACAGGTTAAGGCGCTCCGCCGGGGCAATGGCTTTATATTCATCGGTTTGCCACAGGGGAACAAAAGATACTTTCAGCGACACAGACGGCACGCCAATGCCCTCTTTTTTGACATAAGAGGTGGCATAAGCGCGCAGCTGTTCAACGGTTGGGACCTCTTGCCAAACCTGTGAACAATCCAGCGGAACCGTTCGCGGATAGGGAAAGTTCTGTGCCGATTCGCTGGAAACAACTTTTTCCGGCAGTTCCAGCACATTCCCGCCGGTGTCTTTATAGTAAGGGTAAACCCCCGTTATCGTGCTTTCGATGCTTTCTTCCTGGTTGAGGTCAACCAAGTTTTTGCCGTAAGCGATAACGACCCCGCTGTCACGTCCGCGGGCATTATGCAGCTTGACCGTGTAGCGGTCGAATTCATATTCGCCGCCGTACACATCCAACACGGATCCAGTCACACCGCCCAGCAGGGACCGCGCCGATGTGGGCGCTTCGACAGAAAAATCAGCAGTGCTTTCCTTGTCCGTCCAAAAATCAAAGGGGCACTGTTCGGCGGCGTGGCTCTTTATTCCTTGAAGCGCCGCGGTGCAACTGCCCGCTGTGAATGGGGAAACAGGGACGTGTGACAGCTGATAACTTATGTGTTTGGCTCGGATGGTTACAACGCCAGAAAGTGGGGTACTTATTTCGCATACACGGAACGGTTGCGGGGTCCCGCTGTCGTTTGTGGGCGCAAAAATAATGCTTCCGTGTTTCAGTTCATCGAATAATACACCAGTGACAGGGTAGTCCATCGTAAGTTCAAAGGCACCGTTTCGGTTTTCTTCAACGGTGCAGGCCAGAGCGTCCGACAGCGGCCCCAGGCCGTTGCTTTCAAACTCTGTTTCGTCCTCTGCATAAAGTCTGGGTTTCACAGCGTCCACCACCTTGGTTGAATTTCTATGTGTTCTATACCACCGTCCCACGATATGCCGGTGTCACCTTCCAGTGTCGGAAACTCTGCAATAGAGACAGTGCTATTTTTGTTTTCAATTTCCCGCCGCGCGGTTTCGGTTTCACAGTCAAGTGTTATGTAGTCTGTCAATTCCAAAATGCGGCACTGAACGCCACCAACCGTCAGCACTCCGGGGCCTGTGCCATAGACGGTAATGATGGGTTTTGCGGCCTGATTAGTTGGATTCGACAAGGTGGTGCTTTTACGGATATCTATGGTTTCCAAGCCGGATAAAAGCCAATATTGCGGCTTACAATCGAATTCAATTTCAAACAGACCGGCTTGTTCGACGATGCTTTCAACGGAGTAATTGCCCTGTATCCTCGCTTCCCGGAAGCTGTCGGGGTCGTATGTATTGCGTAAGCGCTGGTATGCCGGGCCAGGTTTCAAAAACTGCACGGCGCGCGTAACTGCGGTGCGGAAAGAAACGCCATCTTCCGGCAGAATGGCGCAACTGTATTTTACAGTTATGTTTTTGTATCTGCCGTTATCGATGATAACATCGCCAGAACGCCCAGGTACTTCTTTACGCTCAATATCCCTTTCGGCGATAACGTGATCCGGCGGGGCGGTCATAATAATGCCGTAGTTTTCGGCGCTATCTGTACCTAAGTAAAATGTGCTAATCATCCGAATGCTCCCCGTTTCTTGTCAATCTCGCGTCGAACCTCAATGCCCACGCGGCGGGCGATCTCCTTAATGTCTTCGGATCCGCCGTTCTCGAAGCGTTCAATGTTCAGCTGGACAACCAGGCCGCTGGCCGTGTTGTTCATGTACCGCGACAGAATCCCGTCCAAGTGGTTGTAAAAATCGGACAACGGCAGAACGGCTTCCTGGCCTGCTTCGCCGCCGCCCAAAAGGTTGCCGCCCATCTGCCCGAAAATCTGCGCGCCGGACAAAATGCCGCCCTCTTTGTACCAGTTAATGCCGAAGCTTGGCACACTGGGCGGGTTTAGGGAAAAGCGCCCGGAAATATACGGGTGCGGAAGTTGCAGGTGCGGCAAGGACCAGCTAAAATTGAAAAAGCCTTTAATGTTTTCAATGGCATTGTGTACGCTGTTTTTTGCGCCCTCAATGCGGCTTGAAATTCCGTTTTTGATTCCGTCGAAGGTGGAAAGAACGTTGTTTTTCGCGTCCACAACCGTGCTTTTGACGGATGAAAAAAGGTTAATCCAAAAATTGCGGAAACCTTCGCACTTGTTCCACAGCAGCACAAACGCGGCAATAAGCCCGCCTATTGCTACAACTACCACGCCGATGGGGTTTGCAACCAAAAGCCCCCACAGGCCCGAAAGAATGGGCATTAGGGTGCTGCTGATAAGTGGCACAACCGTGCCGCCCACAAAGCCCACAAGGCTGCCCACGCCCGTGGTAATGGTTCCCACGGCTGTAATTACCTTGCCGATAATCACAAGGGCCGGACCGATTGCAGCCACAATCAGACCAATGGTAACAATGGCTTGCTTTTGGCCGTCGTCCATTCCGTCCAGCTTTTCCTTCGCGTTTCGGATATATTCGGCCAGCTTTTGAAGGGCGGGGGCCAGCATTTCGCTGATTGTTTGCCCGAATTCAAGCCCCGCGTTTTTGATTTGGTTTATTGCAACCTCGGTTGTGTGGCCGCTGGTTTCCAGGTTTCCCAGCGCGTCGCTTGTGGCTGTTGTGCTCCCTTGAATTTCTTCAACTGCGCCGTTGAATTTTTCGGCATTGTCCCACAAAATGTTCGCGGCTTTTCCGGCTTCGGCGCTGGAAAACATATTGTTTATGCTTGTGCCGCTTGCGGCGGCCTGTTCATCAAGAACGCTTAGAACGTCGGACAAAGACCAGCCCTGTTCCATCGCTTCGGCCATTGTCAGGCCGCCTTCTTTGATGTGTTCCGTTCCTGCCGCAAACGCATTCGCCGCAGTAGAGCCTTGCTTCCCCAATTCGTTAAGCATACTGTTCAAGTATGTTGTGGTTTCAGCGGTAGCAACGCCGTTAGAAGTCATTACCGCATAAGCCCCGCACAATTCGTCCAGGTTTACGCCTGTGCTTTTCGCCGTCGGGATAACCTTGCCCATGCTGCTGGACAGTTCGGCAACCGTGGTTTTGCCCAGGTTTTGCGTCATGATAAGGTCGTTAGAAACCTTGTCGACTTCCGACGCTTCCAGCCCGTAGGCGTTCATGATCGTGGACAGAACGTCCAGCGCGTCGCCTGTCTCTGCAAAGCCGGCCCTTGCAAGGTCTGTTGCCTTCGATACAAAGTTTACGGCGTCGCCGGTCTTTTGCCCGGCGCTGATTGCGTTGTAGACGTTCTCCGCAATTTCTCCGGCTTCCACGCCGGTGCTGTCGGACAACTGCTTGATTTGCTTTTCAAGGTCGGAAATAGGCACTTCCGTGGTGTCTGCAATGGTCGAAACTTTGGCCATCCCGTCTTCAAAGTCCCAGGCCATTTTTGTAAGCGCCGTGCCCGCCGCTGCGGCCACGCCGGAAACCGGCATGAGCTTTTTTCCGACTCCCTCTACCTTGCCGCCGTATTCTTCGATTTTTGCTCCGGCTTCCTTTATGGCCTGGGCGGCAGCGGTGCCGAAGTCCTTCTGCGCTTTTTCCAGGTCTTCAAGGTGCTGCTTGGCCTTTTGCAGTTTGTTTTGATATTCCAGCCACGCGCCCCGGTCAATGTCGCCGTTGGCGTACTGGTCCGAAACCTGTTTTTGTACGCCTTCCAGGGTTTCCAATTCCTTGCGCGCGGCGGCCACGCTTTCGGAAAGAATTTTCTGCTTTTCGTTCAGCAGTTCGGTGTTTCCAGGATCCAGTTTCAGCGCCTTGTTGATTTCCTTCAAGTTGCTGGACAGGGCCGTGGAAGTCTTTGTAACGTCCTTTAAGGCGTTTGCAAGGCCGGTTGTTTTGCCGTTGATTTCAACGGTAATGCCCTTTAGTGTTTTGGCCGCCATCGTCAATTCCCCCCCTTTCTCCGTATTTTGCTTTCAGCTTTTCGGTTTCCGGCTCCGTCTGTGTGATTCTCCACGCATTGCGCAGCCATTTCCTGCCCGTTTCCGTCTGCGCCCGGTTGCATATCACGCTGTCGCGCAGAAGCGCCCAAAATGTAATAACGTCCAAATCATAGACGGCGGGCAGGGGAATGCCCGCGTATTCGGAAACCAGCTTTTCGTTCGCGCTACACAGCACGAACGGCACCCCCTCTCCGTCCGTTTCGGGGTAAGAGGGGGGCGTTAGTTTGGGTCGTTTTTCTTTTCGTTGGACAGCCAGCTGACAAAATCCAGAACGAAACCGGCCAGCTGGTCCATGTCCATCCACTCCATAACCGTGTCCGCAGTAATTTTGCGGTGTTCCTTGTTTTTGGCGATAACGCGGGCCACGACTTCCGCCGCTTCCTTCGGCGTAGAATCCGGGCGGGACAGGTCATTCATGCGGTTAAGGGTTTTCAGCTTCGGCGGCTCAATGTGAAGCACCTGTTTGTTGTCAGGTGCCTGGAATTCGTAGTAGCGTTTTTTAACGCCCGAAAGCACAAACATACTTTTGCCCCCTCTCTGTTAGGTCGCGTTCTCGGTCAGTTCGTCGTCCATGATAACCAGGGTGCCGTCGCTGTCCAGGCTCTGCGCGGTCACCTCTGCGTCCACCTGCGTGGGGTTGTCATTCTGGAAGGCAATGCTGATTGTGCCGCTGTTCTTGCCCGTTACGGTAATGCGCAGCTTGCGCCCGTCGTCGCGGGTATGGACGAAGCGGTACAGGTAGCGCTTGCCGGTCTTGTTGGCAAGGCCGCCCAGCTTGTAAGTGCGGTGCTTGTGCTGGCCGCTTTTCCCGGTCTCGGTCACGCGGGCGGTTTCGATAAGCGCCTGCAGGTAGGCGGGGGACCAGGTGATAAGGCCGGTTTTGAGCTTCACGTCTTCCTCGGTGACGATGGTTTTAGAAACGCGGCCCTTGTCGTCCTTCACGGTCTGGCTGGTCGCTGTATATTCCAGCGTTGCGCCGCCCTTGATGTTGCCCGCGCGGTTGTCGTCGATCTCGATGGTTGCGTCTTCGGGCACAGTGTCGTTAAACTCGACGATGTACAGGTCGCCGCTGCCCAGGATAATATTTTCGCTGTTGTCGATCTCTTTCATGTGTGTACCTCTCTTGTCGTGAATGAAAAAAGTGTTTGATAGGGGGTGCCGTCGGGGAAGTGGTCTACGTTCACGGGGCCGCAGCCTTGCAGGGCGGCCAGGATTTTGCATTCAAGTGCAAAGTCTTTGTTTTTTGTAAAAAGGGCAACGGTCCAGGTAAGCGTTTTAATTCTCACGCGGCCCAGGTCGTCGCCGTCTTCCACTTCGTCCGCGCGCACAACGTGATAGGGAAGCGGCACGGGTGCGCCGTTCGCTGGCACAACCTTTTCCGCTTCCTGCCGGATCCCGGTTTCAGCAAGCCGGGCAAGTATGGTGCTTTTTTTCATTTAGTCGCTTCCTCGCACTCGGTAACGAATTCTTGCTGCCACTTTTCTGCCGGGCGGTCAATGTGCGGGTAGGCCGGGGCGGGGGCAGGGCCTTTGTGGCCGTTCTGCAAAAGGTGTGTAAGCTGGTAATGGGCTTTGTTGTACACGGTGTACGTCTTCGCGCCGCGTGCGTTCGCGCCCGTCTGCTTTGAAGTCCAGTCTTTTGCGTATGCGCCCGTCCGCTTCGGGGCGGTGCCGCGCAGTTCCTTGGCAAGTCCCTTTGCGCACTTCTCGGCAGCTTCGTCCACGGCTTCGGCCACGCCGTTGGCGTATGTCCTTAGCGTCGCGGTAAGTGCCGCCGAAAAATCAAAATCGGCCACCGCCGCCCACCTCCGTGTCGTCGAAGTCGAGCAGAAGTTCCGGCTGCTCCAGGGTCAAGTCCGTACATTCGGGCAGCGTGTCCTTGATAATCTGCGTTTGCGCAATGCCGTACTGTTTGCCGTTGATAACGACAAAAGCGCCGCGTTCCACCTGGTCGGCGCGTGGTATGCGGATAAGGCGTTCAACCTTGTGGCCTGCCTGCTCCGCTTCGTAGTTCCGCCGGGTGCCGATTATGCGGTCTTGGAAGCGCATATTTTTGATTACGGGGACAGGCTGCTGCTTGTCGTCCAGCCGCCACACACTGCAAAGCCCGTCAAGAAAAGTTTCAAATTTGATTTTATTCTTTGCCACAGCCGAAGCCCTCCCGAAACCGAAGCATATTTAATTCGCCGCCGTATTCTTCGATGAAGTCGGCGCGTTTGCTGTTCACAAAGTACCAGGCCGCCGTTATAAGCAGCTGGCGAAGTTCCCCGCTTTCAAACGAAAGCCCTGGGCTTCCGGCAGTATCTCGCAGGTAGTCCAGGGCTTCTTCTATGGCGTTTTTTGTGTTGCGTTCGGTTTTTTCGTCAGGCTCCCACGTTATGTTCATGCGGTTAAGTACAGCCTGGTACAGCTGGTCGCTTACCTGCGCTGCGGTCTCCGCTGTTTCGTTCATGGTAGGCCCTCCGCGTTATCAGCTTTCCGCTTTCGTGACGACAGGGGCGACAACCTGCACCAGCGTGGCGGGGTTGGTGTCAAGGGCGGAAATGTCCAGCAGGACGAAGGCGTAAGCGTCCAGGGGGCGGGCGTTGCCCTGCAACTTGGCTTTGTAGGCGCGCTCGTCCTCGAAGAAGCGCACGCTGTCGTCCTGCACGATGGTGCCGCCCTTGCCGGTTGCGCCCAGGCCCGCGAAGTAGCGGGACGCAATGCCCAGCACGGCCTTGCCGCTTTCCAGAGCGGCGGTCTGCATGGTCTCTGCGGGAATGGGCAGAATGTCGTGCGCCCAGGTGCCGTCGGGGCGGCGGAAGGAAGTGGCGGGCATAATTTTCTGCCAGTAGTCAAACGGGTTGCACAGGAAGATCAGGTCGCCGGGGTCGATGGCGCGGGCCTTGGTAGCGTCCACAGGGTCGCGGGCCAGCTTCGCCACGATGTTGCCCAGGGGTGCGGGGTCCAGCTTGTCCAGCTTGATGGCGGTCATACGCGGATAGGCGCCGCCCACAACGCTGGCATTTTCGGAAATATCGCGGGTCATGCCGATGGGCTTTCCGTTGCCGTCGCCGTCCACAATGGCGCTTTCCAGGGCCATTGCAATGCTTTCCGACAGGCTCTCGCGGACGTACTGGTCAAGGTACTGCGGCCCCAGATCGACAAGGTCCTGGCTGATGCACATAAACACGGACAGCTTCAGCAGGGTCATGTTGAAGTCTTTCAGCGCGCCGGTCAGTTCCTTGGTGATCTTGTCAGTGATGTTGCCCCAGGTCGCAGCGGAAGCAGGGGCGGCGTTGACAACGAAGCGGGTCAGGTAGCTGGTGTTCACGAAGCTGATACGGTCCAACAGGGGGTGTTCCTTCTTGATGGTGCCGATAACGCCGTCGATCACAGTTTCGGGCATGGCAACCTTGAAGTTGGTAATGGCCATCTTGGGATCGCCAGACTTGACACACTTGCCCAGTTCGGTGTAATAGTTCATTTCGGCGCTGGTCAGCACATGAACGCCACGCGCGGCCATGATGGCAGCGTCCTGGTTGCGTTCGTCGGCTTCCTGCTGGGCCTGCTGCAGAACGGCTTCCTCGATGTCGCCGCAGAAGGTCGCCAGGGCCTCGGTCATCTTGGCTTCGTCGCCGGTCTGGAAGGCGGCGGCCAGCTGCGCGGCGTTCGCCTTTTTAGCGTTTGCAATAAGGTCTTTGCTTCTCATGTTTTACTCCTTGTTCGTCATGGATTCCAGCAGCATAAAAAATGCGCTGGGCTTTTTTCCTTCGGCGGTTTCCGCCGGGGAAGCGGGGGAAGGCTCCGCCGGGGGCGGCGGGGCGGTTTCGGGGGCTTTTGCGGCAGGCATGAAACTGGGCATTGCTTTTTCAAGCTGCATTTGCGGGGCGGCTTCCATTGCGGCGCGGTACTGCCGGATTGCTTCGTCAAGGTCCGCGTCTGTGTCGGCGTATTCGTCGGCCAGGCCGTACTTCATGCAGTCTTCGGCGGTCAGCCAGGTTTCCGCGTTCAGCAGTTCCGACAGCTTGTCGGCGGGCAGCTTGTCGCCCGCCTTGTTCATGTAAGACTGAATTGCCGCCAGGTTAATGACTTCCAGGTCGTCGGCAGCCTTGCGCAGCTGTGTTGCGTTGCCGTAGGCAGCCTCGGCGGCGTTGTGTACCATCATGCAGGTATTGCGCGGCATGATGATTTTGTCCGCCGCCATAGCAATGACAGAAGCCGCAGAAGCGGCGTAGCCGTCAATGTACGCCACGACAGTGGCAGGGCAGCGGCGCAGGGTGCTGTAAATGCCCAGCGCTTCCTTCACGCTGCCGCCCAGGCTGTTAATATACAGGTTTACGGTGTCGCCAGCCGCCGCGCTGTCCAGGTTATCGACGAAGTAGCGCTGGCTGGTCTTGCTTTCCACGGTGCTTTCCTCGCCGGTGTACCAGTTCCGCGTTTTTTGGTCGGGGGCGATAGTGTCCACCAGCCAAAAATTGAACGTCTTCCCGGTCGTTCCGGCCTGCATAACTGCTTCCATTCCGATTCTCATTCTTTACTTCTCACCTCCTTTCGGTGCCGCAGCCTGCGGCTGTACTTTCTCCATGTTTTTGGTGCGGTTGTACTCGCTTGCCCACTTTTCGGGAATCGGGTCGTCTTCAAACTTTTCGCGCAATTCGTTGACGTTATAAAGCGCGTCCTGCACCAGCTTGTCGGCCTTGTCGGCCACGTCGAAAACGTCCACAAGGCGAATGTGCGTAGTGTCAACCATCATCTTCCAGCCGTTCAGCACGTCCTTGCCGTAGGCTTTGCGGTTGATTTCGGTTTCAATCAGCCGCAGCGGCGGCTTTACGCCGAAGGACAGCGTGCTGCGGATAGCTTCGTCAATGTTTGTAACTTCGCCGCGCAGTAGGCTGGGTGCGACGTGGTAGACGTTGCAGGCGCGGTCTTGGGCCTGTTTGATAAGGCTGTCCAAGTCGCTTATTTCGTTTGCACCCTTCTGCGTGGCTGCTCCGTCCTGCGGGACGTAGTGGAAACCATCAAGCAGGGGAAGCACGGCGTTCTTGTTCTCGAAAAACGTTTTGAATCGCTCGTTCATCAGCTTGTCCAGGTCGGTTTCAAACGTCTTTTTGCCACGGGCCTGGCCGGAAATTTCCAGTATACCGCTGCGCCCGCCCGACTTCTTGTACTTGTCCAGTGCTTCCTTCATCGCTTCGCTGTATAGGCCGCGCAGGTTAGCCAGCAGTGTGGCAGCGTCCTGGTTTGCCAGCCGAAAATAAAACACGTCCGGCTCCGTAAGCGTGTAGGAAAGCGTTAAATTGTTGCAGGTAACGCCGGTATACACACAAGGCCGGAAGGCATACTCGGTTCGTGTGAAGCTGTCGGCCAGGTACAACGCGCCGCCGCGCTCGAAAACCAGCGCTTCGTTGAAGCGCAGCAGGCGGGCCACAAGCAGGCGCTTGAATTCCGCCGCGTTTTGGTTTGGGTTCGGCTCTACGTTGAAACTGTACCAGTCTTCGCCTTTCTTCCGCGCCCCGGCCTGGTAGGTGCGCCACTCGCACAGGGAAGCCGCCGAAGCAATCAGATCAATGGTCGAAAAGACGGCCAGTTCCTCGACATTCAGCCGCTGTTCTGCGGTTGTGCCTTGCAGGACGATGTTGCCCGAAGCGTCGCGCGGGGCCAGGTCCAGCAAACTGCTTACAAAGTTTGCAAATTTCAAAATTTCACCCCCTTTCCGTTGGTCTTAGTAGGTGTAAACGTCCGGCAGGTCGGTGGAAGAATAGTCCGCTGCCTGCATTTCGTCCTGCTTGATGACTGCCGCCACGAAGGCCGCAACCATTGCCATAAAGCCGTCCGTTTTCCGGCTCTTTGGCTCATACTTTCCAAACGATATATTGCCGCGCTTGTCGATAAGGCGGCAGGCGTTGTTTGTGTACCAACGCATTAGCATACTGTCGCCCCAAACAATGCGTTGGCTTGTAAACGCGCTTGTTATGATGGGCGCAACCTGGGATTGTTCCGGCGTGTATGTCAGTTTTACATTCCCGGTGCGCTTGTCTGTGCTGAATCCAGCCGAAGCGAAGGCTTTCGACAGCAGGGTGTAGCGGTAATGGTCGATACCGCCCAGCAGCAAATTGTATTTTTCGCTTTGTTCCACAATCCAGTTGACCGGCGTTTCCGGGTCAATCTCCGGCGCGTCTACCATCGTTAATTCCCCGCGTGCTTCTGCTTCTGCAAGCGGAAACTGGACCCGCGAAAGCGTCTTGCTTTGGGCGCAAACCCACGTGTGCGTTATCCAGTAATAAATTCCCTGGATTTCCCACAGTACGCCAGCGGCAACAAAGTCCTGCGTGCTGGCGTAGTCAACGCCCCAAACCGCCGGGTGCGTTTCCAGGCCGATTCCTTCCGGGATAGGGCGGGAAGCTGCAAGAATATTTTCCCAGCTGGTGACTTCGGCTTCCTTGTCGCCCTGCGGGCGGTTCATTCGCTTTGTTGCAAAAGCGCCGTGGCCCGCTGGGTCTTCCTTGTATTCCTCGAATTCAAGTTTGATTTCTTCCAGTAGCTCCGTGCGTGTTGGGTCGTACAAAGACGGGTTTGCCTTGCCCCACATTTCGGGCTGCATAATTTCCGCGTCGCTGTCCAGGCGGCAAATAAAATACAGCCATCCGCTGTCCGGGGTGTTGCCTTCAAGGACCTTTTCGGCCCTAGCCGTGTACTTGTCCAGCGGGCCGTCGCGCACGTCGCCTTGTGTGGTTATGAACGTGCGGCGGGGAAGGCGGCGCTTGCCCAGACCGCCCACCGCAACGTCGATTAGTTTGGAATTTTCGTAGGCGTGCAGTTCGTCAAAATCCACCTTGCCGGGCCGCCCGCCGTCTTTTGTCTTTGGGGCGCTGGTGTGGTATTTTATCCGGCTCATGGTCGCCTTATTGACAATTTCTTCTTTTGTCCAGGTAAAGAATTTTTGAAAATAAGGCTTGTTGCCGTCCAGCAATTCGTATATGTCGTCGAAGGTCGCGCGCGCCTGGTCTTCCGCCGTGGCGAAAATGTCAATATTGTAATGCTTCACCCCGTTTATGGGGGTGACAAGCGCAAAATCTTCATAGGCCAGGTAGCCGTTTTTTCCCGCGCCGCGTCCAACCTCAATAAACAGAATGGGCCAGCGCAGTGCGCCGCTTTCTGTGTAGGTGCAGTTATGCAGTGCGAAAACGAATTCTTCCCACGGCAAAAGTTTGTATTCAAAATATTTTTGCAGGCCCATATAACGGTCCAGCTGTTCATCGTCAACGTGTATTTTCTCATTCTCAAACGCAGCCTTTACACGCTTGATAAGCAGCAGCTGTTCGCGGCACATCGGTATTTCGCCGCTTTCCACAATGTCAATATAGGCTTGTATTCTCGGATTCATCCCAGGTCGCCGCTTCCGTCTGTTTCCGGCGGCCTGCAAGTGGCCGTTGTCAGCCCCATTTCGCGCAAGATGTGAAGCATACGCTGGTTATACAGGGCGGCGGCCTTTATTGCGGGGTTTTCCTTGTCGTATTCTTTCCCGGCTGCGCTTACTGCGGTGACGGTCAAGCCCTGTTTTTTTACAGCGGCCTGCATTTTCCTCTCCATGCCGAAGAAAAAAATATAATCGTCCAAAAGTTCTTGATAGTGCAGAAGATCGGCTCCGCAGTCCTTCAGCTGTTTTTCCAGGCTTGCCCGGATTTCCTTTTCCTTCTTCGTCAATTTCTGCACCCTCTTTCCAAAAATGCGTGATTTTTTCGGCTTTTTGCAGCACCCCCTAAAAATTGCGGATATAAGGTACCCGCGCACGGGCGTATTTGTTGGCGGCCTTTTGTTGGCCCATTTTTTCCTCGCGCGCGCAACCTCGCGGCTTTGTCGGGGCTGTTCCTCGGTCTCCGTCCGCCGGGAAATTTTGATTTCACGGGGCGGGGGGTAGGCTGTAAAATTACCAGCGTTCCGGCGTGGCAGGCGTGGCCCGCTTGTGGTGCCGGTCCCAGTGGCAGGAAGCACACAAGCAAACAAGGTTGATGTTCCCGGCTTCGTCGTATTCAGACAGGGCAAGGTCAGGCCGTTCGCGCAGCGGCTTGACGTGGTGGACAGTAACGCCGCGTGTATTCACAGCGGGCGCTTTGTGCGCACAGTCCCAGCAGCGGTGGCGCTGGTGTTTTAACACTTCCCGCCGCAGGCGTTTCCATTCGCGGCTTGTGTAGAAGCTGTGCAGGTTGCCGTTTGCAATCAACTGCAAAACCCATACAGCGGGCCACGAATCCGGGTTATACTTCGCCATAGCGTTTCGCCTTGTCCCGCCGGGGCTTTCGTTCCTCGTATATGCAGCGCGGCAGGGCGCAAAGGGGTGTTGACGTTTTCCTGTCACGCCACGCACAGGCGGCGCAGCGCTTTTCTTCCTCTTTCTCTTTTTCGGTGTTCTTCATGCGGCCCGCCTTCTTTCTTTTCTGGGTATAGAAAAAGCCAGGCTTTCCCGCCTGGCTTTTGCAGTTTGAATATATCACAAACCGAATGTAAACAAAAAGCAAGTAATGTAAAGTTTTGTAAACTTTTGACAAGTAAAAAGCCGCGTTTTCCGCACCGTCATGCGGGTTTTAACTTTTCAAAAATATTTTTTTCAAAGCCTCACCGTGGGTCATTGTGGCCCATTGCCGCGACTTCCCGCAGGCTTCCGCAATCTGTTCCCAGTTCATACCGTTGATATAGCGGCGGCGCAGGACTATGCGCTGGTCTGCTGTCGGTGCGGTTTTGATAACGGCCAGCACTTGGCGGCGCGCCTTGCTCATTGCGCTGGCGGCTGCTGTCAGTTCCCGGCGCGCGTCTTCCAGGGATTCAGCCGCAAGTTCAACCTTGCTTGTGCCTGTGCCGCCGCCGTGTGGCATACCCGACAGAGAAGGGGAAGCGCCGGTGGCTGCTACCATAAGCCGTTCGGTTTCGTCCTTCCAGTAGCGCCATTCTTTAGACGCTTCAAGGTAGCTGTTCAGAATCTCTTTTTTCTTTGCGCTCTCCACCTGTTTGCCCCCCTGCGGCGATTACCCGCCCCCATTTGGTTTTCGGTTTGTAGCCCGTCCTGTTCCATAGCTTTGCCAGCGCGGCGGTTGCTCCGTCGAAGGCGGCAGCGGCCAGCCTGCCCAGCGTGCGAACAATCAGCCAGGCCGCCAGCAGGACAACAGCCACGGCGGCCACGGCCCCGGTTAATATAGCCGCAAACCTCATTGTGTTTTCAAAACCGCCTACAAATGCTTGATACAATGTGTAAAACATCGGTATTATTTCCCCCATTTTTCTGCTTTGCTGCAGAAGTCGTCGGCGGTATTTTCCCCATACAGTGGGCAATCAACAGTTGCCCAGTATTTGCACTTCGCGCAGGTTATAACCCGGATATGTTTTACGGCACGCTGATATACTCCAACGGCAAGGCTTGAAACAATCGCAATCACAAATGCCCCGACAAGTGGAATTATCGGCAAGGCAATAAAAATATAGGCCATCATTGCACACCAGAACCAGATTGTATCGGTCGTCATTTTTTCTTCTCCTTTCGCGCTTTTGTGGTGAAAATGTTACTCGACCTGCTTAATTAGTTCTTTTAGTGCTTTTGCCAGCGCGCCGGTGAATTTGTCCGCAAGTTCTTGCTGCCCGCTGTCGCGCATTTCGTCGGCCAGGTCCATAATTGCCGCCGCTTTCTGCTGCACGTCCTCAAAAAGCAAGGCAAACTTTGCGCCCGCCGGGCTTTGCTGAATTCCTAATTTCTTTTGCAGCGTGTCGGCCTTTTCCTGGGCTTCTGCGGCAATCTGCTGGGCCTTTTCCAGTTCGGCGCGGTCTCTTTCTTTCTGCCCTCGTTCAGCTGCCTTGCGGGCCTTGTCTGCGGCTTCTGCTTCACGCCTTACCGCGTCGGCTTCTGCGTCCCGCTTGGCTTGGCGGATTTTCTCGGCGGCGGCCTTTTCAGCTTCCCGCCGGGCGGCCTGGAGTCGTTCTTCCTGTTTGGCTTCGGCTTCTTCCAGTGCCTTGCGGTGCTGTTCCCGCAGGGCTTCCAGGTCTGCCGCCGCTTTGGCTTCGGCTTCCGCGCGGGCCTGGTCGGCGGCCTTTTTCAATTCGGCTTCAACGTCAACTTCATGGGCTTCCGCTTCGGCGGCAGGCGGTGCGGACAGAAGAGAAAGCTGCTCGGCCATGTCGTTCTTTTCGTCAATCAGCTTTTGCAACTCGGTAACGGTGATATTTGCCAGGTCTCCGGCCACTTCTTCCCGGTCCTGCGGTCCCAGTTTTGCCAGCAGTGCCAGCTTCGTAACGCCCGCCGCCGCGTTTTCTTCAATAAGCTGCGCGGGTAGCTTCTCCACAACGCTGATGTAAGTATAAGCCTGGCGCTGGCGAATGTGGACGGCCTGCTCTGTGTAGTCTCCGAAGGTCTCAAAGCCCAGCGCCTTATATTTGCCGCTGTCGCGCATACGCTTTAGTTTGCGGCCCAGGTCAAGCAGGCTGCTGGCGGCAGCCTGGGCGGCGCTCACAATCTCATAATGCAGGCCGATGGCTTCCGCCTGTTCCGGCGTTTCATTCCCCATAAGGGTAAGCTGCTTCGTGTCTTCCATTGTCTGTTCCTCCTGTTATGCTGCCGCCGTCTTGGCGTGGTTCGGATTTACGGTCTTCTGTTTGTGGTCCAGCCATGGCTTGACGACTTGGCAAAGCCATGCCTGTTCAAACGCTTCCACTTCCGGGGTTCTTGCGCAGTTGTGCCGGCCACGGTTCTGCAAAACCTTACCCGTGGCCGTGTCCAGCTGCAACGTGAAATAGGATTCTCTTGGGCTTTCGGTGTGTCGGATAAAGAAAATGCTTTCGCCGCTGCAATGCGCCTTGCCATAGCCGCCGACGCAATGGCCCAGCGCCTTGCCTTCAAGGATCAGCTGTTCTTCGGATTCCGCCGGGGTGATAATAAGGCCCATGTATTCCCAGCGCAGTGCTTGCAGGCGCTTTGCCATTTTCTCGAATTTGCCGCGCAGGGCTGCGTCTTCCCTGTAACGGATTGCAGCCGTTGCCCTGGCCTGGGCTTCGGTTACGCTGTGCGGGAAGGCCACAACTTCGCTTTTAAGGTCAAGGCCCGCGCGTTCTGCGTCTTTCCAGTAGTCCACACAAAAGCCCACCGTGCCGCCTATGCTGTGAATTTTGCGGGCGCTCTCTTGTTGCTTCCGTATGTAGTTCCATACGCGCACCAGGCCGAAGCGCTGCACAGTCCAAATGTTCTTGTACTTGTCCGCAAAAGCCACCCCTTCGCCGCCCAGCGTGTCGGCGTACTCCCTGGGTGCCCCGTTGCGCAGGCAGACGGCAACGGCGTGTTGCTGCACCCCAATGTCCCACGCTCTGCGGCCTTGGGCTTTGCTTGCGGCCTTGTATTCCGGTTTGCTCATGTACAAGGCTTCGTGCGGCTTCTTCGCCTTCCAGTTTACCCAGTCCAGACCGGTGACGGACAGGCCGCCGTTTTGGCTGGCGGTCAAGCCCACCAGCGCCGCGCACAGTGCCGGGCTGTTGCGGGCAATGTTTTCAATTTCCGGGTGCCGCATATATATCCGGGCATAGTGCAGAAGGTCAATTCCCTGCGCCTGTTCTTCCAGCAGTTCCAGCTTTGCGTTTTCCAGCGGTGTACCCTCGTACACGTCGGCAGGGTGCGGAAGGATTGCTGAAAAATTGCCGTCGGCAACCTGGAAGCGGCGCATTTCATACCAGCAGCCCGTATAACACATGGTTGACATACTGGAATAGCCGCTGCGGTCCATTGCTGTGAATCGGTGCCAGTGCCCGCCGGGGTCGATAACATAGGCGTTGCGCTGTTCCACGATTGTGCTTTCCCAGTCGTACCCGGTTTCGTGAATTACGGCCCAGCAGATAAACATAACACAGCCGCCCGCTTTGCGGATTTCCCATGGGTATGCCTTCTTTACGATGGGCCAGCGGTCAAGGCGCTTTTCGTGTGCCACCAGCGCCGCCGTGCCGCAGTTCGGGCAGTGTATTGTTTCGCCGTTGCGTCTCGGCCCTTCTTCGGTGTCAAAGTACGGGTATGTGCCGCCCTCACCCGGCAATGCTATTGTTGTATGCCACGATTCCCCGCAGGCTGTGCAGTTGCAGGCTACGTATTTTTCCCGTATGCCCGTTAGGGGGTCGGCCAGCTTTGTGGTTTTGTACCGAATCAGTTCTTGCGGGTGTACTTTACCGTTGCGTTTCAGCCACACCCACAGCGCTTCCGGGGTCATTCCCGGCGTTTTCGGCAATGCTGCCAGTATGTCCATATTCGCGCCCCCTTACAGAAAATCTTCAAGGCGGATTGCCTTGCGGCGGCGTTCCGCCGGGGCCGCCGGTGTTTTGGCGGTGACAATTTCCAATTTCGGGATTCCGTAAAATTCCCGGATAATGCGGTCAGCGTCCGCAGGGCCGCAGAAGCCCACACTGCCCGTGCGGTTCTTGCTGGCAAAATCCGCGATTTTCTTTTCGCAGTCTGCAATCCCCATGCCCGTGGTTCCCAGGTCTTCGGCAACGATCTGCGCGGCGGCAGGCTGGCCGTTCAGAATGTCGGCAAGCTGCTGGCCCACGCACCAGGCGGGCGTTCCCGCTCCGGCTTTCTTCTGCTGCGCTTCGATAAGGCTTAAAGCCTTTTGTAAATCATCCATTGCATTTCCTTCATTCGTGTTTTATGTACTCGGTGAATATCCAGCCATTTGGCCGGGCGTATTTCTCGATAAAAAGGCGGCGGCGGTACACATAGGACCCCTGCAAAGCGCGGATTGCTTCGTGCTTTACCTCGACAACTTCCACAGTGCCGTTTGTGTATTCGATTACAAAATCCGGCGTGTAGTGTGCAGCGGGCAGGCGCAGGCCGCAATAATCACTTTTCGGCAGAAGTTCAAACTGCTTGTGCCGTTCTACGTTCGCCACGGTTCCGGCCAGTTCTTTGGGCCATATATATGCCCGGTAGTATTCTTCTTCCAGGGCGCTGCCACGGTCAGACCCGCCGGGCCGAAGCACCGGGCCGTCCCTGGCCTTCTGCTGCCTGTCCCTGGCGGCTGCCGCCCTGCGCCTGCGCTCCAATTCTTCGCGCACCTGCTTCTGCGCGGCAGGCCCCAGCCGTTCAATGTCGATTCCCACGGCACGGCCCCCTTCGTCGAAGTTTTAGGCTTATGTGCCAGCCCATGAATTCGTTATAGCTTGCGCTGGCTTCGTTCAAGTCCCAGCCGGTGTATTTTTTCGCCCAGAATTCCGGGTCGTACAGCCGCCCGTCGGTGCAGATTTTTTGCACTTGGCGGCGCGTCCATTTCCCGTCCGCCGGGGGCGGTGTTATCGGGTTTTTGATTCCTCGGCTTCGGAAATATCGGTGCTTTCGCTTCGGGTATTTCAGCATATAGTTTGCCAGGGCTTCCAGGCTGTTCTTGTCCATTTGCAGGCGGTCAGTGTTCACGCGGCCCAGGCGCACGCCCTTGCGGTGCCAGCAGCTTTCTATTTCGTCGCGGGTCAACTCGCACCGCAAAATTGTGTGGAAGTGTGGGGCAACGGCTTTTTGCCCGGTGTCTGGGTTTTCCTCTGCCCACTCCATCACGGCCAGACATTCCGGCTTCGGCAACCCCCGCGCCCTGCATTTCTCTTTTATGTGGCGGTAGAAGTTCCTAAAATCTGCCCACGCCTGTTCTTCGGTTTCCGGGCGATATTCCGGCGCATAGGTTTGCGTTGTGTGGGTGTCTTCCTCGGTGAAGTTGGTATTTACCAGCTGGCGGAACAGCCGCCGGGCGTTTTTGGCGTTTTGGTTCTGCTGCGCCTTCGACGATCTGCGCAAGTCGGCAGCCCGCGCCAGTTCCTGGTCCAGCGTTCGGCTTTGCTCCGTTCCGTTCATGGGGTAAATTTCGACTTCCTGGTAATTCGCGGCGTTCTTACTTGTGCCGCACAGGAAGCGGCGCTCACGTTGAAAAGATTTTGTGCCCATACTCTGCCTTTCTGCATTTCCCGGAAGGTTCTGCTTTCGGTAGGTGGATAGAATTTTCTTCTTTCTGGGTAGACAAACGAAAAGGGAACGCTTGCAAGGGACAACGCCGGGCGGCCTGTCTTAGTCTCTGCTTTCCGTGGCCTTGCTTGGCCGCCCTCTGTTTTCCCCTGCACCCCTTTCCCCGGCAGGAAATAACCGTCGCTATTTTACTACCCCATACAAGCCCTTCACGGCGGCCCTGGCCGCCCGCGAAGGTTTGACAACGTGCCGCAATTCCTTTATAATGAAAGTGTTATATTTTTACCTCGGCACATTGTAGGCCGCCCCTCTCCACAGGGGCGGCTTTCTTTATTGCCTTTTGCAGTCAAGTGCAAAGGGCGCTTTTTGTTTCCTCAAGCCATGCCAGCCCCTTTTCGTGGTAGCTGGCGCTTTGTTCGATAAGGATATACCGCCGCCCGGCTTTAATGGCGGCCACGCCGGTGCTGCCGCTGCCTGCGAAGAAGTCACAGACAACCGCGCCCGGCCTGGTATGTGTTCGGACCATCCGCTCCAACAGATCAACGGGCTTTTGCGTTGGGTGGATGGGATGCCCGCCCGTCGGTTCATCTGACAGCCAAACATTGCAATGGTTTGCATCAAGATTGTGGACAAAGCGGGCATTGTCTGCCGCCTGGATCTGTTCTTCGTATTGTTTCACAAGCCGGGCCTGTTCTTCCAGCAGGCTGTCGAAGTCTCGGTAGCCTTCCCAGCTGTCCAGTTCAAACTTTGCCACAATGTCCAGGTAGGTTTCCCGCGTTGGCAAAAGCCATTGACTGCTTCCCCAACGGAAACAGTGGTCTGCTGCTTGTCCGCAAGCGTCGATTATCTGCTTTTTGGTTTTGCCGGTGTATTTCTGCGCGGCGCGGAAGTATTCACGCAGCGGGCCGAAGTTGTTCATGTCCAGCTTTGCCAGCGCCAGCCCCGACTTGTTCCAGGCTGTGCCCGGTTCGCCCTTTACCAGTACAATGCAAAATTCTGTAATGTTAAACCAGCTTCGCAAAGTGTTCCCGGTTCCGGGGTTTGCCCATAGCTTCTTCCGAAAATTCGGCTTCACCCATACGGCCCAGGAATTGAAAACAAACTGTGTCCAGTTTTCCAACCAACACAGCAGGCGGGCCACTTGTTGCAGGTCATTGTGCCAAAAGGCCAGCGTTCCGTTCAGCTTCAGAATTCTTTCTGCTTCCCAAAAGGCGCGGGCCATAAAATCGTTATATTCTTGCTGATTCTCGAAGGTGTCCCACTCCGCTTTCTTGATGAAGTAGGGCGGGTCTATAAAAACCATGTCCACGGTTTCGGTTTGCACCCCTTCCAGTAGCTTGAAGCTGTCGCCCAGCAGGAAACTGTCGGGCTGTATCGCGCCGAAGTCGTACAGATAGAAGGGAAGCATTGCGGGGGCTTTCACAGTTTCACCCCCTGAGCCGCCGCAATCTCTGCCAGATCGGCGGCGTTTATGCTGTTCAGCCAGCACCAGCTTTGTGGTGCGCGGTCCATGTGAATGGCTTCAAGCGGCACAGGTTCCGGCAGCCGCCGGGGGTTCTGCACCTTCAAGCCGTACAGCCAGCCGCCGTCGCGGTATTGCTCCAGCTGTTCAACGGATAGGCCGGACAGCTTCGCCATTGTTTCGTCGGCTGGATCCGCGGTTCCGATGTAGCCGGGGCAGTCGAAGAAGCCGACAACCGCCCCCGCGCTGCCGTGGGCTTTGGTCTCATACATGACAACGCGCAGAGGGTATTCTGCGTGTTTTTCTGTGTTGGGGTTGTAACTTGGTACACGTTTCCGAATTTCCATTTTCTTCTTACTGGACAGAATTGCCGCCGCCCAGTTCTTGCGGATACTCAACAAAATACAGTTGTCCATTGTGCGGCCCTTACGATTCCCACCAGTATGTTGCTGTCATGTCGGCCAGGTGCAGAAACAGGGCCAGCGCGTAACGTTCAAACGCCTTGCCCATTTCGTTGTAGCAGTCATGGTCGCGGTACGCGCCCATGTGCCAGCGGATTGCCGCCGCTTCCTGGTCGGTCAGTTCCATGCCCAGGTGCTGCAAGATGTACAGGCTTTTTCCGCCATGACCCAGGGGCAGGGTGCTGTCATCATATTCATAGGTGGCTACATCCTTCCATTCCCCGTCAAGGCCGCGCTGGCGCCTTGTGGTTCGGCGGTATGTGCCTGCCTTGCAAATATCGTGCAGCAGGGCACAGGTTACGGCGCTGGCGCGCAAATTCGCGTCTTCAAGTTGGTGCTGTTCCAGCAGCCCCAGTATTTCAGTCGCAACGTTGACGCTGTGGTAGCACAGGCCGCTAGGAAAAGCCCCGTGGTACTTCGTGGACGCCGGGGACGTGAAAAAACCGGAATATTCAAGGTAGCGCAGGACCGCCTTGTCGCCCCTGCGCCCCTTGACGTACTCGACCCATAGGGCCATAAACATTTCTTTGTTTTTCTTCATGGCGGCGGCTTCTTGTTCCGCAAAATTTGTGATGCTTTCAGTGCTCATGCTGTTGTGCCCCTTTCTCGGTGGAAACTTTACGTTTCAGCTGCCGGGCTTCATTTTGTAGGCGCTGAATTTTTGACGCCATGCGTTCGTATTGCTGCCCATGTTTGCAGGCTCCACAGGTGCCGCGGCGCGGGCAGTCAAGCACCGGGCAGTGTCGGCTTATTTTCATAAGATTACCCCCCCCGCTTAAATACTGTGCTGGTGCTCGCGCTTTTCGCTGCGCGTTACAATCACTGCGCCCTCTTTTAGCCTGAATTTTGCGGTTACATTTTCCGCCAGCTTAATGGCTGTTCCGCCCTTTATGTATTCGCTGCGTACCATATCGGCCACAGTTCCCAGCAAGCGCAGCGTGTCCGGCTCAAACTCTTGGAACATTTCGCTTATAATTTCAGCTTCTTCCTGCCGGCGGCGGTAGGCTTGCCCTTCCAGGCATTCGCACTTTTCGCTTGTATACTTGTCGGCGGCTTCCTGGGTAGGGGCTGCGAATGGCAAAACGCGCAACTGGCCGCAGAAGCGGCAGCTGCCTGTTTTGTAGGTCGGCGGCTCCCAGTAGGGGACGGGTTCTGCCAGCTGGCGGCAGTACCGCATAATTGTGGCCGCCGGGTGAAACTCTGCCCATTCCTTTTCGTCGGCCTTGCGCTTGGCGTACAGGTCGAAGGTGCGGGCATACAGTTCCGGGGCGTATAATTCCGGGTGGTAGGCACTGCATAAGGCTTGCGTGCAGCGTGCCGTGTAGGCGGTGTGCCCGCAGCGGCCTGCTTTCATTTTTCCGGCGGTGCAGGGGCTGTCCATGCGCAGGGCCGGGCGGTTTTGCTGCCAGGCTTTTGCGCCTGCGCAGTCACACGTGCCGAGCGCCCATTCCATTGCTTCCTTTTCACTGGTGAATCCGTTGTCCGGGCTTTCCACTTCCTTTCCGCAGCAGGGGCAGGGGACGAAGAAGCCGTCAGCAAAGTGCACGGCATAATCGGTGCGCTCTCCGACGGCGGTTTCGTCAGGACTGTGTTTATTCTCGTTCATAGTCGGCCTTCTTTCCTGTATTTATCTGCCATAAAACCAAGGGTTTTGTTTGACAGCAACGAAAGTTCAAATTCTACCCTGTCAACATCGCCGGGCAGGGAAGCCCTGCCGCGCGATTGCATCCAGCCATCATAAAATAGACGCATGGCAGGGTGATTGATGTTTATAAAGTACCAGGGAACATCGGCGCTTCTTTTTTCTGCCGCAGCGCGGCGGCGATCTTCCAGTACCAGGGGCGCAAGGCGTTTTATAAGGGCGGCGCGTTCACTTTCCATACTTGTGCCGCCCTCCGTGCATTTTTCTGTTAAGAAAAGCCGCGGCGCAGCGGGTGCAGAGCTTGCCATCCATGCTTCCGGGGTAATTGCATTCAAATGCAAGCCCAACCTGCTGTGCCAGATATTCAGAGCAGGCCCAGGTCCCAAAGGAAGCCGCTGCCGCTGTCTTGGCGTCCAGGCTGCGGATGCCTTGCAGCACGTTGTCTGTATAGCCGACAACGGCGACCCGTGTTTCTGAGTCCAGGCTTTGCAAATATTCAAGAACGGTCATTTTCTGGCCGCCTTCCGTTTTTCGCGCAGCCGCTTGTCGTGCCGGGCTTTCATTTCCTTTACTTCCTGGGCCGTTACGTTACTAGGCCATTCTTCCGGCGGCATGTTCCAGATATAGCGGTGCTTGATGGGCGGCTGCCGTTCAAGCGGTATCGGTTCCATAAAGGCTTCCCGGCTTAACCCCGCTTGTCTCATTTCCTCTTCGGTAGTTCTCATTCTTCGGCCCCTTCCGTGTATGTAGCTGTTACCGCTTTAAGCTGGCGCTGTAAATCTTCCGCGGCAGCTTGATATTCGCTGGCGCGCTGTTCGGCTTCGTCAAGCCGGCTTTGCAGCAGATCGGCGGTGGCGCGGTATCCCTGGGCACGCTGTTCAGCGGCCTGGGCAGTCTGCTGGGCGCTGGCTTTTAACAGGTCGTAGGTTTTGCGGGTCTGCCAGCCGTCCCAGGCGTACCAGGCCAGCGAAACAAACACAACGGCCAGGCAGGCCGCGCAGGTACGGCGCAGGATTCTGTTTTCTTTCGCCAGCCGCCGGGCGGCCCGGTTCGGCTTGGCCGAAGGTTCCGCCGGGGCGGGCAGTTCAAAACACAGGCAGGTTGCTTCCATTTCCTTCTTCTCCCTTCACAGCTGCATACCTGCGGCCAGCCCGGCCAGCAGGCAGAGGGCGGCGACCACAGTCCGCAGCACCCACAGCAGGCAAAAATAAAACAGCGCGTCAATGGCTACCACAGCCAGAATAATAAGCAGCGTTTTGTATGGTTTCTTCATCGTCCGGCCCCTTCTTTCTGTTTACAGGTCGGTAATGGTGTAGGAAACGCTTGTTTCCGGGGGCAGGATGTTGCCGTCGCCGTCGGTGCTGTAGTCGATGTCGGTATTTGTGCCGTCGGCGTAGGTCTTGGCGTAGTCGGCCAGGTATTCCACGTCCTTGACTTTGTACGCGCCCAGTTCAGCATTGAATGGAAGCGTGCCCACGTCGAAAAAATCATATTCCCAGGAAGCGCCCGTGCAGTCGTCTGTCATAGTGATTTCCAGCAGTTTGTTGTTATCGTCGTAAAACTTCGTCATGGTGGTTTCTCCCTTCGTTTTTATGCGGCAGCGTTTTTGCGTTCGCGTTCTATCAGTGCGGCAATGCGCTGCCCGGTTTCTGTTTTCAGCCAGGCCGCCGTTTCTTCCGGCGTGGCCCACAGCTGGCCGCGACAGATTGCCGCGACAAGCGGGTCGGCCTGTTCTTTGTTCAGCGTTCGCATACTTTCAACCTCGCGCGCTTTCAGTGTTGAAAAGGTCGGCAATTCCGCACCCTAACACTTCGGCCAGCTTCGGTAATTTCAGAGTGTCGGGCACTGCTTTGCCGCTTTCCCACTGTGAAACCGTGCTTTGTGTGACTCCCACAGCTTCGGCAAGTTCTGCTTGCGTCAATGCTGCTTTTTTTCGCAATTCCTTAATATCGCGCATTGCTTTTTGTCCTTTCCGTTGTATTAGCTGTGCAAATATTAGCTTACTTGATATTTTACTCAAAATATTAGCTTTGTCAATACTAAAATATCAATTTTACTGATATTTTTTGTATTGCACGTTTCTTCGCCCAGCGCTATACTATAAAATATAAGCGCTACTAATAAGTAAAGGCGGCGGAAATATGAACAGGATAAAGGAAGCACGGAAAAATGCAGGCATAAAGCAAACCGACTTGTGCGCCCGGCTTGGCATTTCACAGGGGGCGCTTTCCGGCTATGAAAACGGGAAGTTTGAGCCGGATTGTTCTGTTTGGCTTCGTTTGTCTCAAATTTTTAATGTTTCTGTTGACTACCTCATGGGCGGTAACTACGCACCGCCCGCCGCTTCTTCGCTCTCGCAGGAAGATGTGGCACTTTTGCGCAAGTTCCACGCCCTTGACGATATGGCCCAGGCCCGTATTTTGAACAGCTTGGATTTTGAATACCAGGCTGCCACACGTCAAGAACGTGCAGAATCGTCTATTTCCCTGGCATAAAAAAATAAGCCCGCCGTGCGGCGGGCGCTGGAGGTTTTGTTCTATGGGTCTGTTCGTTTTTTTCAATAAGCCAGCGCTTCCTGACGTCGGAATTTTTACTGAAGCCTTGGTCAATTATCGTAACGCGACGGCAAATGGCAGCGGTTTCAGTTATGAGGATCAGGCCGCCGCGTGTGCTAGGCTGCTATCCTCAATATCGCAGACCAAGGAATCTGATATTCTTCGCATATTTCACGCAGAGGGCAAAAGAGAAAAAGGCTATTATTGCCACAGCACTCTTGGCGTGTTGTGGAATGGCGGCAACTATTTGAAAGATTTGTCTGCGGAAGTTGAACGCAAGATGAAGCGGTTCAATGCACTTTCCAAGAAAAGCAAGGAATTTGCTTCCAGCTTGTGCGCCATCCCTCTTGCGCCTGTCCTTGTCGTAGATTCTGCACCGCCTCTTCGCAGGGGCGCACTTTCTGATATGCCAGACGTGAGGTATTCAACAATTACCAAAAGCTTCAACGCTGACAAACTCCCTAGCTTTGTTGTAATTGATACGGAAACAACCGGCTTGAAGGTTCAGGGTGGGCGCATTCTTGAATTGTCGGCCATTCGGTACGAAGATTTCCGCCCGGTTTCTGCGTGGTCTACCCTTGTAAATCCTGGCAAGGCCATCCCGCCAGAAGCGAGTGAAATTAACCATATTAGCGACGCTATGGTTTCCGATGCGCCCAAGCTTGAACAGGTTGCTTGTTCCTTCCTTGATTTCGTCGGCTCTTCTGCCGTTGTTGGTTATAACCTCCCTTTTGACCTGAAATTCCTGTTTGCTCGTGGCGTTGATCTGTTGTCTCAAAAGCGAAAATACTATGACGTTCTGGAATTAGCGCGAAAGGCATATAAAAAAGATTTGGACAGCTTTTCTCTTCAAGACGTTTCCGAATTATGCGGTGTTTTTCGTGACGATGCACATAGAAGCCTTTCTGACTGTTTCGCAACCGGCATTGTGTTCAAAAACTGTGTTGAAGATATCACTGGCAGGTAAGCCTTCCGGGTGTACGGTTGACAGTTTCGAATCTGAACGGGGGACAGTATGCGGGCATTTATTTACTGCCGATTTTCCAGCCATAAGCAGCAGGAACTTAGTATAGAGGGCCAGCGGGATATTTGCCAGGAATACGCCGACAAGCACAATATAACCGTAGTCGGCCAGTACGCAGACCGGGCTCGCAGCGGCAAGACCGAAAACCGCGCCGACTTCCGGCGGCTTATGCGCGACGCGGCCATGGGCGTGGTTGATTGCGTTCTTGTGTGGCGGTATGACCGCTTCTTCCGCAATCGTGCCGAAAGCGCCCTGTATCGCAAGCAGCTGGAAGCCGCCGGGGTGCATTTAATCAGCGTTACCGAATACATACCGGAAGGCAGTGCCGGCATAATCACGCAAGGCATGATTGAAACCGTTGCCGAATATTTCAGCGCGAAGCTGTCCGAAGATGTTAGCCGGGGCATGAATAAGGCCGCCCAGCATTGCCAGATCGTCGGGCGCGCACCGCTTGGCTATCGGGCAGGCCCGAACAAGCGCTGGCAAATAGACCCCGTGGGGGCTGAATTGGTGCGCCGGATTTTTGAATGGTACGCCAGCGGCAAGGCCATGGGCCAGCTTGCCGCCCAGCTGAACGAAGAAGGCCACCGCACAACAAACGGCACGCTTTACACCCGCAGCAGCTTCAATTCCATTTTGCGCAACGAAAAATATATCGGTGTGTACAGCTACGGCGGGGAAGTGCGAATAGAAGGCGGCTGCCCGCGTATTATTGAAGATGAATTGTTTTTTACCGTGCAGCGGCGGCTTTCCGCGAACAGGCACCGGCCCGGCGCATACAAGGCCGAAGTGCCGTACCTGTTAAGCGGGAAGCTGTTCTGCGGCCTGTGCGGTGCGCCCATGACGGGCACGGCAGGCACCAGCCACACGGGGGCGCGGCATTATTACTACATTTGCAATAATCGCCGGGCGAAAACCTGCAAAAAGAAGAACGTGCGCCTGGATTTGATAGAGGAAGCCGTGCTGCGGTCTGCGCTTGATATTCTCACCGATGAAAATATAGCCTATATTTCCACCGAAGTGGAAAGACGGTGCGCCGAAAACAGCGACAGCGCCGCACTTCTCGCCAGCTTAAACGCCCAGCTGGAAGAAGTGCAGCGCCGACTAAAAAATATAGGCAATGCCATTGCACAGGGAATTATAACAGAAACCACGAAGGAATTACTGGAAGAAGCCGAAGCAGACCGCACGGCCCTGCGCCAGCAGATAGACCGTGCGAAGGTGCAGGCCGCGCTTGTCGTCAAGGCCGAAGCCGTGGCCTGCTGGCTTGACGGGTTCCGCCGGGGTGATAGGACGGATCCAGACTTCCGCCGCCAGGTATTCGGAGCGCTGGTTCATTCCGTCTTTGTGTATGACGATTATTTGAAGATTATTTTTAATGTGGACAGTGCCGGGGCTGCCGTTGTTCCTTATGAAGCCGCCCAGGCCGCCACACCTTCGGAAGCCCCGCCGGGTTCGTATTTGGACATTAAAGGGGCACCAAAGAATGCCTTACACGAAAGTGTAGGGCGTTTTTTTGTTGATCTATTTTAAGAAGGCACGATCTGGTGCAGCGTCGGAGATACTCGAACAGGGCGGCGGCACGCAGTGCCGTAAGGAACGCCACAGTGCGGCGTTCCTTAGCCCGCGGGAGAGTCCCCGGGAATGTGGCGGGTGTGGAAAGGCGAGGCGATGGGGAGAGGCAGGGCCTTGAAATAGAAAAAGTGCAAGTTTGCAAGAGTGTTTATGGCAACAATAAGTTTGATGGTAGTTTGTTGCGAAATTTTTAGCATAGAGGAAAATTGGGGTAAACGGCGGGGTGAGGGCACTCCGCCTTACGGATGAGGCAGGGTTCGTTGCGGATTTTTGATGTGCGGTACAGCAGGCCATGGCGTGGTCGGGTGACCACGCTCTACAGGGAGTTTTAATGTTAGCGGTCAATTATAAAATGATTTGTAGGGAACGGTTTTGGCCCTTCCGAAACCTATAAATAATATTCCACAAGGGAGATTCGTCCGAATGCTCCGGAACGGTCAAGACCGTTCCCTACGGATGTGGAAAAGTAGCGCCCGACATTATCGAGCATTTTGGCAACGCAGATGCCGTGCCGCAGCTGCCGGAGCGGTGCTTAAGCCGCAAGGCGGGAATTGTGCGGTGTTGCCTTAAGCTAATACACAAAGCGGGTGCTCAGGCGGGCCGATGGTGAGCATCGGCTACTACAAATGGAGCACGCGTCGTGGTATATGGCAATAGTTTGCAGCAGCGCGTTATACGAACTCTTGGGCGGAGAGATTTATCTGGCTGTTTCTAGGTGCACATTTGTGCATTTTATTCTTCATATTCATCTTATTTCGCATTTTTGTGTACCTCGTCTAAAATTTTTAGAGCCAAAATGGAGCCAAATATACTCTTAAAAATATACGTTATAATAATGAACTCACATATCAAAAATACTTAGCTGTGTTTCTTTTAATGACTCAACTTTTCTAATCGTTATTTTGTCATCTTCTTGAACTTGCCCACATAGAAGAGGTGACGAAGGATCATATTTGGCAGCGTTTGTTTCTACACTTTTTGAACTATAATTTGCATAGCAATATGCACATCCATTTTTGCATGTATTATAAGTACCTATTTCAACGCTTTCAACGCATCCACATTCTTTACGCTGATTTTTGTCTTTGCCAACATTAAGTTTACATCCGATAATTTTTTCAATTAATTCTCTATCTATGCAACAATTATGAATTATACCACATTCATCCAAATCTATTTTTTCTGCACAACTTCCAATCTTAATATTATTATCCGTAGCTATCTTACTTAATTTCTCAGCAAATTCCCGCAGCTCATCATCATTTAATTCATAACTTGACAATCCATCCATATTTTTTTTGTTTTTAGGATATATATCAACAAAACTAATCACGCATTTTTCCGTGTATCCACTTAAAGCCTCAGCAATGCTTTTAAATGCCTTCAAATGATATTCTTTCGTATATCTATCAGAAAAGAATATAGGATCATATCTCCAAATCACTTTTTGCTTGCCAATTTTTTCTGACAGTTCTTGAAATACCGGAATCATTTCTGTTTTTTTATTTGGTAAATTAACCTCAACATCATTTCCATATCCAGTCAATGTGAATTGAAAATAGCAATTATAATCTTTTATCTCGTTTAACCTTTTCATCATTGGCAACGGATTCTTTGTCCAAAACACTATGCAATCTACAACATCTGGAGTAATTTTTATTTCACTTATCTGATGAGCATTCATCGGATTACGAACATATAAAAATCCTTCTTTTATTCTATTATAGAACCATTCCGAATAATAATTAGGAATATCAGTTCTTCTACTTACGCTTAATATCATCTAATTCACCCTTTCAAACATGATTACCTGATATCTAATATGTCCTACTTTTAAAATAGGCCATCTACTTAAATATTTCTTACAATTAGATTGACAATTTTCTTCTTGAATTTTATAATTCGCACATTCCACATTTAGAACAATAAGTGAGTGTGGGTACCGACAATCTATCCCCAAACCTCCCGCAGCGCCGCAATCTCCTGTTCCGCCAGGGTGGGGTAGAGGGGGTTGGCAAAAAGAAAATCATAGCGGTAGAGGGCAGCGCCGCTGGCACCGAGGGAGCGCAGGGTGCGGGTCTGGGTTGCAATGGCATGGCCGGTGCACCACTCGGTGCCGGGACCGGAGGTATCGCCCTCGTCGCCGTCACCGATACGGTAAGCACCAAGGCCGAATGCCAGTTGAACGGATTCTGTGCGCGGCAGCGAGAGCCACTCGGCGGCAAGGCGGCCAAGTGACAGAGCATCGGAACCATTTTTGCGGTAGTTCAGGCCCCAGTACAGCTGCGGGATCAGATAATCACAATAGCCTGGCTTGGCCAGCCAGAGCGCGGCATCGCTGTATTGGCCGTCGCGGCAGCCGCTCAGTGTGCCCTGTGGCGAAACCCCAAAGCGCACATTGAACGCATGGGCGGCGGCGTAACAGGCCCGCATTAGATCGTTTACATTTTGCCGCCGCCAATCGGCCAGCGAGATGGTGCAGCCGCTTGCGGCATAACTGTCGGCATCAAAATCCGGGGCAGTAGTGGGGTAAAAGTAATCATCAAAATGAATGCCGTCAATGGCATAATTGGTACATAGCTCACGGATGGAATCGGCCAGATACTGCTGGACTTCGATGCTGGCGGGGTCCAGATACAGGCCGGTTGCAGTGTGCTTGACCCAGTTGGGATGCAGCAGAGCAGGGCTTTGCGCGCAGAGCTCAGCCGGGGTTCCGTTGGCCTGCAGGCGGTAGGGGTTGATCCAGGCTTCCAGCGTAAGGCCCTGGGCATGGGCGGTTTCTACCAGCACGGCAAGCGGGTCAAAACCGGGGTCCTGCCCTTGGGTGCCGGTGCAAAGGTGGCTGAACGGAAAATACCGGCTGGGGTACAGGGCATCTCCAAAAGGCCGCACATGGGCAAAAACGGTGTTTGCCCCAAGGGAGGCAATGTTCTGCATGATGGCGGCGGCATCGGCACGGAAAGCGGATTCACTGCTGAAATCGGTATGCTGCCATTCCAGAAAGCTGACCCAGACGGCGCGAATCTCCACATAAGGAAAAACACCCCCAAGGTTGATAAGAATATGCGCATGATACCACCCCTTTGCCGGTTTGCCATACACCCCAGCATATGCGCCGAAAACGAAAATAAGTGTTGGCAAGCGGGTAAAATTGTGATATACTAAACAGGTATCTGACATCATGAGGGCCATTAGCTCAGTTGGTCAGAGCTGGCGGCTCATAACCGCTTGGTCCCGGGTTCAAGTCCTGGATGGCCCACCACAAAGCACGAAGGTTTCGGCCTTCGTGCTTCTTTTTTGCTCATTCGTACAGTTCCTTGCTCATCTGGTTGCGAATCTCATCACGCCGCCTATCGTAGACCTGCGTGTAGATCGCAAGGGTCGTGCTGGGCTGCGCGTGTCCGGCTTCTACCAGCTTGCATCTATCAGCTTTTTTCCGGATTTCCACTGTCCGTGATATGATGCTTGCGACTGTGATGACATTGCCTTAGCGTAACCGCAGTATCAATCATTTTTTGCCATTTTTCGCATTGCAATCAAAGCTGCCAACATAATTAAAGGAAATGTGCATCCCGTCAACAAACCTACCTGAAGATTATCTCCTGCCTGCTGTGAAAAATATCCTACCATGCTCGGACCAAAAGCACCACCCATATCTCCAGCTACAGCCAACAGTGCAAACAAGGCTGTACCTCCTTTTGGAATCCTCGGAACAGTAATGCTGATACTTCCGGGCCACATAATACCAACTGAGAAGCCACATAGGATACATCCAATCAACCCCAAAATCGGCATTGCAGATAGACCAGCCAAAAGATAGCTCAATACACAAAGAACTCCCGATACCAGCATAAACTTTGTCAAATCTATCTTTTCACCAAATTTGCCGTACAGCACACGGGCGATGCCCATTGTGATTGCAAACAAGCACGGACCCGCCAAATCGCCAACGGATTTGGTTAATCCTAATGCGGATTCTGCAAAAGCTGATGCCCACTGCGCCATTGCCATTTCAGAAGCTCCAGCGCAAATCATTAGGATAATTGCAACTCCAAAAATAGGCATCTTCAGCAATTGACGCAACGACATTCTCTGACCGTCCTCTACCAAATGCTCAATAGGGCAGGTGGCAAAATTGTAAATATTGTACAAAGGAATCATTGCCCACAAATAGGCTAAAATCCTCCATTTGTCAATACCAAAAACGGAAAAGAAAATTGTAGAAAGTAAAATCACGCCCACACTGCCCCAGCAGTAAAAGGAATGAAGTAGGCTCATCACTTTTTCCTTATGGTCAAAGGGACAGGCTTCCACAATAGGGCTGCACAACACCTCAACAAGACCACTTCCGAGTGCATAAAAAAACACTCCGATCAGTATTCCGACATATGGAGATATTATATTGGGCAAAACCGCAAGTCCGATCAACCCCAGACCTGCAAACAGCTGAGAAGCCACGATGGATTTTCGGTATCCAATAGAATCCACATATTTTGCACAAATTAAATCTACGCTTAATTGTGTTACATAGAATACTGCGGGAATTAAGGCAATCTGTCCCAGTGAGATGTTGAAATCTGAATGAAACGCCAAAAAAAGCAATGGTGCAAAATTAGCTGCGATTGCCTGTGTGATAAATCCGAGATAACAGGCTCTTAATGTTTTTTTATAGTTCTTCATAGCACAAAGCCCTCCTTTCAAACTACATCGAATGATATCATGCTTTTGTTTGGACAGCAATGGACTTTACCACGTTTTTATTGTATAATATCACAATACAAAGGAGGGTGGCATCATTGGCAGACACCAGCGAATTAAAAATCATTACAGATGAAACTCTCATGGAAAAAAGAACCCACGGACAATCGGTATTTCCGTTTCAATACTATCTAGAAGATATCTGGGACTTCGACTTCCATACAATCGGTTGGCATTGGCATCAGGAAATTGAATTTATATATGTGCAAAGCGGTGAAGTGCAATGTTATATCGGAAAAGATAATTTCTCGTTACCAGCAGGCAGTGGTTTATTTATCAACACGAAAATCATTCATCAATTAACAGCAAAACAAACCACATTGATTCCAAATATTGTTTTTTCCCCTTTGCTGTTGGCTTCAGAGGAGAGTTTGATATACCAGCAATATATTAAGCCAGTGCTTACTTCAGATATTGACTTTTTGGTTTTTGAGCCGTATACCCTGTGGCATAAAGAGATACTTTCTTTACTAAATCAGATATTTGAGACGCAGAAACAAGCAAATTTTAGGGAGCTGACAACCATGCGATTGTTGGCAACCATTTGGGAGTTGCTGTACGGAAATATGGAATCCATGTTTCTACAAAGACAAACCGTTAAAAGAAACAGCGATACGTCTCGCCTTCAAATGATGATGAGTTTTATTCATAGTCATTATGCCGACCAGATCCAACTTGATGACATCGCAGATTTTGCCCATGTAAGTAAGAACACTTGTATGCAAATATTCAAGAATGGTATCCGTCAATCTCCTATTTCTTATTTGATACAATACAGGCTGAAAAAAGCCGCAAAACTACTGGCAGCCACGGAAATGAAGGTTATAACCATATCAGAACAATGCGGCTTTCACGATGCGCCTTATTTTTGCCGTAAATTTAAAGAGGTTTACGGGATTTCTCCTATTGAATACAGAAAAAACAACCTCTAAATTTACATATCAACAGCAAGTTTTATCGCTCCCCCAATTATGCTTGTCATACTCATTCTGCGATACTGTTATAAATAAACCATCACATGCAAATCAATTTCTTCTGCCCGGTTATGGATGTTATTATATCGTTGTACCCATTCCATTTGACAGGTACACTTTAATTCCGCTGTCGCGCCCTCGGTAGCTTTCATCTGTTCCATGATAGGAGAACAGCTCGCCCGACTGCCCGTAGAAGTAGTCCAGCGTCATTTGGTGTGACCTCGGATTTTCAACTGTGAGTGCTTGTTCATGTGGAAAACCTCCCTTCCGATTTTTACAAAAGAAAAAGCTCACCTCCTTTTTTTGAAAGTGAGCCATGTAAAAGCAAAATAGTAACAGTAAGTGTCGAGTTTCGTACCCAAAAATTCTTGGGTACGGTTCTGGGTACGAAGAGCCATTTTAGACACGAAAAGACACCAAAAGTTACGTCAAAGTACACAAAGATGTTTTTTCGGAATTATGAGATAGTCACAAGATTCCACAAGAAAAATGAAATTTCAAAATTAGCGACGTTCTCATAACCGCTTGGTCCCGGGTTCAAGTCCTGGATGGCCCATCAAAGAAATGCTTCTGCCGTAAGGTAGAAGCTTTTTTATAGAATGGCAGACAGGGATATAAAAGCAACGACTTTGCCCCTCCCTATGAAAGCGATTGTTTGTGGCGTAGATTGCAGTTTTTTGGCAGTTATGCTACACTAAAATAATAGTGTGAAAATGGTTAGGAGAAAAAATAAATGGAAACACAGCACAGCGGCCGGAGCTCATTTTCCGGCAAACTTGGCTTTGTCCTGTCGGCAGCCGGCGCTTCGGTTGGCTTGGGCAATATCTGGCGGTTCCCATACCTGGCGGCAAAATATGGCGGTGGAATTTTTCTGCTGATTTACATTCTGCTGGCGGTCACCTTTGGCTATACAATGATTATGGCAGAGACAGCGCTGGGACGGATGACCCGGAAAAGTCCGGTTGGGGCCTTTGCAGCTTCTGGAAAGGGACGCTGGCGTGCATTTGGAGGATGGATCAACGCGGTAATTCCCATTTTGATTGTGCCGTATTATTCGGTTATTGGCGGTTGGGTTATCAAGTATCTGGTGGGGTATATTACCGGTCATGGCAGTGAGCTGGCACAGGATGGGTATTTTTCCTCTTTCATCGCCAATGGCGCTTCGGTGGAAATCGTATTCCTGCTCTTTACCCTGCTTACACTGGGCATCATTTTTGCCGGTGTCCGCAATGGTGTGGAGCGTGTTTCCCGGATGATGATGCCGGTACTGGTGGTGTTATCAGTAATTATTGCAGCTTATTCAGTAACACGGCCCGGTGCGCTGGAAGGAGTGAAGTACTTTTTGGTACCGAATCCGGCCAATTTTTCATGGATGACAGTGGTTACAGCCATGGGCCAGATGTTCTATTCTTTGTCCATCGCAATGGGTATTTTAGTAACATTCGGCTCTTACATGAAAAAAGATGTGTCCATTGAGGGATCTACCAAGAACGTTGAGATTTTTGATACGCTGATTGCAATGATGGCCGGGTTGATGATCATTCCGGCGGTGTTTTCGTTCTCTGGTGGTGACCCGGACACCCTGCAGGCCGGTCCCGCACTGATGTTTATTACGATCCCGAAAGTTTTTGAAAGCATGGAACTTGGTTCGCTGGTGGGTGTGCTGTTCTTTGTGTTGGTGCTGTTTGCAGCGGTGACAAGCTCTATTGCATTGACAGAAAGCGCGGTATCGACTTTTGAGGATGAACTGGGATGGAGCCGCAAAAAGGCTGCGGCAGTGATTGGGATTATTATGGTGCTGCTTGGAAGCTTGTCGGCGCTTGGCTATGGCCCGCTGTCGGGCGTGACCGTTATCGGGATGCAGTTCCTTGACTTTTTCGACTTCCTGACAAACTCAGTTATGATGCCCATTGCGGCCATTGCAACCTGCCTGCTGGTGACCAGCGTGATCGGCGTGGAAAAGATTGAGGAAGAGGTGACCCAGAATGGTCAACCTTTCCGCCGAAAAAAGGTTTTCAATTTTATGATCCGCACCCTTTGCCCGGTGTTTGCTGCCATCATTCTGGTAAGTTCTGTGGCGAATGCCCTCGGGTGGATCTCGATGTAAAAGAATTTGATATTATCATACCATATGGGAAAATGGATTTACACCCCC
>QWCE01004123.1_pt1 | contig 43535 bp, 30 predicted proteins | sample 1972531 | NCBI WGS metagenome assembly QWCE01 (sample SAMN09866716, study PRJNA288562) | Human gut metagenome isolate term4_stool, whole genome shotgun sequencing... | reverse complement strand
CCTATAGATTAGATAATGATTAATCCCTCTTATGAGACACAATAAGAAATTCAACCATCTAGGCCGCTCCAAGGCACATCGTGAGGCTATGCTTGCCAACATGGCTAGCTCACTCATCATGCACAAGCGGATCAATACGACAGTGGCCAAGGCTAAGGAACTGCGCAAGTTTGTCGAGCCTATCATTACCACGGCAAAAAATGACACCACCGCATCTCGTCGTCTAGCCTTCAGCTACCTACGAGACAAGGAGGCAGTCAAGGAGCTCTTCGGCACCGTCGTCGACAAGGTCGGCGATCGCCCTGGAGGTTACACACGTATCCTACGCACGGGACTACGTCTTGGCGATAACGCCTCTATGTGCTTTATCGAGCTTGTAGACTTCAACGACAACATCACCAAGAGCGCCTCTGCACCTAAGAGTGATGGCAAGAAGCGCACACGTCGTTCACGTCGTGGTAGCGCTACTACTAAGGCAGCTGCCCAGCCAGAGGCTCCAGCTACAGAAGAGCCAGCACAGGCTGAAGAGCCAGCACAGGAGTAGTAACTTCACTAGGGCACTGACGAGACATAGCCATATAGTCCACTCCCACGTGGATAGACTCTATGTAGCGTGTGAGGGCTGACAAAGCCCCCTGCCACTCGTCCTTAGCTCAAAGTAACAATAGGAGAGGGAGTGTCGAGCAATTAGCTCAGCACTCCCTCTTGTCATGTATGACGGGCATGTCATACATCTGTTTCCCGACCTACTCGATTTCTCAGGATGCGATCCACGGGGGCAATGTGTCAGGACTGACGCCTGATAAAAATGAGCTCGTTTCAATTGCTCCCGAAGAATGGAATTCCCACCTAGGAATTTGCCCAATAAGTACCTAGAAATTTGCCCAATACCTACCTAGGAAATCAAAAATACTTCGGAGGAATCAAATGAAACTTCGGAGGAATCAAATGAAACTTCGGAGGAATCAAAAAATAAGTCCGAAGAATTTGGCCATTTCCTAGGTAGCTATTTGTGGAATTCCTAGGTAGGAATTGAAACGAGCTCATTTTTATCATGCGGTAGCTCTGGGGGGAGGATTAAGTATTGTCGTATAGACGTTGTATTTCAGTAACTTTGATTGCTGAGAGCTGGGGAGTCCCTTTTACCTCAGGTTAATATACACAGCTTGTTTCATCGTCAAGTAGCATCTCTCAGAGAGCCACTACAAGCAATCCCCTTGCAGTACGGTCGTTACTGCAAGGGGATGCTTCGTCGTTTGTAGCTTATGTCAGATCCTCTAGTTTTGTCCTAGAGAGGGGATCATCGTATCGCCATACATCTTCGAGAGTAGATCGTAGCAGAGCTTGTCCTTCTTCTCACAATACTTCTCTGTATACGTGCTGACGTACTTTGCCTGCTCGAGGAAGTTAGAGTCCACTAGGGCTAAGATAGCCCGATCCTTATTTTCGGGGGTCTGCTCCTCGATGTACTGTAGCATCTCTCTAGGGATCTCGTTTCTATCAGAGAGCGAGATCGTAGTGCCATTAGGTAGGGTCACATTCCGGACCTCATACTTAATTGAGTAGTCATCGTAAATGTCCTGAGAGGTCCTAGAGACATGCTGGAAGTAGTAATCGGCAGATCGGGTACACTCCTTGAGCCCCTCTAGAGATAGCGTAGTAGTACCACTGTAGTACCAATGCTCAAACTCGTCACTCCATAGCCCGAAGAAGACTTCGCAATCCTTTATCGCTCCCTTGGGGTAGCTTATATCGATCCAAAAGGCTGGATAGTAACGTGTGTAGTAGTAGACGTCCTCACTTTCATATCTTGTGTGGAAGGTAAGGTCTAGATACGCACTAGGGTCGTGCTCGTTGTAAAACTTAGTCCACCGATCTGCCTCTGTTTGGAACTTTACGTCATAGGGCTTGCGATAGTCTGCGTAGGCTGCCATGGCCTTGTCTCGTAGCTTCGCTTGCTCTGAGTTGCTATACAAAAAGTCTAGATAGTTTATCATCTGCTCGTAGGAGACAGACTGGTAAGTAGCCTCATCGGGGGTACCGATCACGCGATTACGGATATCACTAAAGAGAGTGGCATACTTGATGAGCTGAGGATAACTCTTGCTCTTTGCCTCTAATTGCTTCTGAGTCAGTGGCTTTAGGATGCTTTGCTTCAGCATTCGAGCATCAGATAGTACGCTCCACGCCAGGACGACAACGATGGCAGCTACAATGAGAGACCCTCCGATGATGAGACCATTTCGAAGCCCCTTATTGGTGTGCGAAGTCGTGGGTGGCGGTACTACTGGTTGCACCGTCTGAGAGGGTTGCGCCCACTGACTTTGCTGCTGAGGAGCCTGCGTCCATTGACTTTGCTGCTGAGGGGCCTGCGTCCATTGATTTTCCTGCTGAGGTGTCTGGGTGACAGGTGGAGGCACTTGCGCCCCCTGCTGAGAAGCCTGAACGACAGACTGAGACACTTGTGGTGTAGAGGGAGTCCTCTGCACTTTTTGTTGAGCCGCTGGTGTCTGGATCTCTACATTACCACAGTAAGGACACGTCTTACGATCCTTAGGGATGAGGTGCCCACAAGCGGGGCATCTACTAATCTGTACTGAGTTTAGTCTAGTCATATCTACTGCTCTTTAGTGTGGTCTAGTTGCTCGCTAGTCATCTCTTGAGATGTCGGGAGGTAAGATATCTAAGAACAAAGATACATATTTTCCCTCGAATGATACAATCGCTTCAAAAAGTGGCAACTCGCATGCTCCTAGACCCTCCTCTATGCCCCTCTTGCGAAGCTGTGGGGGGCGAGGGGTGAGCTGTTGCGGTTTTTTATTACCTTTGTATGGGAGGTTATATATGGTTAAGAGCGTAGGCTCACGGACCTCCGATATTCAACTAAGGACTAGGTAAATATGGCAAAGAAAAATGAGAGGACTGTCGTCACTCCTCCTATTACAGATGTCGCAGCGAAAATGAAGGCGCTGGAGACTACCATGGGACGTATACAGAAGCAGTTTGGCAAGGGCGCTATCATGAATATGGCGGATGATGCCGTGGAGGATGTGAGCGTGATCCCCTCGGGGAGCTTGACGCTCGACATAGCTCTCGGTGTCGGAGGCTACCCTCGTGGACGTATCATTGAGATCTTTGGTCCAGAGTCTTCGGGTAAGACGACGCTGGCTATCCACGCTATTGCCGAGGCGCAGAAGCTGGGTGGTATCGCTGCGATCATTGATGCGGAGCATGCTTTTGATCCGACGTATGCGCAGGCTCTGGGAGTGGACATTAGCCGTCTGTGGATCTCTCAGCCTGATGATGGTGAGCAGGCGCTAGACATTGCCGAGCAGTTGATTCGTTCGTCAGCGGTTGATATTCTTGTGGTGGACTCGGTAGCTGCTCTGACTCCGAAGGCGGAGATAGAGGGCGAGATGGGAGACACGCAGGTGGGTCTGCACGCACGTCTCATGTCTCGTGCTATGCGCAAGATCACGGCTGCTGTGAGTCGCTCTAAGACTTGCTGTATCTTCATCAATCAGCTACGTATGAAGATCAGCTCGGGTTATAGCCCCACGGGTCCTAGCGAAGTGACGACGGGTGGTAATGCGCTCAAGTTTTACTCCTCTGTGCGCCTAGACATACGTGCCTACAAGCAGATCAAGAAGGGCGACGATGTGGTCGGCAAGGTGACGAGTGTGCGTGTCGTCAAGAACAAGGTGGCTCCTCCTTTCCGTCGTGCTGAGTTTGACATACTCTTCGGTCAGGGCATCAACCGTGTAGGCGAGATCATCGATGCTGCGACCGATATGGGTATCCTCAAGAAGAGTGGCTCGTGGTTCTCCTATCAGGGCAATAACATAGGTCAGGGTCGTGATGCGGTCAAGGAGCTCCTGGACGACAATCCTGAGCTGGCAGACGAGGTGGCTCAGCAGGTGATGGATCAGCTAGCTCATGAGGGCAAGCTACATCTCTCGCAAGAGTCTGCCGAAGGTGAGGAGGACGAAGCCCCAGACACGACGGATCAGCTGGTCGACGAGGACTTTGATATATAATAGATAGTCTGAGGGGCGTAGGGCGCGTGAACGAAAGCTCATGCACCTTGCGAACCTCTCTAATCCACGCTATCAAATAGAGCTGGGCCTATTGCAATCCAGTCGTAAACTCTAAAGCATAGTTATCATGACAGCACTGCAGACTCCACGTGGATGGCAGCGACTCGCTGATCGTACAGACGAGGCGTATACGCCAGAACGCATTTCTGTGCTCGGTGAGAACGAGGTATTTGTCTTCGGGAGCAATCTGTTGGGGCACCATATGGGTGGTGCTGCGCGTACTGCTCATTGCGACTTTAACGCAGAGATGGGTGTCGCCGAGGGCTTGACTGGGCAGGCTTATGCTCTGCCGACGCTTGGTGAGGATATGCGACGGGTGGCTCCAGAGGCGCTACGTGCTAGCCTGGTGCGCTTGCTACGCTTTGCCCTAGAGCATCCGAGTCTTACCTTCTACCTCACGGAGGTGGGGTGTGGTATCGCTGGGTGGTCTGTCGAGATTGTGAGAGAGTTGCTATGGGAGGCTGTGCGTGAGCTCTCGGAGGAGGCTTATGAGCTACGTGCTGTGCCAGCTAATCTCTTGATCCCAGAACGGTTTAATTTAGTCGGCCGTGAATCTCTCCATCTCTAGTGAGCAGTACACGCGGTGGTGTGCTGAGACCCCTTCGCTACCGCTCTATGCGCAGCCCTGGTGGCTACGCGCAGCATCGGGGAGTGAGGAGATGTCGGTGCTCTCTACAGCAGGAGCTAAGGAGGGTGCCCCGACACTGGTGTGGCCTCTCTTTATGCCTACGCGACGGCACCTGATCGTGCCTCCTTACTGTCAGTTCGCTGGACCGCTGAGTGATCGTTCGGGAGCAGTGGGGGAGGAACCTTTTGATCGGGGTCGATACATTGCCCACCTCGCAACTATGAAAGCGCTCAGCGAGGCGCTCCCCTCATCACTACGTTATATAGAGGCGCACTTACCGCTCGACTATTGGGACTGGTTCCCGTGTGAGACGCCTGCCGGTGCCTGGCGTAGCTCGGTCGCCTATACACATCTTCTAGACTTGGCGCAAAGGTCGCCTCAAGAGCTGTACAACAGTTTGATCCGGCGAAAGGTGCGCCGCGCCACTGCCCTAGGTCTACGAGAGCTCTGGGCTGAGGAGACGAATGTGGCTAGCTGTGCGGAGATGCTGGTGAAGCTCTGTCGTAAGAGTCTAGAGCGTAGCGGAGGAGACCATCTCTGTGCTTCCTCACTGAGACGTCTTGTGACGGCTGCCGTGGCGCATCGGCAGGGTGCTGTCTTACTCCTGCTCTCGCCACAGACGGAGGAGCCTGTGGCTGGAGCCTTTGTAGCGCATCACGCCGGCACCGCATACTATATTGCGGGCGGACAGATGAGGACGCCTGAGGGCGAGGATGCGATGGCTCTGCTACTGGATAGGCTCATCGTATGGAGCCGAGAGGCGGGGTGTCACACCTTTGACTTTGAGGGATCGATGCAGGCAGGCATCGCCTTCTTCTTTCGCAGCTTCGGAGCTGTGCCACACCCTTACCTGCGACTGCAGGCGGGGCGACAGACGCTGGCTATGCGTCTGCATCTACGGCAGTACTATCTACGGCATCTCTATTGATCTATCTATATGCGACACTACGAGGCGACAGAATATATCCTCTCTTTCCTACTCGGAGATGCGACCCCGCTCGATATCTCGGGCAAGATACGCATCTCGCGTCACGCTCAGATGCAGCACTCACCAGACTACGTCGCTTACTGCCGTCCTGAGGAGGCGAAGCCGTATCATCGTGTGGTGATCGTGCCGTCGGGCTTCTTTGACTATGAGCAGTATGGCCGTGCCGAGTCGATGCCCACACTACCACTCGCCGAGTGGCATGGGATGCCACTACTCTTTGGGGAGCCTCGCGAGGAGAGCTTAGAGACGCCTTATGGCACACGCCTTATTATCTACGCAGACCTCGTAGCGAGTAGCTACTTCCTACTGTCTCGTTACGAGGAGATGTATTATCGTAAGCGGAGGGATGAGCATGGTCGCTTCCCAGGACGGGAGTCCCTGGCATACCGTGCGGGCTTTCTGGAGCGTCCACTGGTGGATGAGTATGCTGCGGAGCTACGACGACTGATGGGCGAGATAGGACTGGCGGTACAGCCGATGGTGCCAGGCTTTAGCTCGGTGGCACTCACACATGATCTAGACCAACCCTACTACAGCTCGGGTGTACGGGGCTTCCTGCGCCTCCTCCTCAAGGAGCGTCTCTCGCTGCGGGCTGCTTATCGCAATACTTTCTCACGGGCTAGTGAGGATCTCTTCTTTAGCTATGGTCGCTTCCTGGACTGGAATGTGGAGACGCAGCGTAAGTGTGCTAGCCCTGTGCGAACGATCTTCTTCATCAAGACTCCTAGTCCGCATCCACTGGACAAGCCAAACTACACGCTACACAATCATAAGGTCGCAGCCATCATGCGGTTGGCACGGAGACGTAAGGTGGAGTTTGGGCTCCATCTAAATCTCTACTGCTCGGAGCACCCAGAGGCGGTGGAGGCGGCTAAGGTAGAGCTGGAGAAGGAGCTGGGCGAGCCCGTCACCTGCTCTCGTCATCACTACCTAGCGGTGCGTGAGCCTGAGGACTACAATGCGCTCCTCGGGGCTGGTATCTATCATGACTACTCTATGAGCTACGCAGATGTAGCGGGCTTTAGACTGGGCACGTCGCGTCCTGTGCGTTTTATCAATCCTCAGAGCATGGCGGTCACGGACTTGATCCTGCACCCGCTCACGGTGATGGACTACACGCTACATGATGAGAAGTACATGCACCTTGACTACGCAGAGGCTGAGCGGGTGGCTCTGGCAATGGTCGAGCAGGCGTACAAGTATCATGGCGAGGTGACGCTACTCTTTCACAATGAGAATCTGCTGCTGGACGATCCACACATTTACCACACACGCCTCTACCGAGCTTTGCTGCGCCAGATCATCAAGCTCTCGCCAGCGCCTGACATTGTTGGGCTATAGTCCTTGCGCTCCTATGCTTCCTCACCGTATCCTGCTACTGACCGACCTGCTCCCTCCGCAGTTTGCGCCTCGCATCACGGCACTCTTGCAGCGTCTCCCCGAGTGTGACTGGCAGGTCGACGTGGTGAGCGAAGAGATCAGAGGAGATCACCAAGGCTCTCACGGCTCTGTGGAGCGCATGAGTAGCTTGCCTATACATCGTCTGGAGCGTGTCCCCCTAGCCCCCACGAGGGGAAGGTCGCTCTATGCGCTCGCTGATGCGCTCTGGCAGGTGAAGAGCAGGCGCCTCGTACGGCACTTGCGTCAGCATTACGACTTGACACAATACGAGCTGATCGTGGGGATGAGCTATCGCACATTCCCGCTCCCAGCGGTCGCTCGCTTGGCACGGCAGACGGGGCTACCCGCCGTGATGGACTGCCGAGACATCGTCGAGGAGTACACGCCCGAGGGCTTTCTCCCAGCACCGCTACCACGTTGGGTGCCTATGCGCCGAAAGTTCTACAGCTGGCTTCGGACTCGCTTCATCAAAGCACGAACCGCAGCGCTACGTCATGCCTCAGCCATCACGACTGTCTCCGAGTGGCACCGTGACCAGTTGCAGCAGTTGCACCCAGAGCTACCCGTCTTCTGTATCCCTAACGGTTATGACGAGGGGCTCTTCGTCGCACAGCCCGAGCGATCTCCACAGCTACCGCTACGCATCGTCTACACAGGGCGCTTGCTCTCGCTAGAGATGCGCGACCCGACGCTACTTCTCAAGGCGCTACAAGAGGAGGCGCTAGACAAGTGGATCCAGCGTGGAGCCGTCGAGGTGCATTGGTACTGTGACAACGCTTCGCAGAGGCTCCTCGAGCAACTCCTAGAAGCCTTTCCCCCTGGTGTCCGAGCTGCGCAGCACTTTCACGCAATGGTGCCTTACGCTGAGGTGCCGAAGCTACTGGCTCAGGCCGATATGCTCCTTCTCTTAGGCCGTCGTGAGCAACCCGAGGGGCCACACGGGATGGTGACGACTAAGCTCTTTGAAGCGATGGCGATGCGCCGGCCTATCCTGATGGTGGAGAGCGACGAAAGCGTTGTGGCGCAGATCCTCCGGGCGCATGGCAGGGCGCTTGCGGCTACCGATGTAGCACAGGTGGTAGATTTTGTCGCTCATCACTTGGAGCGACTAGAGCGTGGCGAGGCGCTACCGAGAGAGACCTTTACCGATCACTATCAGCAGTACACACGTGAGGCGATGGCGGAGGCTTTCGTGCAGCTCTTCCGTACGCTCGTCTGAGCACTCTCGTTTTCTCTAGAGATACTAAACGAATCAAGCCCAGCAAACGAAGAGTCTGCTGGGCTTGATCTGTATAGGCGGACAGCCTATGCGATACTTTTTAGTAGTTGTCGCGCATTGGCTCGAAGAACTCCTGTGGGTGATCGCAAGCGGGGCACTTAGCGGGTGCCTTCTTAGCCTTGACCACGAAGCCACAGTTGCGGCACTGCCAATAGATCTCCTTCTCACGCTCGAAGTACTTGCCAGACTCGACGCGCTCTAGGAGCTTGAGGTAGCGACGCTCGTGCTCCTGCTCAGCTTTGATAATGTTGTGATAGGCGGCTGCAATGGTCTTGAAGCCCTCCTCCTCAGCTACTTTGGCGAACTCTGGATAGAGCTCCTCAGCCTCGCAGTGCTCACCATCAGCGGCAGCCTTGAGGTTCTCAGCGGTGGTGCCGATGACACCAGCGGGGAAAGCAGCGGTGATCTCTAGATCACCCCCCTCGAGGAACTTGAAGAAACGCTTAGCGTGCTCCTTCTCCTGATCAGCAGTCTCCTGGAAGATAGCCTCGATCTGACGATAGCCTTCATCCTTCGCTACGCTAGCGAAGTATGTATAGCGATTTCTAGCTTGTGACTCTCCTGCGAATGACTTCAGGAGGTTCTGCTCGGTACGTGTGCCTTTGATTGATTTACTACTCATATATAGGTATTCTAAAGGTTAAATGGTTTCATTACCACCACAAAGATACCTATTTATTACGAGTCATGCAAATGTTGTATACTTCTCTCAGTGAGATTTGCCGAAAAGAGTATCTTTGTCTTCACTTGAACCAACCTTTTTAGAGACACTGGATAAGACATGCACGAATTGATTTGTCCGAATTGCAATAAGCCGTTTAGTATTGACGAGCGTGGCTATGCGCAGCTCCTAGAGCAGGTGCGTGGCGAGGCCTTTGACAAGGCACTCGCTGAGCGGGTTGCGCTCGTAGAGGAGCGGAGCCGACAGAATCAGCAGCTCGCCGTGGCGCAGGCTGAGGCGACCCTCAAGGAGCGACTGGCACAGCGAGATACCGAGCTGGCACAGCTCCAGAGCAGACTAGACGCTATAGGGGAGAAGAGCCAGGCGGAGCTACAACTGGCTCTAGCAAACAAGGAGAAGACGATCACCGAGCTTCACGCAGAGCTGGCGCAGCAGGAGAGCCTGCGGGATAACGAACTCCTAAGAGCCCAGGCTGAGAGCCAGAAAGCACTACAAGCTAAAGAACAGGAGATCGTCTTGCTACGCTCTCAGGCGGAGCTGCAGAGTAAGGAGGCTCAGCTAGAACTTGGCAGGCTGCAGGAGCAACACAAGGAGCAGGAGGAGATGCTGAAGGCGCAGGTTAGCTTTTACAAAGATCTCAAGACGCGTCTCTCCACCAAGATGCTAGGCGAGACACTGGAGCAGCACTGCGCCCTAGAGTTTGAGCAGAAGCTGAGGACCTTTTACCCCTACGCTTACTTTGAGAAGGACAATGACGTGGTCGGTGGTACCAAGGGGGACTTTATCTTTCGTGACTATGCGGGAGCGGGCGAGCCTGAGTACATCTCCATCATGTTTGAGATGAAAAACGAGGCTGACGAGACTGCCACGAAGCATCGCAACGAGGACTTTCTCAAGAAGCTCGACGAGGATCGTCGCAAGAAGGGGTGTGAGTATGCCGTCCTCGTGTCGCTCCTAGAGCCCGATAGCGAGCTCTACAACGGGGGCATCGTGGACAAGTCACACCGCTACGAGAAGATGTATGTGATCCGCCCCCAATTTTTCGTCCCCCTGATCACGCTCCTAGTCTCTACCTCACGCAAGAGCCTCGACATACGGAAGCAACTCTTTGAGGCGCAGCAGCAGTCCATCGACATAACGCATTTTGAAGAGGATATAGAGGAGTTCAAGGACAAGTTCGGGCGCAACTACCGCCTAGCGAGTGAGAAGTTTCAGAAGGCGATCGAAGAGATCGACAACTCGATCAAGCATTTGCAAAAGATCAAGGACAATCTCATCGGCAGCGAAAACAACCTGCGCCTCGCCAACGACAAGGCGGAGGGGCTAACCATCCGCAAGCTCACCTACAAGAACCCAACGATGCAGGCTAAGTTCAAGGCGCTCAAAGCGCAACAAGCGCTTGATCAGCCGTCAGAGAAGTAACTCGGCTAAGCTAGCGGCGGAAGGTCGGGACGTGTGAGGTAGTCGGCGACGACGATAGGGTAGTAGGTGTGCTCGAGGCGATGGATGCGCTCAGCGAGCGTGTCGACCGTGTCGTCGGGGTGGACCGCTAGGCGCACTTCGCAGAGCGTCGAGCCACGATCGTACTCGCCATCGATGAGGTGGATCGTGATGCCGCTCACCTTGCAGTGCTCCTCGAGGACGCGCTCGTGGACACGGTCGCCATACATTCCCTTGCCCCCATAGTCTGGTAGGAGCCCTGGATGAATATTGAGGATGCGCCGAGGGAAAGCTCGTAGCAAGCTCTCCGGCACTAAGCCGAGGAAGCCTGCGAGGACGATAGCTGTCACCTGATATTGCTCTCGGAGTTGCTTGGCAAAGGCAACGTCCGCCATCTCTTTGCGCTGGAAGACGAGAGAGCGTACACCTAGTCTCTCAGCACGCTGGAGGACTCCGGCGTGAGGATTGTCAGTTGCTATGAGCGCGACGGAAATGTCGTCTATATTTGTGAGGTAGTGGACGAGAGCTTCAGCATTTGTGCCATTGCCCGAGGCGAATATTGCTATGGTTTCCATTTTTCTTCGTACATTTGTTGCACATAAGGGGTGTATGTGTGCAAAGTGCGACGGCATTCACACGCTCTGACACCTCTTCTGCACAAAGGTACAGCTAAATCTGCGGATACGATACGCTCCTCGCGTGGAGCGACCGGCAGACTTGCGCTACCGACCCAATATGACTAATCAATTATTCATCAAATAACCTATTAAGCAATGAACGCAGAAGTAGAAAGCAAGGTCAAAGACCTAATCGCAGACAAGCTCAACGTTGAGCTCTCAGAGGTAACTCGTGAGGCAAACTTCACCACCGATCTCGGTGCTGACTCTCTTGACACGGTCGAGCTGATGATGGCCTTCGAGAAGGAGTTTGATATGACCATCCCCGATGAGGAGGCTGAGGGTATCAAGACCGTTGGTGACGCTATCGACTACATCGAGAAGCAGCTAGCATAATCTATCTAGAGGAGTATACGCAGTAGCGCTCTCCTCATCATACGATACAGAGGTGTCGCCGCCTAGTCGCGTGGCGACTCTCCCGCTAAAGTACAAAGCCCGAGGGCAAGTCTCAGATCTCCCAGCATGGGTGCTGGGCTTGCCCTTGAGTGCTTCCCATCAATCAGTTTACACCGCTAGAACCTGTTGCACACAGCAGCAGATTCCTCATATCCTGACGCTTGACTTTGATATAGCCTATGCAATTTAACAGAGTAGTCGTGACTGGCCTAGGTGCCATCACCCCCATTGGCAATGATGCTCCTACCACTTGGCAAAACCTGCTAGCGGGCAAGAGTGGAGCAGCTCCCATCACACAGTTTGATGCTTCCAAGTTCAAGACCCAGTTTGCCTGTGAGGTCAAGGGCTTCAACCCCGAAGAGCACTTTGACCGCAAGGAGGTACGTCGCTATGATCGATACACTCAGCTCGCTCTGGTAGCAACGAAAGAGGCGATCGCAGACTCCGCTGTAGACCTAGAGCAGGTTGACAAGAACGAGGTCGGCGTCATCATCAGCGCAGGCATCGGAGGGTTAGAGACCTTCCAGGAGGAGATCATGCAGTATGATCCCGAGCGGGGCCCTCGCTTCAATCCTTTCTTCATCCCGAAGATGATCTCCGACATTGCCGCTGGACTCGTATCTATTGAGTACGGCTTCCACGGCCCCAACTACAGCGTCGCCTCAGCTTGTGCCTCCTCGACGAATGCTATCATCGACGCTGCTATCATGATACGCCTAGGCAAGGCTAAGATGATGGTCGCAGGCGGCAGCGAGGCCGCCGTGACAGTCGCTGGTATCGGTGGCTTCAACGCGATGCACGCCCTCTCCACCCGCAACGACTCTCCCGAGACAGCCTCTCGTCCCTTCAGTGCTAGCCGCGATGGCTTCGTACTAGGCGAGGGCGCCGCTATCCTTATCCTAGAGGAGTATGAGCATGCTGTCGCTCGTGGAGCTAAGATCTATGCCGAGTTTGCCGGCTTCGGACTATCGGCCGATGCGTATCACCTGACTGCTAGCCACCCCGAGGGGCTAGGCGCCAAGCTCGTGATGACCCGCGCACTAGAAGATGCCGGTATGAAGCCCGAAGATGTAGACTATATCAACGTCCACGGCACCTCGACACCTGTCGGTGATGCTTCCGAGGTTAAAGCTATCCAAAGCGTCTGGGGCGACAAAGCTTACGATCTCAATATCAGCTCCTCAAAGTCTATGACCGGACACCTCCTCGGTGCTACAGGAGCGCTCGAGGCGATGGCTATCGTCAAGTCCATCCAGGAGGATGTCGTCACACCAACCATCAATCATGAGCCTGGTGACGAAGACGATCAGATAGACTACAAGCTCAACTTCACCTTTGGCAAGGCGCAAAAGCGTACTGTCAACGTAGCCATGAGTAATACCTTCGGCTTCGGCGGTCACAACGCTTGCGTCATCTTCAAGAAGGTTCAGTAAGCGCACACGCACCGTATCAATTCATGACACTGTATCAGCGATACCCCCTCACGCACGTTGCTTTAGAGCCAACGAGTATGGAGGGGTATCGCTTTTTGGGGTCTTTTGGAGAGCGACGGCTATGAGTTTCTTTCGCACCTCTAGGACTAGATCCCTGCTTCGAGAGCTAGGCGAGCGCTGGCAGCACTGGTGGCGTAAGATGCGTGGGGGCACATCGCAGCGCACGCCAGATCTGACCTCACTCTTCGACCGGATAGGCATCGTGCCCGTCCGCACAGACCTCTATCTCCTAGCGATGCGTCACCGCTCCTGCACCATCATCGGGGAGGGTGGGGAGAAGCTCAATAATGAGCGACTTGAGTTCCTCGGCGATGCTGTCCTCGAAGCCTCCATCTGCACCTACCTTTACCACCTCCACCCCACATGGGACGAAGGTGAGCTGAGCAAGTGCAAGAGCTCGCTCGTGAGCCGCCCCGTCAATAACGAGGTAGGCCGTCGCTTGCATCTAGAGCGCTATATCATTATGGTGCCGAGCGCCTTGGACAACTCGGTAGACATCTACGGCAACACCGTAGAGGCGCTCATTGGAGCTATCTACCTCGATCAGGGCTATGCCCGTACGCAAGAATTCGTCCGTGACTACATCCTCCCCACCTACCGAGACATGCAGGAGCACACGGTGGCGAGCATTCAGAACTATAAGAGCGAGCTCATCGAGTGGGTTCAGAAGCATCACCTGTCCTACGAGTTTCGTCTTGAGGAGCATCAGGCGATGCCTCACGACCGCTTCATCTACAGCGTCTGGATCGATGGCAAGCCCGTGGGCCGAGGCGCTGGTAGTAGCAAGAAGCGCGCCCAGCAAGAGGCTGCGCGTGACACCCTCGAGCTACTCAAGCAAGCCTACTCAGCCATACAGAGTCGCACTAGCTAGCCCGCTCTCTCCTAGCAGCCCGCTGTAAATGCGCTCAAGACGAGTAGCCTTTGTAGGGACGCTCGGTCGAGCGTCCGTCCCGTCAAAAGCCACATCGTCAAGATCGTTCTACAACGGACGCCCTCCCGCTAAACACTTCCGTGCGTCCCTACAGCCGTTACACGTCCTCCGAGGAAATCGAAATTGCCTCGGTGGAAATCGCTGAATCTCCACGGAGACACGAAACAATTCTTCCGAAGTTTGATTTGCTTCTTCCGAAGTTTCATTTCATTCTTCCGAAGTTTTATTTCGGCCCTCCGTGGGGAAAGTTCGTTTGCTCACTGGAGATAACTGATTTCCTCCTGAGGCGAGAGATGCGAGGCGGGAGATTAGAGCGAACAGGTGTGCCCCTACAGTTTGCAATTCGTGAGATTTGTAGCATCCGAAATGAACGCTATCTCAAAAGTTGTTTGTATATTTGCCACTACTACTAGTGACTATATGCCTATGAAGCAAATACTACATACTATATATACCCTCATCGTTTGCGCTCTACTAGTACCTTGCAGCGCCTTGGCTAGTGACAAGAGCGAAGCTACCGAGCGTCAGCTACTATCTGACCAGAGCCTCATCGCTGTGGCGTCACAGCCCTTAGCGCTAGAGCAGTCAGCGCCTCAGGTAGAGGTGCGTGATGGTGCCATCGTACCGCTCTTTCGGTCACATACGGAGGTATGCTCCCTTCAGACCTCACCCTCAGCGCCTTGCGCTTCATCCTTTCTGCAAAGTCAAGACAATCTTGCAAGCAAGATTGGGAGACTGTTGACTTTTGCAACAGTCTCACCATAATGTAGCCCATTCGTTGAGAGCTATCTGCGTCACGCTACGCTCATGCGCTAGCCTGACGTAGCGGGTAGCTCTCTTTGTTATATATCCCATCTATGCTTGATCAAATCCAGCAACTACAATCGGCTCTCTCTCACCTCGTAGCCTCTACGCCCGAGGAGGCAGAGCAGCTACGCATAGCTTATCTAGGCAAGAAAGGTCGTATCACTCAGCTCTTTGAGGCGTTTCGCCAGCTCCCCCCTGAGGAAAAGCGCCAGCTCGGAGCAACTCTCAATCAGCTCAAGCAAGAGGCCACTGCACGTATTAAGGAGCTCCTAGCCTCTGTCGCTACGCAGTCTGTACAGCAGACGATCGATCTGACCCGTCCTGCGGTACCTTATCCGCTAGGCTCTCGTCATCCGCTCACACTCATACAGGAGGAGATCTGTAACATCTTCGAGCGCATGGGCTTTAGCATAGCTGAGGGACCCGAGGTGGAGGATGACTGGCACGTCTTTGAGGCGCTCAACTTCCCGCCAGACCACCCCGCACGAGACATGCAGGACACTTTCTTTGTGGATCACAAGAGCAATATCTTGCTTCGCACCCACACCTCCTCCGTGCAGACGCGTGTCATGAAGAGCCAAGAGCCTCCCATACGCGTCCTCTGCCCTGGGCGTGTCTATCGCAACGAGGCTATATCCGCTCGTGCTCACTGCTTCTTTCACCAGATCGAGGGACTATACATCGACCGCAACGTGAGCTACGCTGACCTCAGAGAGGCGCTGCTCTTCTTCGCTCAGTCGCTCTTTGGCGCTGACACGCAGATTCGCTTGCGCCCGTCCTACTTCCCCTTTACCGAGCCGAGCGCTGAGATGGATATCTCCTGCGGGCTTTGCCATGGCGAGGGTTGTGGCTTCTGCAAGCATACTGGGTGGGTCGAGATCCTAGGCTGTGGCATGGTCGATCCCAACGTGCTGGACAATTGTGGCATCGACAGCTCCGTCTACAGTGGCTACGCCTTCGGACTAGGCGTGGAGCGCATTGCCAATCTTAAGTACAATGTGAAGGATCTACGGTACTTCTCGGAAAACAACCTAGACTTCCTCTCGCAGTTTACCGCACACACCACTCCCCTCTAAAGGCTCCTCCGAAAGTGACTCTAGATGAACGCTACGGCTTGGCGCTGGAAGGGCTGACCAAGCTCTATCCCAACGCTGATACGGAGCTTATCTATCACGACCCCTTCAGTCTACTCGTGGCGGTCGTCCTCTCGGCACAGTGCACCGACAAGCGGGTTAACATGGTTACTCCGCAACTGATGGCGCACTTCCCGACGCCCGAGGCGATGGCGCACGCCTCGGTCGATGATCTGCTCGCTTTCATGGGGAGTGTGAGCTATCCAAACAATAAGGCGAAGCACCTCATCGGACTCTCCGAGCGGATCGCTCAGGAGCATCACGGCGTCGTCCCCTCTACGCGTGAAGAGCTAGAGGCGCTTCCAGGCGTAGGGCGCAAGAGTGCCAGCGTGATGCTGGCCGTCTGCTTTGATACGCCAGCGATGCCTGTCGATACGCATGTCTTCCGTGTGGCCAAGCGCATTGGTCTCGCCTCCTCACGAGCCACTACGCCCTTAGCTGTCGAGCAAGCGCTCAGGCGACGCATACCTCGTGAGCAACTCATACGGGCGCATCATCAGCTTATCCTGCTAGGTCGTTACATCTGCAAAGCGCGCAAACCGCTCTGCGACGAGTGCACCCTCACCGCCTGCTGTCGCCATTACGCCACAGCTTCGAAAGACTAACGAGTACTTTCTCTCGTCACTTGATGCGGAGACCGAGTGTTTCCGTTAGGTAGGCGACCTCTTTGTAGTGCTCCTTGTAGTAAGCCGCACGCTCCTGAGCTGTCGAGGCGTGTTGCGTCTGCTCCACAGCTGCAACCTCTGTCGTCAGGGTCAGGTGATCGTTGTGTAGCTTCTCCTTGAGATAGCGTAGCAAAGAACGCTCGATTCGCTCGAACGACTCTAGCTGTATGTTGCTTACGAGTGAGAGCTTCAGCTCATGAGGCGGTTGCAGCTCCGGGGTGACCGTGTGGAGTAGCTGGGAGAGATAAGCCTCCTCCGCAAGCTCCTCGTCAGCGTAGGTGAGCCACCACTTGAGTAGCGCCTCAGGCGTGACAGGCTCGTCACGTTGCTCTGTGGCCGTGGTGGCGCTATCGCCCTCAGCCTTACTGGCAGTGGCTTGTGCAGAGAGGGACTCCTCCGCCTGGCGCTTGAGCGCCGATATACGTAGTGACGAGGCCTTGGGTGTGTACTGCTTTGGTTGGCTAGTGGCTACCTGAGGACTCTTTTTTTTTTCGTCTTGTGTCGGCGTAGCTGCAGAAGGCTTAGGCGTAGCAACAGAAGGCGCTTGATAAGTAGCTTGCGGAGCTTGGACGCTACTCTCTTGTGGTGCTGGAGCTGCTGACGCTTCTGTCTGGGGAGCGACCGTAGCATTCTTAAAGGCGCCACACATCTCGGAGATCCCCATGAAGGTCAGCTCTACGAGTAGGCGCTTAGCTTGTGACGAGCGGTAGTTACGCTCGCAGGAGACCAACTTAGAGATAGACTTATAGAGAAAGAGCGGATGGATCTGCTGCGCTAGCGTGGCAAAGCGCTCCGCATGTACGCCCGTATAGGGAAAGAGTTGCATCGTCTCCGGGGTGCGAGCTACCAGCAGGTTGCGCATGAAGTCAGCCAAGCCGATGATCAGTTGTCGCATGGCTACTCCCTTGGCTAGGAGCTCGTCGAGGAGTAGGAGCGTGCGCTTGTAGTTACCACTATATAGATAGGTGGTGAAGTAAAAGTAGTACTCGTCGTCTAGTATGTTGAGCGTCTGTAGCGTCTGCTCGTAAGAGATGACACCGTCCTGCGCTGTGCTAGCCAGGCGGTCAAAGAGTGAGAGCGCATCGCGCATACCGCCATCGGCAATGCGTGCGATCGTGTCAAAAGAGCGAGGGTCGTACTGCAACCCCTCCGCATCAGCCACACGGCGTAGCTGTTCCGCGATCTGCTCCGGCGGTATCGGCTTGAAGTCGTACACCTGACAGCGTGAGAGGATCGTGGGGAGTACCTTGTCCTTTTCGGTTGTGGCTAGGATAAAGACTACATAGCCAGGGGGCTCCTCAAGGGTTTTGAGAAAAGCGTTGAAAGCGCCCGACGAGAGCATATGCACCTCATCGATGATGTAGACCTTGTACTTGCCCTGCTGTGGACGTATGTAGACATCCTCGTTGAGACGGCGTATATCGTCGACCGAGTTGTTGGAGGCGGCATCCAGCTCGTATATGTTGAACGCACGCTGATGCAGAGCAGCCTGACAGTTGGGGCATACGCCACACGCCTCTCCCTGCGGGGAGAGTTGCTCACAATTGATCGTACGGGCTAGGATACGCGCTGCGGACGTCTTGCCCACACCGCGAGGCCCGCAGAAGAGGTATGCGTGGGCTATCTTGCCCTGCTGTATAGCACTCTTGAGCGTGAGGCAGATAGCCTCCTGCCCGAGCATCTCGTCGAATGTCTGCGGGCGGTACTTACGCGCTGATACTATAAAGTTGTCACTCATCTCCTTCTGGTTTATCATCGTCCGTATGAGCCTTCTCATAGCGCTCCTGCTCTGACTGGCTTAGGGCTGAGAGTCCGCTGTTCTGTACAATTTGTGAGAGACGCTCGAGCGACTTCGTCTCTTGAAGGTCCGTAGAGGCGGTCGGCTTGGCCTTTGACCCAGGCACATAGTCGTGACGATAGAGATTGATAAAGAGTACGATCAGGGAGAGTATCAGCGGTCCGAAGATGACTCCCCAGAAGCCAAAGAGCGAGAGCCCGATGAAGACACCGAAGATGGTGATCAGCGGGTGAATGTTTGCCATCTGCTTCTGTAGGAGTAGTCGTGCCACATTGTCCACGCCTCCGATGACGATGAAGCCGTAGAGCGCTAGTAGGATAGCATTGAGCCAGTCTCCGTTGATCCCCATGAAGACCGCTAGTGGAATCCATACGATCATAGTACCTAGCACGGGGATGATCGTCGTAAAGGTCGTCAGTACGGCAAAGAGTAGCGCATTGTTTACCCCAAAGATGAGGTAGCCTATATAGGCAAAGACTCCCTGTACGATCGCTAGGACTGGTATGCCGATAGCATTACTCTTGACGATGCTGACTGTCTCGTTGGTGACTGTCTTTTTATTATCCTCTGTAAAGGGAAGTAGCTCCTCCACGGCTGCCTCAAAATGGTCATAACCTCGTAGCATGAAGTAGAGGAGGAAGAGGATGACAAAAGCGTTTAGGAAGAACGAAGACATCCCCTGTAGCAAGCCTTTGACCAAAGTGGTCGAGAAGCTCGTCAGCTTCTGCAGGTTTTCTTCACTCCATAGTTCTATGCCAAAGCGATCCTCCACCTGCTGGATCATATCTTGCGCCTGCGTCGTCAGTACATTGAGAGACTCGGGATCGAATGTGGAGAAGAGGTCGATGAGCATCAAGACGATCCCCAAGAGTGGTATGAGAAAGAAGAAGATAGCCTCTATGGTCAGTAGCGAAGCGGCCCAGTTGCGTCCCCAGTGCTTGCGCTCCACAAGCCACTTCATCTGACCTCTCAGGAGGACGTAGATGGTTAGGGCTCCCAGCACACCACTCATGTAGGGTAGGGCATGCTTGCCGATTATAAGCATCAAGATGAGGATGAGCGTGATCAGAGAGGTACGAGGCGTCCAGAAGGAAACCTTGTATATAGGCTCTCCGAGCTTCGTGTGGCTGTGCGTGAATTCGTTAGGAGCAGTCTGGCTGGCACCCTTCGTTGCAGACGATGGGGCGTTTGAGTCGTTAGGGGCTTTTCTATCTGACATAGGGCAAGAGTGAGTTTTGGGAAAACTGTCTTGAGAAATAATAGTTAGACGTATCAAGTTTCACCCAAAGGTACGAAAAAAGAAGTTAGAGCTCCTCGCCTTAGACGCAAAAAGAGAGTGACTCACACGCTGTGTAAGTCACTCTTGATATAGGTCTGACGACCTTGGTCGGGATGACTGGATTCGAACCAGCGACCTCACGCCCCCCAGACGCGCACTCTAACCGGACTGAGCTACATCCCGTATTTCGAGGGGCAAAGGTACAACTTATTTTTGGACTAGCCAAATCTACGGAGCCCCTAGACTGTGTGTCACGACGAGCCTCTCGGCTAGTCGTTTTTGCCACTCCTCTGTAGCAACTCTTCTGGAGAAGCTCCCTCCTGCAAGGTGTGGCGTAGCTCCGAGGGGGAGAGCCCGAAGTTGTTGGAGCAGTAGCGTGAGAAGCTGGACTGTGCGCTGAAGGATAGCTGGCTGGCTATCTCGCCGATGGAGAGATCGTAGTCCTGAATGAGGAAGAGTATCTGCTTATTGCTCTGCATACGTATCCACTGCTCGGGCGAAGTGCCAAACTCCTCTCTAAATCGCTTGTAAAAAGCGGAGGTAGACATATAGACCCTCTCGGCTAGTTCGGAGACCTTTGTATTGCAGGAGAAAGCACTGATCACATCACTATGAAACTTGGACTCTCCTAGGATAGGCCACAAGAAAGTGGCTAGCTCCTCACGGCTATAGTAAGCTCGTAGATTCCAAAAGAGCTCCTTGACCTTGAGTTCGTGGAGGTAGGCGCACAGTGCCTGATCATTGAGGTACACCTTGAGCGTTGTTAGTAGCGAGTGGATAGCCCCACGTATCTCAAGCGGAGCTGGATCGTAGGTCACCTCCAGCTTGAGCTCCTCGAGCTGCTGCAGTGAGATCTTGTCGCATATGAAGTCCACAACGTCAAAGTATGCGTCTAGGAGCTCTCCGTCGGCACTGAAGGTGGCATTTACCGTACTACCACGCGGGATAAACTTCATCTGCCCCTCTCGCAGTTCCCACAGTTCGTCAGATATGGCTAGACGCACCGATCCTCTCGTGCAGAAGAGGATCGAGTGGTATTCAGTCATCCCACGGTAGAATCTTTTGTCAGAGCCATCGACGCGGAGCCACCCATTATTGGCATGTGTTGCGTAGTGGTGGCAGGAGAGATGCTCTGGTGGGTTGAATAGTGTCATAGAGGTCATCTTAGGTTAGTGCTTTGAGCGAGCTAATCTTCCGATGAGGCTCCCCCTGAGAAGCTAGCCCAGCGACTTGAAGTCATCAGCATCGTGACTCACAAGCTTGCCACGTTTCTAGCGACCCACCCCTCCTACTGATCTAGTAAAAAGGGAGCATGCAGGGACGGGCCTCATCCGCTCGCCCAAAAAAAGAACAGCCTGATCCAAAAGGGTACAGACCACCCTTCCTACCTCAAAGGTAGTGAAAACATTTGTAACGACAAATAGGCTGGAGGACGCACGGGGCGAGTAGCCCGTCGTAGGGCTACTCGTCCGATCACTCCGATAGCTCTATTCCCGCTATCTCTAATCTCTCAGCGAAGTCTAGAACTTTTTGTACATTTGTAGGTAGATGAGCGTGGCTTGACGAGAAGAAGCCACGACAGACTTATGAACTGGCTGAGGACCATTACAATGTAACATATGGCTGACAACAAGAGGCTCTACCGCTCTCGTGATGCGATGATCGCTGGTGTATGCGGCGGCATCGCAGACTACTTCGGATGGGATCCGACTGTCGTACGACTTATCTACTTAGTAGCGACGTTTTCGACAGCCTTTTCGGGAGTCCCCATCTATATTCTCTTGTGGATTCTCGTTCCCACGAGGAGGTATCGCAACTAACAGAAAAACCTTTTAAAAGCATAGCACAATATGAGTTACCCATTACTACATGAGTTACTTGACCTAGTTGAGAGGTACGAAGAGTTTCGTGGCAATGCTGAGCAGTCGATGAGCAATTTCCTGCGCTTTGCTGATCAGTCTCTTGAGCAGCAGGCATCCACCGAGGAGTCTAAGACGGGCTCAAAGGGCGATGCCTATCTTAATGCGGTGATAGCACGCGATATAAGCTTCGTATACCGCTACATGCGCTACCTCGTGCGTAAAGCGATCAAGGATACGCCTCTACAGACCATCGATGAGTACTCTTATCTCATCACGCTGATGGCCAAGGGCGAGATGACCAAGACCGAGCTCAACAACTACAACGTCGTCGAGAAGACCTCTGGTAGTGAGATCATCCGCCGTCTACTCAAGAGCGGACTGATCTCGCAAAAACGGAACATGCAGGACAAGCGTAGTCTGCTCCTCTCGATCACGCCCGAGGGACGCTCCGTGGTCCGGGAGCTACTACCTCGCATGCAGCGGAGTAGCGACCTACTCCTGCGAGACCTCTCGTGGGATCAGAAGATCTTCCTCCATACCCTCCACGAGCAGCTCTACGAGAGCAATCACCCGCTCTTCCTTAACGAGCGAGACACAGAGCTCGATAAGCTACTAGAGAAGGTCCCCATCAAGCACGCCACGCACCCTAACAAGTAGGCACTAATCTCTAATCTCTAACCTCTAACCTCTACCCAATCCATGAATCATCTGAGTGATCTGCTCAAGCTCTTTGCTACCACTTATCGACACAAGACGCTCCTGCGCTTTATGGATCGTACGCCTGAGGAGCGCTGGCATGACTGGAGTGGCGAGCAGCTAGCCGAGCAGGCTATGCTGGCAGCGCAAGCACTCGTACGCGCTGGCGTCAAGCCTGGTGACCGTGTGGCACTCTACACGCAAAACATGATGGAGGGCATCATCACCGAGCTGGGACTGATGGCGATACGGGCTGTCTGCGTACCGCTCTACGCCACTTGCTCGCCAGAGCAGGTAGCCTTCATCACGGAGCATGCTGGGGTCCAGTTGATCCTCGTGGGGGAGCAGTTTCAGTACAACAATGTCTACCCACTCCTGGCGAACCACCCCACGCTACGCCAGCTAGTCATACTGGACGAGCGGGTGGTGCGTGATCCCGCAGACGATTGGAGCGAGTACTTTGACACCTTCCTCTCGATGGGTGATGCGATGCCCTACGAGACGGAGGTGCGGGCGCAGCTAGGGGCTGGCACACCCGACGAGACGGCGGTCATCATCTACACCTCAGGTACTACGGGCACGCCAAAGGGGGTGCAGATCACCCATCACATGATCCTCTCACAGGTGGAGCGACACCAGAATCTCTTCCCGACGCTGGGAGATCATGACGTGTCGGTCAACTTCCTCCCGCTGAGCCATGTCTTCGAGAAGCTCTGGGTCTACTACTGTCTCGCCACAGGTATCAAAGTGGCGGTCGTGACCAACCCGAAGCGCATCATGGAGCTGATGCCTCAGATACGTCCCACGGTAATGTGCAATGTGCCACGCTACTGGGAGAAAGTCTACCAAGGCGTCCAGGAGCACATCGAGCACGCGAAGCCTATGATGCAGCGCATCTACAGGAAAGCGCTACGCGTGGGACACAAGTACCATATAGACTATCGCATCCATGGTCGCAAAGCTCCCTGGGGACTGCGCATATCGAATGCTTTCTACCGCTATACGGTCTTCTATATATTGAAGCGTGTGCTAGGCTTGGAGCGCGGTCGCTTCTTCCCGACGGCGGGTGCTCCGCTTTCGAATGAGATCAACGAGTTCTTGCAGTCGGCCGGCTTCAACATCGTCGTCGGCTATGGACTCTCTGAGTCCGCTGCGACAGTTTCCTGTTACCTACCTGGGCGCTATGTCATAGGCTCCGTCGGGGAGGTAGTGCCAGGCGTAGAGGTGCGCATTGACCCTGAGACACAGGAGATACAGTTACGTGGTGATACGATCACGCCGGGCTACTATCACAACGATGAGGCGAATGCAACAGCCTTCACCGAGGACGGCTGGTTCCGCACGGGCGATGCGGGACGACTAGAGGGGCGTACGCTCTATTACACTGAGCGGATCAAAGAGCTCTACAAGACGAGCAACGGTAAATACATAGCCCCGCAGCAGGTCGAGTCACTCCTGAGTAGCAGTCCACTCATCGAGCAATGCGCCGTGGTGGCTGACCAGAGAAAGTTTGTCGCAGCGCTCATCTATCCCAACTACGAGCAGCTCCGTCGTCGACTCCGTGAGCGTGGTCAGGAGGCGCTGGCTGACCTGCCCACGGCAGAACTGGCACAGCGTAGCGAGGTGAGCGACATGCTCCTAAGCCATATAGAACCACTGCAGGCGCACCTAGCGGGATTTGAGAAGGTCAAGCGCATTGCGCTACTGGCGGAGCCATTCTCCATTGAGGCGGGTACACTTACACCGACGCTGAAGCTCAAGCGCAAAGCAATCCTCGAGCAGTACGCCGACCTGATCGAAAAGCTGTACCTTTGACCTCCCAATTGACACAATAAATAAAGGAGCGCACGCCACACCTTCGTGGTAACGAAGGCGCTGGGGAGGTATCTTTGACATCGACCAGCGACGTGTCCAACTAGAAGAAGAGGAGCTCCGGACACAAGCTCCAGACTTTTGGGATGATGTACCACGCGCCCAGCAGCAGATGCGACGCGTGGGCGAGATACGCTCATGGATCGAAGCTTTTGAGGCGGTCGATGCGGCTACGCAGGAGGTCTCTCTGGCGTACGACTTTTACAAAGAGGAGGCCGTCGAGGAGCAAGATGTGGACGACGCCTATGCGCGTGCTATCAAGCTCGTCGAGGACCTCGAGCTACGCAATATGCTGAGCGCTGAGGAGGATCGCCTAGGTGCTGTCCTCAAGGTCAACGCAGGCGCTGGCGGCACCGAGAGCCAGGACTGGGCCTCCATGCTGGTGCGTATGTACCAACGCTGGGCGGAGCGCTCGGGCTATAAGGTGACCATCACCAACTGGCAGGACGGCGACGATGCGGGCGTCAAGACGGTCACCATGCAGATCGAGGGCGAGCTGGCTTACGGCTTCCTCAAGAGCGAAAACGGTGTGCACCGCCTCGTACGTGTCTCCCCATACAATGCGCAGGGCAAGCGCATGACCTCCTTTGCCTCGGTCTTTGTCGTACCCCTCGTGGACGACTCGATAGAGGTGGAGGTGAACCCAGGGTTGCTCTCCTGGGATACTTTCCGATCCAGTGGAGCTGGTGGGCAAAATGTCAACAAAGTGGAGACGGGTGTACGCCTGCACTACCAATACACCGACCCCGACACGGGAGAGACGGAGGAGATCGTCATCGAAAACACCGAGACACGCTCTCAGATGGACAATCGTGAGAACGCTCTGCGCCTCCTACGCTCGCAGCTCTACGACAAGGAGCTGGAGCGCCGTCGTGCTGCTCAGAGCGAGGTCGAGGCGAATAAGAAAAAGATCGAGTGGGGCTCTCAGATACGTAGCTACGTCTTCGACGATCGCCGTGTCAAGGACCACCGTACGGGCTATCAGACTTCCGATGTCAACGGCGTGATGGATGGCGACATCGATGCTTTTATCAAGGCTTACCTGATGCAGACGGGAGCTGGCGCAACTGATGAGTAAGTGACTGACTGACCTATGATCGTCTGCATTGCTGAGAAACCGTCCGTAGCGCGTGACATAGCCAAGATACTCGGAGCCACCGAAGCTCGCTCGGGCTATATCGAGGGCAATGGCTATGCCGTCACTTGGACCTACGGTCACCTCTGCACGCTCAAGGAGCCGGAGGACTACCAGAGCAGTTGGCAGGGGTGGCGCCTCGCTGCGCTACCGATGATCCCTGAGCGCTTCGGCATCAAGCTGATCCACGAGGAGCACATCGAGCGGCAGTTTGCCGTGATCCAGGGGCTGGTCTCACAAGCAGAGCGGGTGATCAACTGCGGCGATGCGGGCCAAGAGGGTGAGCTGATACAGCGCTGGGTGCTTCAACTGGCGGGTTGCACCTGTCCCGTGGAGCGTCTCTGGATATCCTCGCTGACGGACCAGTCGATCCGCGAGGGTTTTGCCAATCTGCGCCCCAGCAAAGATCTAGACACGCTCTACCATGCAGGCTTAGCACGAGCCATTGGCGACTGGCTCCTGGGAATCAATGGCACTCGTCTCTACACTCTCACAGACCGCTACAGTAGCAGGCAGAGAGGCGTTCGCTCCGTGGGGCGTGTGCAGACGCCGACACTGGCGCTCGTCGTGGATAGACAAGCGGAGATCGAGAGCTTCGTACCGGTCACTACTTACGAGATGCAGACCACCTATCGGGGAACGCTCTTTAGGGCAGACACGACACAGGAAGTCGAGGTGACCTTTGCCGAGCGACAGCAGGTCGAGGAGCTCATCGAGCGGATCGCTAAGGAGCCCCTTGTCGTGCAGGCGGTCGAGCAGAAGAAGTCGACCGAATACCCGCCACGCCTCTTCGACCTCACCTCCCTACAGGTGGAGGCGAATAAGAAGTTTGGCTTCACGGCCGAGCAGACGCTCCGACTCATACAGTCCCTTTACGAAAAGAAGGTGACCACCTACCCACGTGTCGATACCACCTTCCTCCCCGAAGACCAATACCCCAAGGTGGGCGAGACGCTCCAGGGCATCGCTCGCCACGCTAAGCTCGCGGGCTTCATCGCTCCGCTACTGAGTAGTGGCAAGCCACTGAAGAAGAGCAAGAAAGTCTTTGACAATAAGAAGATCACCGACCACCATGCCATCATCCCGACGGGACAGCTGAGCAGTGGACTCACGCCCGATGAGGAGCAGATCTACCTCCTCGTGGCGCTGCGCTACATCGCTGCTTTCTACCCTGATGCTAAGGTCTCGACGACCACCGTGCGCGCCACCGTCGAGGAGTACCCGCTACGTGCCTCTGGCAAAACGATCCTCGTCGAGGGATGGCGCGAGGTGCTTAAGCCAGACAGTGGCAAAGAGGGAGACGACACCTCGGAGGGTGCTAAAGATAAGGAGCAGACACTGCCCCCCTTCAAGGAAGGCGAGTCAGGGCCCCACGAACCGACGATCCGTGAGAGCACCTCTACACCTCCACGCTACTATACCGAGGCGACCCTCCTACGGGCTATGGAGACAGCAGGCAAGGGGGTCGAAGACGAAGAGCTACGGGATGCCCTCAAGATGAATGGCATCGGTCGCCCCTCCACCCGCGCTGCCATCATCGAGACGCTCTTCAAGCGTGGTTACATAGTCCGTGAGGGCAAGTCGCTACGCGCTACACCGGCCGGCATACAGTTGATCGAGTCCATACAAGACCCGCTCCTCAAGAGCGTCGAGCTGACAGGTCGCTGGGAGCTCAAGCTGCGTCAGATCGAGAGCCGTGAGTACGACCCAGGGCAGTTTCTCAACGAACTCAAAGCTCAGGTCACCGCCCTCGTCACCGAGGTGCGCGGCTTCTAGCGGTCGACCACTCGTCTTGCTGCACTACGACGGACGCCCTCCCGCTAGACACGCTCGTGCGTCCATACACAGGGCTAGTCGTTTCGTCTAATTTCTAGTCTCTAATTTCTAACGTTTACCTAGCGATCGAATTCCTACCTAGGAATTTGCCAAATAGCTACCTAGGAATTCCCCAATTCCTACCTAGGAAATAAAAAATTCTTCGGAGGAATCAAATGAAACTTCGGAGGAATCAAATCATAAGTCCGAAGAATTTGTCCATTTCCTAGGTAGCAAATCAAAAATATCTACGGAGGAATTTTGCCATTTCCTAGGGGGGGGATTTAGAGGTTAGAGATTAGAGGTTAGAGATTAGAGATTAGAGACGTGTAGCCCTTTGTAGGGACGCTCGGTCGAGCGTCCGTTGTCGAACTAAAGTTACAGCATCGTAGCCTTGGACACAACGGACGCACTCCCGCTAGATACTCCCGTGTGTCCCTACAGCGGTTACCCCTCCGATAGCTCCGATCCCTAACCTCTAATCTCTAGCCTCTAATCTCTACCCTCCTCCTCCCCAACTGTTAAAATCGAGCGAGACGCCGAAAATGTCAAACAAAATACCGAAAATGTCAACACGTTATAGCAATTCGCGTCGTACCTTTGCCCCCGTAAGATATTTACTGTATAATCAACTAACCAAACGAATTCAACTATGAAGAAGTTTATTTATGCAACGTTGGCTCTCGCCGCAGTGCTGCTCTTCGCAAGCTGCAAGAACGACAAGAACCAACCAAAGAATGAGGCAGGCGATGCCTATGTCTCATTCACATTCAACCTCCCACAGGGTGGTACAAGAGCTGGTGTGGACGGCAAGAACGCTGGCGACTTCTACGATGGTACTGCTGATGAGCAGGCTATTAAGACGGTCCGCGTCGTACTCTTCGACCCGAGTAGCGAGGTGGTTAAGTACGCCTTTGACTACAACATCACCGCTACTGGTGGCGCTGCCGCTACGGGTGAAATCGCGGGTACTGCTACAGCTGCTAAGTTCACAACCAAGGCTAAGAAGGTCGAGACCCAAGACTATAAGATGCTGGCTATCCTCAACGGAACAGCTGATGTCTTGGCTGCTACTGCAGAGGGTAAGTACCTCAAGGATGCTCAGGCTGTTCTCACTTCTGATGTTAAGACGCTGTCAGGCGATGGTAAGGCTATCATGATGTCTAACGATCGTGGCCTCGTCGATGTTAAGTCTACGAGCATGAAGGAGAAAGACACAGAGGCAGAGGCTGCTCCTGTTACCGTCAACGTAGACCGTATCCTTGCTAAGGTATTCGTAGGTGGTACCCCAGAGTGTAAGAATGGTAAGCTGACCAACATCAAGTGGCAGCTCAACACGACCAACACGAAGACCTTTATCTATCGTCAGTTTGGCAAGATTGCGGCCACGGACTTCCCAGATGAGACTGCTACAGATGCTAGCACACGCTTCAACCGCTATGCTAAGGATCCTAACTATTCTGGCGCATTCAATGCTGCTGACTTCAACTACCTAGAGGGCACACCTGAGATAACTGGTACCTTTGGCTACGATGACGCTAATGGTCAGTACTGCCTTGAGAACACGATGGATGCTGCCTCTCAGAAGGTTCAGCAGACCACCTCATTCATCCTCAGTGGTACTTGGACACCTGAAAACCATGACGGTATCACCTTCACCGAGGGTGAGACTTGGTACGACTGGAAGGGCTGGAGCTTCACAAAGGCTAAGATGGCTGAGTACAAGACTATCCTCGATGATAACACTAACACCAAGCCTGAGATCAATGGTACGCCTAACGGCTTCAAGGCTGCTCTCAAGGCTGCTATTACTGCTGGTCTAGCTGTTAATCCTCAGGGTGATGTTACTACAGCTTCTGGCACGTTCGGAGAAATCGTAGCTTACAAGGGTGGTGTTTGCTACTACCAGACGAACCTAATCCGTCACTTCAACGATACTCTGTCTGGCAAGGAGATGGGTTATGGTCGCTACGGTGTAGTACGTAACAACATCTACAAGATCAACATCAAGGAGATTAAGCACGTAGGTACTCCTACCGTCACACCCGATAAGGATAACCCCAGGAATGATGACCCAAGTATGTCATACATCTCCTTCGACATTAACGTCAATCCTTGGATCGTTCGCACACAGGATATCTCTCTATAATCCTCTCTTACTGCTCCTTGCCAGCAGTCTAAAGTAATGGCATTATCCTATGAGGGGTTGAATGTTCCCCTCATAGGAACTATTCACATAAAAGAGGGCTAAAGCCCCACGTTGACTATGGTACCACACACGTTATCTCGATCGAGACTATTATATATAGGAGTCATGCTCCTGCTGAGCTGGAGCTTCGTCTCTTGTGACAAGTGCATCTACGAGGATCTATCCACCTGTCCTCTCCGGGTGCAGCTACGCTACGATTACAATATGCAGTACGTAGATCGCTGGCATCGCGAGGCCGAGGATGTGCATCTCTACATCTTCGACGAGGCGGGACACTTTGTCTCAGAGATGACCGATGCGGCTGCACCTTACGAGGAGAAGCAGACCTTCGAGCTACAGCTTGCCCCGGGCAACTACACCATCATGGCACTCTGCGGCCACCGTATGGGAACCCTCTATGAGCAGAGCAAGCTACAGACCGGCACCTCAACGATGAAGGATCTGCTCGTACAGATCTCGAGAGCTGAGGACAAGCGGATCGCTGCCGAGCTACCACCACTACTCTATGGCGTCTCTAAGGATGTCCAGGTGCTGGGCGATGGGAGCCGGCTCATCGTCGTCCCGATGGCTAAGTGGACCAACAAGATCCGACTCGTCATGCAGGACCTCTCGGAGGGTGGCAAGTCCAACATCAAACTCGACAACTACGACTTTAAGATCACCGCTCCCAACGGTCGCTACAACGGTGCTGGTGAGGTGCTCACCGACGACATTCTCACCTACACCCCGTACTATGCTGAGCAGGTCAAGGGAACGGGCGGTATCGCTGTCGAGCTTAACACCCTTCGTCTACTGACCAACCAAAAGCAGCGACTCATCATCACCGAGCGCGCTACGGGCAACACACTCCTCAACGTGGATCTGCTATCGTTACTGCTACAGACGAAGTTCTACGCAAACAACAAGCTTTCCGATCAAGAGTTCCTCGATCGTGAGGATCGCTACGCTATCATCTTCGCCTTCGATGGTCGCCCCGTGACACAGGAGACTTTCCTAGCGGTGAACGTGTGGATCAATGGCTGGCTCATCCGTGAGCAAGACTATAATATATAATGTGTCTAACCTCTCGAGCTACAAAGCCATGACGAAATGCAATCTATATAGCATACAAGGAGGCCCCCGCACGATCCTTGCGTGGCTGCTCTCCGCGATGCTCCTGCTGGCTGGTCTGACAGGTCTGACCAGCTGCGTATACGATGACCCCTCCGCCTGTCCCCCAGAGCAGGGAGACTTCTACCTATCGATGAGCGTGGCTCCGCAGTCCACCTTCCGTCAGGGTACGGATCCTCTGCCTGAGCCTGAGCTACAGGCGAAGCTCACCGCTGCGGAGAATAAGGTCAAGTCTGTGCGTGTCCTCATCTTCGACCACGCTACGGGCAAGTGTCTAGTCAACCAAGTCTTAGGAGGCTATACACAGCCAGCAACCGATGGCACGCCTTGGAGCCATCCTGTCCTTATCCCTGGAGATGTAAAGAGCTTTGACTTCTACTTCGTTGCCAATGAGGCGTCGAAGACTTACAACCTAACGACAGCCCTGCAGGGTGTCTCCGAGCGGGGGCACCTCTACTTCCGTCCCGAACTGACGAAGATACCCTGGCAGCCGGAGTTCATGCCTAAGCTAGCGGAGGGTGGCAGCGGTGAGGAGGACCTCATCCCGATGACCGCCATCTGCTCTAACGTCTCTCTCGATGATATCAAGCAAATGCTCGGTCAGGGCACCAAGCAGGATCCCTACCGCTTCCTCGCAAAGAACGGGAAGCGTCGCCACGTACGTCTGACCCGTGTGCTAGCTCGTGTCGATATTACGATCCCCAACGTGATCGCCAACAAAGTGCTGGGCGACCCAACTTCGGATCAGGTGCTCGTGCTGGACTATATAGATGACTTTGAGATGGCACTGTACAATGTGCCACGCTACTTCTCCCTCTTCGCCTCTCGTTACTACGACGAGAACCAGTGGACCACGACGCTCTACAGTCCCATCAGCAATAACTACTACACCAATCCTCGCAGCGCAATATGGCTAGCACCGCAAGCGCCGGTCACGCTATCGGCGAGCTCAGAACGTCCGACTACTACACGACGATCTATGTGCCAGAGTTCATCCGTCCGACGAGTGCCGATGCGGGACTAACGTCCGACCAGCTGGCAGCGATGCAGCTCAGGCTCACCTTCAAGGTCAATGGTTGGGACCCCCAGCGCCGCACTGGCTATCAATTTGGCAAGCACCCGATCGAAGACAACAAGCTTAACGAACGTGTCTCAGAAGAGACCGGTCAGCTTGCGGCAAATAATAAGGACGTGAGCAAGTACTCCGTCATCCGCAATACGTGGTACAGAATCAAGATTACACAGCGAGAAGACCTCTAGTCGCGTGCCTCGGCACTTCTCACTTTTCCCCTTTACACATCCTATGTCTCATACGCTATGAAACGATATAGATACATCACCCTCTCCCTCCTTCTCCTCCTCCTATCGATCTCTGCGCTCTCTGCGCAGAAGGACTACCAGAGGGCTGATAAAGACACTAACTACAGATTCAAAATAAAGACTACACCCTCTTACTGTCAGAACGATGGTACGATTGCAATCTCTCTGATTGGTCCAGTGTGGAACCCCCCGATACCGATCGCTCAGATAGAAAAGGTCGAGTACGATGTCAGGGATAAGGATGAAGTCAGCTATACCAAAGATTATGTGGCTGCTTCAACACCCACGGATGCGTGTCTCATAGAGCAGCTACCCGGGCGTAAGGACTACCTTATCCACGTTAGAATAACGCCTAAAGAAGGAGTGGGCAAGTCTGTCATTGACACTTACCTATCCACTGTTATAGAGGTCGAGGATAAGTATGTCGACCTAGTGGTGCTCGAGGATAAGTTTGATCCGTATCGACTGAACTGTAGACCTTACGGTAGCTTTCATATCGTAGCGCGAGCCAGTGCGGAGAGACCCCCACACCTGAACATTGAGGATGCACCCGATGCCTTTACGGGAGCTAGGGAAATGCAGCCTACTAAGCAGGAGGTCAAGGAGGGCTTCGTCCTCTATCACTTTGACTATAACGGAGTATTACCCCAGGGTACCTACAAATATACCGTAGAGAGTGATTGTCGACGGACTGATCAAAGTCAGTTTGACGTCTACGGTCCTAACCCAGATTTACCTACGGTGCCATCGGATCTCAAGATACGCTTTGGAATCTCCGTGATGGATGCTGGGGGGTGTGCGAGTGGTATCTCTGCGTTTGCTGCCAGCTTCGATAAGGAAAAACCAGAGCTTCGTGAGCTCTTTAAGACAATCAATAAGGGACACAATAATAATCCAGAGGCATACTTCCCTGAGTTTGCGGACTCCTTTCCCTCTACCTTCGTTAAGAACTACGAGGTGGCTGTCGTAACCCAGCTAGAGTATGAGAAGCTCAAGCAGGGGACTCTAGACGTCAGCTCTCTCCTCTGGAGTGACCAAAAGGGATCACCCTCTAGAGTTTATGTGAATGAGACGAAGGATGGTGATGAGGTCGGACTTTCTTACAAGCTACCTCAGTCTATGTCACTCCAAGAGCTTGGAGAGCACAAGGCACTTCCAGGAGCTTTGCTGATACGAGTTAAGCGTCCCAATGCGGGATGTCCCGACTATATTACTATTCCAATTCGTGTGGCTTTAGACTATGTGGGTGGAGGAAAGTCTGGAGGCGGACGCTTTCAGATTCTTGAGACGGAAGACTCCTCTGACTGTTCGATAGGTCAGATTGTATGGTTCCAAGGATGGAACTTCTGCTCCTTATACATTAAGTACTACGAGCTAGCCGATGGCGAGAGCAAACCAGCTCCTGGAGCTAAGCCCGTACACATCTCTAAGAACTTCGGTCCTGCGGTCTCTACGCTAGTAGACAAGCGATATACTTTCCCAGGCTTCGATCCCAAGAAGCGTTACTATGTCGAGCTGGATGTCATCGACCTCTATGGCAAGCCTGTTACTCCCAAGCCCAGCTTGATCCTTGCACCAACGAATGGTGAGCCTGTAGATAATCGTCTATTCGATTTCGGAGACCTCTACGTGCGTCTAGACAATCCGATCTCTGACCGGACCGATCTTGGATTCGACGCCTATCTAGCGCCAGCTTATGGTACAAAACTCTTCACAACTAAGAGAATTTCTCTTAATGCTCTTGCTGGCATGAGGGTGACCCTCGTGAGAGCTCCAGAGGGGTATGAGGAGTTTCAGAAGAGTAGAGAGGATTACTACTATCGCAAGCCCGACCCAACGAAGACTGATGATGAACGTTTCGGAGGTGGTATGATACGACTAGGGGAGACTATCGAACTCTCCTCGACGTTTACTGAGACTGATGAACGAGAGGAACTTTATCCATTTAGGTTTTTCTATATAGAGGGAAAGAACGGTCAGCGTGTTGTCTATCCCTACAACAAAGAGAATGGAACTTGGTGCTTGAAGTCTATTATAACTGAGGATAAGGCTAAGCTTAAATATATGTCGGAGCATCCGATGCCGAGGGGCATCTACCGCTTCAAGTTTGAGCACCCTTGTCAGCCAGGCGAATCTTTCTATATTAACATAGATATGAACGAGCCACCCCTCGAGCCTAAACTTACGAAACCGCTTGAACCAGTCGTAGACTACGTATCCTGTGACGAGGCATATGTCTATCCCTTTGCTGATGGACGCTTAGACTACGGCGTAGATGAGAATGGTCGTCCTCGTAATCTTGTATTTCAGGTTACGGGTCTCCCTGGTGGAAATCCCAGATACCTCTACTTCTACCCCTTTGATAGCAAGGGTAATCCGATTGATCATACGAAGTTCTACATTCCTCTTAAGATTAGAGAGTTAGATCCCGCCAATCCTAAGATAAATCTAAGCTACTTTTATCTACAGTCTAGGTACCAATGGATTATTTACGAAGGACACTCTAATTCCGTTGACTCTGTAGGTGTCGATCAGTTTGTCAAGTATGAGCTTCAAAGAAGTAGTGGCTATAATGATTACAAATTGCCATCTGCGAACTACAAGTCCGCTAACGATCTCTCTGACTGGGGAAAAGATGGCGTGTCCTCATGGAGGAACTGGCGAGAGTGGCCATGCTTGCCACGGGTCGATGTTGAAGTACCTATCAATGTAACAAAGGTTATTCCCTCTTATAGCCGTCCCACCTATGTAGGGTATCGTTGCTCCAAGGAGACAGGCTATATGGAGTTTAAGCTGATCAACATCCCGACGCGCAAGGGTACCGTGGTACTCAAGGACGGGAAAAAAGTCATCAAGAGCGAAGACATCTCAAAGCTGACTGACCTGATGGTTCGCTGGGATCTGGCTGGCGACCTCAAGAATGAGTACACACTGGATATTACGACCAGCCCTTGTCCAGGAGCACAGGACATGCCGACGGAGAAGCTTACTGTCAAGCTCCTCGACATCACGGAGGGTATCGAGGTGACCTTCTCGCCAAAACGAGGTCTCTGCCCTGGAGAGACAGTTACCTTGACGGCGAGCAATCTGGGTATCGACAACAAAAACTACACTTGGACGATTACGAAAGCTGATGGATCGATCGTATCACGTACGGGGCGTATCGTTTCTTGCGATGTAGTCGCTCCCCATGTAGACGGTAGCGATGTGCGCTATAACAAATACGAGCTGACCGTCACAGGGACTAAGTGCGGAGGCTCACAGACGCAGACGGGTATCATCCCCGTGGCTCCAGACGAGCTCTGGTGGAAGCCTGATCTTGACGGTTATGGGTCAGGTACGTTGCCCGGTGGTCCGGGTGAGGATGAGGATGAGACGCCCAACAAGCCTGAGTCCTCAGACGCTAAGTACTATGATTGGCATAACCCCGACAACTGGGTGTTCCTCCACGAAAGAAAGTTTTACCCTGCCAAGGCGGTGCCTACCCGCTGTACCAATGTACATATTATGAATCTGTCTGAGTTCGATATAACGACTAAACAGGGTACGTTCCGAGCACAGCCGGACTTGGCTAAGGAGGTGACCCCGCGTGACCTTTACGGCGAGCCGACCTGTATCGATATCACCTTCCACTCGGGAGCGTATGTCTTCAACATTCAGCAGCTCAACTACCGACGGGCTATGGTACGCTACAACTTTGGCGTAGCTGAGGGTACAGACTATAAGAGTGACAGGCGTATCTATACCACTGAAGATTGCAACACCGACGACTGGATGTATGGTCGTGACGAACTCAACCTGCTGGCTGCGCCGCTATATGATATCTATGCGGGTGACTACAGCTTCAGTGCCTCGCCCTACACTTATCAGCTCGGCTTCAAGGCGGAGCGTGCGGGTAAGAGTATGGAGGCTTCGTTTGACCCCAGCGCCTTCAACGATCCCTCGCCACTACAGTCTATCTCGATGGCAGGCAATAACAACTGCATCGCTCTGATTGTGGCTGGAGACGAACGGGGCTTTAAGAGCCGAGAGGGTAAGAGTACCATTGTGGAGCGTCATGGTATCTTGGAGCTACCATACTTCGACAGACCTGACGTAGCGAAGCCCTTCTACCATCAGACTTACGATGCTAGCACGGGGCAGACTCGCTTCCAGTACTTCGATGGCAAGGCAAAGCGCTTCCGTGGTTACTACTCGTATGCTCAGCGCAGCAAGATGGCTTACCGCTTTATCTTTGAGAACCCCGCGACGCAACGTATTCCTAAGCTCGCTGGCGATACCGAGGGTTACACGATGGAGGTGAGCGCTACCGCTGCTGGTCAGGAGGTGATGGTGGGCAATCCATTTATGGCTCCGCTAGAGGTTGTTCCTTTCCTAGATGCTAATAAGGATGTCATAGAGCCTTATGTAAGACTCTTGTATCCTAAGGTAAAGAGCTATGATCCACTGAAGCTACACGGTTCGATCACTACCTACTACCGAGATGAAGCAGGGAGTATGAAGATTGATCAGCTAGGAGCCTTTGTGGTCAAACTCAAATCTGGTGTCGGACCTAAGGCACAGCTGGTCTTCCCGACGAGTGCTCTCGACTCATACGCTAAGCAACATCCACAGAGCCGTAGCAGCCTACGTAGTACGAGCGGTGACGCTACGGCGGAGACGGCACGCTACCTATCGCTGACGCTACAGAGTCGCCTGGGCAAGGATCGTGCGCTGGTCGCTTATGGCTACGAGTCTGGCTCGGTCGACAAAATGCTCCTAAGCACGGAGAGCCGCTATCCCTCGATCGCTATCATCGATCCCGCAGGTGGCACCTATAAGGACCTCTATGCCGACGATGCGGCTACTGGTCACTACCAGCTAGCCACACGGGCCTCCGAGCCAATCGACGTGACGCTCTCGCTCGCCGGTAGTGTGATGGGACACGTTGTGACGGCTCGTCTGATAGACCACAAGAGCGGTCTGGAGCATGACCTGACGGGTGGTAAGAGTTGCCAGATTAAGCTCTTCCCGGATGACGCTGAGGGTCGTCTGGAGCTACGCGTGGACGGAGACTTTACGTCGGTCGCACCGATGGCTGAGCCTACAGATGAGCTGCAGGCGCAGTACAGCGAGGGTATGCTGACTGTCCGCACGACACAGGAGATGTCGTCCCTACGTCTCGTACAGGGTGACGGTATCACGGTCTACACGCAGTCGCTACCTGGGCTGACGGAGTACAGCGAGCGTATCCTCCTCTCGTCAGGTAGCTACGTCGTCGAGGCGGTCGGCACGGACGGTGTCGCACGCCGTGCGATGCTCGTGGTGAGATAGCTTTTTAGAGATTAGAGGTTAGAGATTAGAAGTTAGAAACTTATAGATTAGAAGTTGGAGATTAGTAGCTAGAGGCACTGGTACTCGTGGTAGTACTGGTGCCTCTAGTCTTTTTAGAGGGGATCGGAGGTATCGGAGGGATCAGAGCGATCGGAGGAATCGGACGAGTAACGGTTGTAGGGACGCACGGGACGTGTAGCCCTTTGTAGGGACGCACGATCTGTGCGTCCGTTGTGTCAAAGGTTACAGCGAACGTTGGTTTTAACGGGGACGGACGCACGACCGTGCGTCCCTACATTTCGCTACACGTCTCGCTTCGACGGGGACGGACGCCCTCCCACTAGATACTTCCGTCCGTCCCTACAGCCGTTACTCGTCTCGCTTCGACGGGGACGGACGCCCTCCCACTAGATACTTCCGTGCGTCCCTACATTTCGCTACCCGTCTCGCTTTAACGGGGACGGACGCACGACCGTGCATCCCTACAAAAGGCTACACGTCTCGTCGTTCGGGGACGTGTCGTGGCACGCCACTATTTAGTACCTTTGCCTGCGGTTGATGTATCATCATAAGCTTGGTCGCGTTATTATAGCACATGTCTAGCTCTGTCATAGCTTCCCGCTCGCTCGTGCGGCTGCTCCTACTGCTTGTCATAGGGGTGGCGGTCGTGTCGTGTGCGACACAGGTACGACGCACGGAGCCGCCTGCCGCTACGCCGTCACAGACGGCGTCGCCAGACACGGTCGTGGCGGATCTCTCGGCTGATACGACCCGCTTGCTGGACACGCTGGCGACACCCCAGGACTCGCTGGCAGCTGTCAGCGACAGCCTCGCTGCAAAAGCGGATACGACGCTGGCGCCTGCTGCGACCGATACATTGGCAAAAGATGCCGAGGCGCCTATCGCTGAGCCTGATTCGGTGGAGCTCTTCAAGCTGGAGGCGCCTGTGACCTTCTCGGCTGAGGACTCGCTCGTCATGACGGGGCGCAATGTGATGTACTTCTTCGGCCCTAGCGAGGTCAAGTACCAAAGGATGAGCATCGAGGCGAACTATCTCAAGATCGTCTCTGACAGCTCGGAGGTCTATGCGCAGTATGTGCTAGATAGTCTAGGGCAGCCGACGGCTAAGCCAAAGTTTGCCGATGGGGATCAGAAGTTCGAGAGTACGACGATGAAGTACAACTTCAAGACGGGCCAAGGCTTCATCACGGACGTGACGACCCAGCAGGGCGAGGGCTATCTGACGGCTACGCAGACGAAGCGCCTCAAGGACAATACGATGTACCTCAAGGATGGTCGCTATACGACTTGCGACCTGCATGATCATCCGCACTTTTACATTAACCTGACGCGTGCTAAGGCTAAGCCTGAGGACAAGATCGTCACGGGGCCTGTCTATCTAGTTATGGCAGATGTACCGCTCTACTTGATCGGCTTGCCGTTTGCCTTCTTCCCCTTCAATGAGAAGCAGACCTCAGGCGTCATCATGCCGAGCTACGGTATAGACCAGACACGAGGGCTTTACCTGACGCATGGTGGCCTCTATCTTAACCTCAATGACTACTGGGACTTGACACTCACGGGCGATGTCTATACGAACGGCTCCTGGGCGCTCAATGCGGCGTCCAACTATCGCAAGCGCTATAAGTATAGTGGTAGTGTGCAGGCGGGCTACATATCGACGGTGCAGGGAGACAAAGATATCCCCTCGACCTATAGCCGCTCGCAAGATATCTCTCTCCGATGGACCCACTCGCAAGACCCCAAAGCGGATCCACTACGTAACTTCTCGGCATCGGTCAACTTCTCGACGAGTAGCTACAATCACAACGCTACGCAGGCGGTCTACAACCACCAGCGACGAGCCGAAAATACTAAGGGCTCTAGCATCAGCTACCGTCGTAGCTTTGCGGGTATACCGCTCTCGCTGACGGGAGCATTCAACATAGATCAGCGCTCTCGCGACTCGACCATCAGTGTGACTCTGCCGAACCTCTCGCTCTCGCTCTCGACGATCTACCCCTTCAAGCGAAAGAACCGTGTGGGCAAGGAGCGCTGGTATGAGAAGATCTCTTTCAGTTACAACGGCTCGCTACGTAACAGTATCACGACCAAGGAGAATCTGATCCTCAAGAGCAATCTAGTCAAAGATTGGCGCAATGGTATGCAGCACTCGATACCTATCTCAGCCTCCTTTGACCTCTTTAACTATATCAAGATCTCTCCCTCGATCAGCTATACGGCCTACTGGTACACCTCTCGTGTGGAGAAGCAGTGGGACGAGGCGCAGCAGCGGATCGTCGATGCGGACACGACTTATGGCTTCTACCACCTGAATAACTTCAGCGCGTCGCTCTCTATGAGTACGACGCTCTACGGCTTCTACAAGCCGTGGCGTAAGCTCTTTGGGGATCGTGTGCAGATGATCCGTCACCGCTTCTCGCCCTCGATCTCGCTCTCGTATGCGCCAGACTTTGGCGAGCCCTTCTGGGGTTATTACCGAGAGATAGACTATGTCGATACGCTGGGGCAGGCACACAACTATGTTTACTCGCCTTACGAGCGAGGTATGTTTGGATATCCAGGACGCGGCAAGATGGGGTCGATCAACTTCTCCTTTGACAATAATGTGGAGATGAAGTGGCGCCTGCCGAGTGACTCGACCGCCGTGGAGGAGCAGTTTAAGAAGATCTCGCTCATCGATCAGCTTGGAGTCAGCTTCTCGTACAATATGGCTGCCGACTCCTTCCGCTGGAGTAACATCAATACGAACATAGCACTGAGGCTTACGAAGACCTTCGTGCTACGCCTCTCCGCCTCCTTCGATCCCTACGAATGGAACTACTACACCGACCCGCAAGGCAACGTGAGACCCTATCGTGTGGACAAGCTGAGGATACTCAACGGACACGGTATTGGTGCTTTCCTCGGTACGGGGACGAGCTTTAACTACACCTTTACTCCGCAGACCTTCGATAAGATCGGTAAGTGGATCGGTGGGCTCTTTAACAAGAAGAAGGGCGCAGCGACAACGGACGATGAGACGGCTAAACCTCCTAGCGACGACCCGACAGCGATGGACGGGGACGCTAGACCGGGGAGGATAGGACCCGACGGCTTGCCTGGTGGAGGCCCTCGCAGCAGCTACAACGAGCGCGATAGCTGGGACGATGATGGCTACTTGAAGTTTGACGTGCCGTGGAGCTTCTCCATTAACTATAGTGTCAATGTGGCGCAGGATAGGGAGAAGTTCAACACGCACCGACGAGAGTTTGAGTATAGGTTTATCCAAAACCTCTCTTTCCGCGGACAGTTACAGCCTACGCCAAACTGGAACTTCTCCTTTGACGCCAACTACAACTTCGACTTGAAGAAACTGACGGGTATGACTATCAACATAACCCGCGACCTGCACTGCTGGTCTCTCACGGCTAGTGTCATACCGCTCGGTGCCTACAAGTCGTACAATCTTGTGATCGGGGTCAATGCCTCCCTCCTTCGTGACCTTAAGTGGGAGCAGCACAGCCTGCCGACCTATGGCGGCAGTGGCTGGTACTAACCCGCTACACAACGCAACGATTAGAACATAACGCTATGCACTCATTTGATACAACCCGCCGGATACAGATCCCGCCTGTGACGCTCAATCTGCTCATCATCAACGTGCTCTGCTACATTGCTCAGCAGGTGCTGCCCCGTGTGGGGATCGACCTGACGGGGCTCCTCGGGCTGCACTATGTGACGGCTCAGGACTTTCACATCTGGCAGCCGGTGACCTATATGTTCCTTCACGGGAGCTTCACGCACCTCTTCTTCAACATGTTTGCGCTCTTCATGTTTGGCGTGGCGATCGAGCGCACTTGGGGTGCTAAGCGGTACCTGCTCTTCTACCTGGTCTGCGGACTGACGGCTGCGCTCTCGCAGGAGCTCGTCTGGGGCTTGACGACCGTCCGAGAGGTGGCGGAATATGAGGTGATCGCCTTCCCCGATGGCTCTCGCATGGCTACGGAGCTCTTCGTCAATAAACTCCTGACGATAGGCGCTTCGGGGGCTGTCTTTGGGCTCCTGCTCGCCTTCGGCTGGCTCTACCCGAATGCGGCGATCTACCTCTTCTTCATCCCCATACCGATCAGAGCTAAGTACTTTGTGATCGGCTACGGCGTGATCGAGCTCTTCCTCGGTGTGGCTAATATAGAGAGCGACGTGGCGCACTTCGCCCATTTGGGCGGAATGCTAGGCGGTCTGCTCCTCATACTGCTATGGCGTAAGCAAGGCAAGCTGTACAATGCTTCGGGAGAAACCTATTACTACTAATCAGCGACTGCTCTGGGGCATCACGCTCCTGCTGGTAGCCTTTTGGTTGGTGGACTTCATCGTTCGCCAGCTACCCTCGCCACTGCCCACTCGGTGGACGCGTGGGGTGGTGGACCAGCTCTACCTCTCCTGCTCGCTGGAAGCTCTGTGGCGTAGACCCTGGACGATCGTCACCTATACGCTCCTGCACAATAGTGGCTTGCACCTCTTGCTCAACCTGCTCCTGCTCTGGCTCTTTGGCGAGATGCTACTCCGTCACAGCGGATGGCGACAGTTCGTCTGGAGCTATCTAGGGGGAGCGGTCGTAGGTGGAATAGCCTTCGTGCTCTGCACCTCGCTGCTACGTGCTGGCGGGGTGATCCTGCTGGGGCTGCCCCTCGTGGGAGCTTCTGCATCGGTCATCGCTCTCGTAGGCTACATGGTGGGGGCTGCTCCTCGTGCGGAGATGCCTTTACCTTTGGTCGGCTCGCTCCGTGTATGGCAGGTGGGACTATTCGTCTTCTTGCTCCTACTACTCGCCTATGGAGGGTACAATGTAGGCGGACTGATCGCTCACCTGGCTGGGGTCTTGTGGGGCTGTGGCTTAGGGCTTTACCGTCGTCGGCGACAGCGCTCGGCACGACAGCAAGCGACGCTACAAGATGCTCAGACGGCACGCTACCAGCAGCTCCTAGATAAGGTGCAGCAGTCGGGCTATCAGAGCCTATCCGATGAGGAGCGCGAGCAGCTCATCGAGCACAATAATCAGTGGCTCGACCAGTCGGGTCACAACTAGTCATGCACTCTATGGATAGCACCACACCTTCCCCCGTACCTCGTAAGACGAGCCCGCAAAGCCCAAAGAAGCCGCGTACCCTCTGGGGGATGATCCGTGGCTTCTGGCACACCTTCGTATCCTTTGCTAATCTGCTCCTCTTGCTGCTCTTCGCGGGAGCCTTGCTGAGTCGCTACATTTCGCCGACGACCATTATCCTCTCGGCTTATCTGGGGCTGCTCTTTCCTCTGCTCTTCGCACTGGTCGTATTGCAGGCGATCTATTGGTTTATCATCCGTGCCTGGAGTCGCGCTGCGATCAATACGGTCATGCTCCTCTTATCCCTGCCGACGCTCCTTCTGTACGCTCCGCTACGAGCACGCCAGACGCAGCCGATAGATCGTGAGAACTGGATTAAGGTGGTGAGCCTCAATGCAAATGCCTTCCAGTTTACCAAGCTAGGGGCACACGATCAGCACGCCACCACAGAGTACCTGGCTAAGAGCGATGCCGATATCATCTGTCTGCAGGAAGCGTGGCTCAGCTCTAACAAGTCAAAGTATATGTCGGAGCGTAGTCTGCGCCACATCCTGAGCGACTATCCCTATTACAGCTCGGCCTATGCGGTCAAGGATCACGGCAGTCGTCTCATAGTACTCTCTAAGTATCCCATCCTATCGACACGTCCTATAGATCTGCACTCCGATTTTAATGGGGGAGCGGTCTTTACGATCCTCGTCGGGGAGAAGAAGTTAATCCTGTACAATCTGCACCTTGAGTCTTTTGGCTTTACAAAAGAGGAGCAGGCGCACTACTTTCAGCTAGCGCAGGAGGTCAACCCAAAGGGCTTCACGCAAGCTGTCGGGGGACGCTTTTCGCCCGCCTTCAAGCGTCGTGCTCAGCAGGTCGAGCAGATCTATCAAGACATCAACTATCAGGAGTCGCCCTACCTGCTGGTCTGCGGAGACTTCAACGATACGCCTATCTCCTACACGCATCACCGCCTCTCGACGGGTCTGCACGATGCGATTGCGACGACGGGACGAGGGACCAACTACAGCTACTACTTCAAGTCGCTCATCGGGGTGCGTATCGACCACATGCTCTACAGCGGCCAGATCGTAGCGCGAGCTGCCCATGTGGATCGCTCCGCGAATATCTCGGACCACAAGCCGATCATCTGCTACTTCAAGCTGAAGTGACGGAGCGTGAGGGGCGCAGTTTGCAGGGTCGGCGCATTGTAACCCGTTTTATAGAAGCTACACATGACGATAACTAGAAAATAGACGGTTCTAGTATCGCTACAGAGTGGCTACGGGACCTTGCTGATTACACCTTCCCTCCGAAGAGAGACTGTTGCATAAAGGCGAATCGCTGTGTTGCTTTCGGGATTCGGCTTCGGTCACATACGGAGGTATGCTCCCTTCAGACCTCACCCTCA
>QWCE01001164.1_pt1 | contig 43638 bp, 43 predicted proteins | sample 1972531 | NCBI WGS metagenome assembly QWCE01 (sample SAMN09866716, study PRJNA288562) | Human gut metagenome isolate term4_stool, whole genome shotgun sequencing... | reverse complement strand
ACCAATCTTTTTCAGATTGTACTTGGTTTTTTGAGAATTTCACTTCTCTTTGACTAAGTTTCTTACACTATGAAGTTTTCAAGGTTCTTGGCACTTTTTTCTTGTGCCTTCGCTGCCTCTTTTTGTGGTCAGCGATATATATTCTACCATCGCTTACTCGCATTGTCAATATCTTTTTTGCATTTCTTTGCTTTTTATAAATGTCAATAGTAAATTGCAATATTTTTTAAAAAAATTAAAGATATTTATTTCACATCTAATAAACAAGCCTTGTTTAGTGTGAAGTATTACAATATCGTCTATATTTCAATATTTATTGGTTTGGTATTTTGTTTTTTTACATCACAAAAATACTATTAATATAATAGTTAAAAATAATAAACATATCAACTTAATCTTTTTGTCACACATTTGATTCTATCCATCAGGAATATAAAATCCTATCTCTTTGGCAATATCTATTGATGATAATCCATTAAATATCCCTCTTGGATATGAATTAATCCAATACTCTATTTCTTTTACATCTCTCTTAGTTAAGTGATCAAAACTACTTCCTTTTGGTAGCCACCTTCTTATGAGTAGATTTGCATTTTCGTTACTTCCTCTTTCATGAGATGAGTAAGGATGGCAATAAAAAATTTTCGTTCGATTACCTACTCTATATAATGCCTTTTCCATTGTTTGATATGATTTAAACTCTGAACCATTATCAACTGTAATTGACATAAATGTACCATAGAAAATACTGCCAACTCTTCTTTCAATTCTATTTAAAGCCTTTCTCACTTCGTCCATGTTACAAGCAGCCATAATCTCAATTATTTCGATCCTGGTATATCTTTCGGTTAAAACAAGTAAGCACTTCCCTTTTTCATTCCCTGATTTAACTGTATCCATCTCCCAGTGTCCTGGATAGCCTCTTAAATTTATCTCTTCAGGTCGTCTTTCAATGCTTTTTTCTACAGGAGATCTTTTGGTTATTTTAACTTTTCTTTTCTTTCTTTTTCTTTTTCCTCTTGGGAGATTAGACAACTTTACCCCCTCAATATTACCGTTTTTTATTGCTTTATAAATTGTATTAGGTGATTTTATTTTAACTTTAAAAGATAAAGCCTCATTGTTATTTATTTCATCAATAATACGAGCTGGAGAATACTTCATCTCAGTTATCATAAATGAAATGTATTTTGCAAGTTTGGGATCATCTATTATTTTTGGTTTTCTGCCTTTTTTTGAAAGATTCTCTCTGTACTTTCTATATGATTCTTCAGGAGAATATCTTTCCTCTTCGGACAAATCAGTTAATGTGTGTTTATATGTAGCACGTTTTAACTCATAGTAAACTGTTCTTAAACAACAACCAACTATTTCTGCAATCTCTTTTTTGCTGTAATTTAGACGATACAGCTTTTCGATATAGTATCTATCACTTAGGGTTAAATGTTGTCCTTTTCTTCGCATCTTTTGATAAGCCTCCATGAGTATCGATGATTTGTTAATTATATCATCTATATTGCTCATATCAGCAATCAAAACTATATATTGCACTTATTACCTTTCTCTGTTTTCAGCTTCCTTTTCTTGCTGTTTTTTCTCATATATTATTTGATTTTTTATAGAAGAAAAATCTTTTCTTATCATTTTTTTAATTTTCTTTGAAGAAAAAAAGAGATCACTTATCGGTGTTATCCTGCTTATCCCAATTTCTAATGTTTTATTTTTGTTTTTAGGTTCGATAATATTATTTTTATTTAAATATACGGCTTCTTTTAAGATTGAGTTCCCAATTCTTTCATATAAATTCTTTATTTTACCCTCTTTAAATTTACCTAAATTAAACTCATCAACTCCATAGCTCTTTTCATATTCATCTGCTAAATCTGATACAAGCTTAAGAAATTCCTGGTATTCATCTTGGAATTGTGTCTTAATGAGCCAGTCAGTTATTTTATCAATATCTGATCTAACATCATCAATTGCATTCATATTGTACTTCCACAAGCCCATATTTTGCGGTAATTTGGCAATTAATGATTTCATTAGGCTACGATACTCTTTTAGGTGTTTAAGCGTCTGGTCGGCTTTATATGCCGTTATAATGCTATCGTGCATGATAGAGTTGATCGCTTGATTCTTCTCCTTAGAACCAATAATATTATTTACAAATATAGATTTAGCTTTATTAAGTGAATTAAGTTTTATTACACCTCTTTGCTGTAGTTTTCCTGCATACTTAAAACATCTTCCTTTTCCTTCTTCCCATACTGGGTTGGTGTCTACCATGCCAACATGTATATGTACATTGTCTGTGTTATAGTGGATTGCTCCTGACCATATGAATGTATTCATATCTCCTTCTTTTGCCATTAATTCACTTATGGCAAGTCTTGTATAGTCTTTTAGGAGATCCCCATTTATACCACTATCAGTTACTACTCCGTAATCCTTTAAATACTGCATATCAAATGATATAACTATTTGATGAAGAACTGATTGTTTATTTTGTGCATCATCAAACATATCTTTATATCTTGTTATCTCTTCATCTGTTGGATAATTAGTGTCATATAAAAAGATACCGTCAGATTTTTCATTATCACACATATAGTCGTTAAATTTCCCAAAATCATTTTCAATATTACCATCTTTTATTGCTTCAGGTCTTTTCATATAATTTATATAGCCTTTGTAGCCTGATTTTTTTGCATAACTTGCACCTGGTGTTACGAATCTTGATTTTATTATTACTCCTGCTTTAATTTCACTCATTTTTTTCTCCATTAAAAAAGCAAGATTAATTATCTTGCTTTAAAAGAATGTTCGGATTTTATCCCACATACGTCAGCTGACGAACGCCCATCAGGATAAACAAAAGAAGAAATATCTCATAAAACCCGAACATTGATAGATTTATTTATATTATTTGTACTTTCTAAAGTCACTATCTTGCTTTCTTTTTCTCACTCTTTCACCTACATACTCCCTGGCATTTTTAAGTAGAGCATTTTCATAATCATCTGATCCTACAAAATTTGCATCAACGATTCCCTCTTTATTTAAGACACTATTTGTAACCTCTATAATAGTTTGTAACTCCTTATCTATAAATCCCAGTCTTTTATTTATTTTAGAGATTTCACTTTTCATTTCATCAAGAGTTATAGTCTCTTCATCTTTTTCAGGAATCTCTCCATTTAAAATATATTTTTTTAAAGCCTCTGTCATAATTTCACTTTTTGTTATTTTGTTTTCTTTTGAATAATCATCAAGAAGATCATAAATATCATTATGAACTCTTGCTACAATTCTAGTATTCTTTGTCTTCTGCATCTTCACCTACCTCCATATTTTCATCAAAGCTTATTAGCTTATTTAATACTTCCGTATTTTTTTTAATCACTTTTAGTGTCATATTTAAAAGCTCATTGTATTTTGTTTCTACTTCTGACACTTCATTTCTTTTAGCAATTTCTGATAACTCTTGTTTTAAAAACTCATTTCTTGACATACTACCTTTTAATTTATCAAGTTTAATTACTACCTCTTCAGGTACTTCTCTGATCTTTATATCTTTCAATTCTTATTCCTTTCATAAAACTACCAAATGTATAAAATAAATAGGACGTAGCCCATATTTATATTAAAAGAGCATAAGGAAAAACTGACCCCATATCGCATGGGGCATTGATAAAATCAATGGTTTGAAGTGGTGACAGATTTCTGCTTTTGACACACAATATTTTACATTTTGGCACACATTTTTATACATTTTGACCTTTTTCCTCCTTTTTGGCACACACTTGGCACACAAATATTTTTTAAACAGTGATTTTGGCACACACTTGGCACACAAAATTTTTTGAAACATCAATTTTGGCACACACTTGGCACACAAAATTTTTTGAAACATCAATTTTGGCACACACTTGGCACACAAAATTTTTTGAAACATCAATTTTGGCACACATCTGGCACACAAAATTTTCTTAACAATTCTTGTGATTAGTCTTCTTATGAATTTTCCTTCATCTTTTAGCATATAAATAATCAATTGACTTTCATATTTTTTAGCTTTTTTATATCCTCTTTGTCAGTTTTAATACGTTTCCTACAGTTCTTTATTTTATCTTCAATGATGTTTTCCTCTTCTTTGTTTGACTTTATTCGATCCTCATAACTTGCCTTTTCTTCATCTGTTAGGTAGTCAATATTCTCCTTATAATCTCTTTGACTTTTTCTGATGTTATATAATTCTTCTTCATGCTTTTTAATTTTTAACTTCATTTTCTTAACATGATCTTCTTTTTCTTTTATTAACATGGCATGCCTTTCTCTTAGATAATCAATTTCAGATTTATCATTTAATGCCATGTATTTTATATTATTTTTATTAAGCACAAGTTCTACATAATCAGAATCCCCTATATCGCCAATATCAGCAATTTTAGGTGCAACAAAAAGGCTTATTTCTCTGAAATTCCCTTTTAAGTTTTTTATCCTAAGTACTGTGTGCATTGGTTTGTTATATACTTCTTGAACCTTTATATCTTCTGAGCTTCCTTCAGTCTTTGAAACTATATAATAGTACTCATCGATGTTATCATTTGAATTATTATCAAGGTCAAGCTGTACTTCCATCTCTTTTTTATCTTTATCATACGTAGCATGAACAAGAGTTACGCTTCTATTTTGCATATATGAAATCTTATCTCCTATTTTGCTTTCCTCTCTTAAAGGCTCATGTATATATAATTTTGATGTAAAAAATAGGAGATAAATGCAAAAAATAATAAGTAAAGCATATAAAATTTTTTTAATATCTGTATTTCCCATTAATCTATCCTTTTCAATAAAAAACAAGGCTCTAATTTCGCTTTTAAGCGACTTTTAAAGTCTTGTCATAGTTTTATACCTTTAGTTTATTCTCTTTCAAAATCTATATCATTTGTTGCGGTATTTAGATCATTTTCTTTCTCCTCATATTTTAAAAAATTTTCTTTAGGTTTATTTTCCACTTCTGAAATATCAGATAAAGCCTCCTTTTTTAGTTTTTCTCTAATATCGTTAAGCATCTCATCAGCAGTTTGGTAGGTATCTTTTGTTATAATATCCCCATTAAATTCCTTTGATAGCTCAAGATTATTTAGATTAACTTTAACTTTCAACTTTCCTTCTAATAAATCTTCGTTTACAAGTATAAGTTCTTCCATATCTTTTAAATTAGAAATGTTTTCTTTAATCATATCTTCTTTTCTGAGATATGTCTTAATCTCTTTTTTTAATTTTTCCATAGGAGAAATATCTGACTGTGCTTCAGACTTTATCATGTTATTAACCTCTGTCTGCCTTGCTTTTTTAGTCTTATATTCCTCCTCATATTTAAATGGGATATTTAATTGATTCTTAATATCGGACAATCTATCTTTATCCCGTTTTAGATTCTCTTCTTCATTTTTCACAAGATCGGGTAGTTTATTTAATAAATTATCCATTCTTACAAAATTACCAATTTCGGTGTGAGAAAATTCAAGAAGTAAAGTGCTGCATCTTTTAAGTTGAACCTGTCTTTCCCTCATATCCCATGAGAAAGGCATCTTACAAAGATAAATATCAAAGCCTCTATATTCTCCAATCTTTTCTTCCTGGTCAAATTTACTTGCAGAAATTATTGTTTTTAATCTTATACCTGCCTCTCTTTTGTCAGTATATTCCGTTTCTTTTATTTTAATTTTAAAATCAGCTTTTTCTTCATTTTCTATGTAGGATAAATCCTTTTTTAAGTTTTCAATTCTCTCCTCTCTTCCTTTAATTTTGCGTGGTAAAAATAGTTTCATCTCGTCTTGCATTTGATAGTATTTCTTTTTGTAACTATTTCTTAATTGCTCTAGCTTCATCATCTCAGAATCGAGTTCCGCCTTCTCTTTGATCAATGGATTATTTATCGCAATAGCTTTAGCAGTTGAAGCCTCAAAGGTTAAAGTATCAAAACTGTCTATCCTTCGCTCAGGTGTTTTTGATGTTAAAAGCTGATTTATACCCTTTTGTTTTTGTATTATCATATCCCATGAGTAGGCATCAAATGTCCCTTTAGCAATATATCTATAAATATCAACTTCAGAGTTCATATTGCCACGCCTTATAATACGTCCTTCTCTTTGCTCAAGGTCAGCAGGTCTCCAAGGTACATCCATATGGTGTAGTGCCACAAGTCTATCTTGTACATTCATTCCTTGCCCCATTTTCCTTGTTGAGCCAATTAGAATTCTTACTCTACCGTCTTTTACAGATTGGAAAAGTTCCTGGAGTTTTTTCTCATTTCCATCTGCCTCATGAATGTACTTTATTTCTTCCTCGGGAATCCCCTTTTTTATTAGATTGCTTTTTATTTCATCGTAAATATTGAATTTATCAGATGGTACTGATTGGTCGCAAAATATAAGCTGTGTTCCTAGTATATCTTCAGTCTCTTTATATATATCAAATACCTTTTCAGAACACATAGTAGACTTTGTAACTTCATTTACAAGACTTTCATCTATGAGCCTAGTATCAAGTGCTATTGTTCTTCCGTCATTTGTTACAAGAAGCATGTTATCTACTTCGGGTTCTACTTTTTTATCTATAATGTCATCAATCCTGTCTGATAAGTCATCAATTAAGCTTTGAGTTAATTCACTTATGGGGATCTCTACATTGTGATAATTTGCCTTTGGAACGTCAAGATCTAGATCATTTCCAGTTACAACATCTGCTGATGTATGCCATACATTAATTAAATCTGTTGTGTTTTTAAAACTTGTAAATCTTCTGTGTATGTTATATCCTTTTCCATCTACAGACATATTTACGCTATTTTCTATGACACCATATTGAGATGCCCAAGAATCAAAGAAATCTATTCCCTGTTCTTCGAGCTGATCAGGCTGTAAATACCTCATCATAGAATATAATTCACAAAGAGTATTTGTAACTGGTGTACCTGTTGCAAAAGTAATTCCTGAATAACCAGTCATATTATTTAAATACCTTGTTTTATATAGCATATCTGTTGTCTTTTTATTCCCAGCTGTGTTAATTCCACGCACATTGGTTAGTGAAGTATGAACGTGTAAATTTTTATACTCATGAGCCTCGTCTACATAAAGGTTATCTATCCCTAGCTCTTCAAACGTTAAAACATCATCGTGCTTCATATCAAGCATTTTCTTAAGATTTTTTTCAAGTCTTTCTATCTCTCCTGTAATTTTCTTTACTGAAAAATCACTTTCACCATTTTCAATTGCAATCTCCCTATAATTTTTTAAGTCAGATAAATCCTTTGATATTTCGTTATTAATATATTCATTTGACATTGGGATCATTCCAAATTGTTCGTGACTCATAATGATTGCATCGTATTCCCCTATTGCAATTTTATTTAAAAATCTTTTTCTTTTCTTCTTTTGAAATTCATTTTTTCTAGTCACAAGAACGTTTGAAGATGGATATAACTTTTGAAACTCTCTTGCCCATTGCTCAACTAGTGGCTTTGGAACAACAAATAAGGCTTTATTTGATATACCAATACGCTTTTTCTCCATAGCAGAGGTGATCATGGTGTATGTCTTTCCTGCTCCAACAGTATGAGCAAGAAGAGTGTTTCTTCCTGAATATATTTGCCTTGCTATAGCATTTTTTTGATGCTCTCTTAGCTTTATCTCTTCATTCATACCTACTGGCTTAATTATTGTACCGTCATATGTTCTTGGCACATATACATTAAATATATTATTGTACTTTTCAACTAGTAAATTTCGCCTTTTTTCATCTTTAAATATCCAGTCTTTAAATTCTCCTTCTATTTCCTCAGCCTTTTGTTGTGCAAGAAGTGTTTCCTCTTTATTTATTACATACTCATTTTCTCCTACTTTATCTTTCACTTCTATACTTCTCATATTAAGCATGCGTTCCATTATTTCAAGGGCGTTCATTCTTAATGTTCCAAATGTTTCAGTTGCTCTAATAGTTGAGTTATAGAAGTTTTTTCGTGAAATATCATACTTATTTATAACCTTTGCATATGAAACTTTTGGACGAGAATATGAGTATACATTATTATTTAAGATTATTTCTTCTATAAACTGTTCATAGTATGAGTTATCTACCCATCTTGATCCAATTTGTACTTCAATATCTCCTGCTGTTAGCTTGGCAGGCAAAGTATCTTTAAGTAATTCAAGCTGTGATGAATATATGTTTATTTCCTTACTTATTCTTTCTTTCTCAGAATCAGAAATTGAAAGAGAAAACTCCTTAAGATCTTTTCTTAAACTTTCTATTTTATTATTTACAAGTTCAATCTTCTTTCCAATATTTCCTGACAAATATTCATCATTTGTTACATAGTCACCATCTGTCTTTTTGTATATAAAACCGTTAAGATCTTCTATGATTTCATCTTCACTTTTTGAAAGAAGGCTCCTCATATATACAAGATCTACTTCGCCTCTATTTTGCATACTTAATGAAAGTGCATCAACAGAATTATCAGCATGCGTTATCTCAACATATGGCTTTATGGTACGCTTAGTAAATATATCCGCAAGTCCTAAAAACTCATTATTATCTCCAAGATTTTCAAGGCTTTCAAGTAGTGGATATGTCGTGTCATCGCTAAACACATTTTTATTTCCTCGTGATGTAATTCTGCCATGCTTTTCTACAAACTTAGTATATAAATCATACAATTCTTTTTGTGCTGTCTTTATCTCAATTTCACTATAGTTATTAACTTGATAGTTTATTACATCTTTTAGCTTTCTTCTTATTTCTATTAAGCCTTTTACACGCTCTATACCTTTAGTGCTTGACACTCTATTTTTATATAATAGATCATTTTCCCTATAATAAACTTCCTCATCGACTATACCGAAAGTATAATTTTGAATATCATATTTTTCTTCGTAGTTTATAGCTTCTTCTATATCTACATCACTAGTCTCAATTTCATTTTCAGGTTCTATGTTTTGATATATATCACTAGGCACATGTAATAGAGCCTTATCCATGTACTCATCAAGTGTTTCACCCTCATTTATTACTACAGATTTTATAGGCTGTCCATATCTATCCGTTTTTGTTATCAGATGACCGAGTATATTATCAGGATTATCAATAAAATATTTATTTATTATGCCATCATCATATATCACATTGCCATAGGAACACTCATCCCAAAATTTATTCTGTGCTTCTATTATGCTAAGTTCCTTTTCTCTTTTCTTAAAGATTAAAATGTCTGACTCTACAGTTGTCCCAGCAAACGATTTGAATGTATCTTGAGGAAGTTTAAAGGCAGAAACAAGTTCAGCCTTTGTATATGTAAGCCTTAATAGTTTTTCATTATTAAATGAACCTGAAGAAGTAATAACGGCTGTTATTCCTCCTGGTCTTGTCTTATCAAGAGATTTTAAGATAAAATAATCATGCAGATTTAAATGGAGATTATTATACTCGCTATCAAATGGTGCTGTTTTTCCAAATGGTACATTACCTATTACAAGATCCATGCTGTTGTCTTTAATATTTGAAGATTCAAAGCCTGTGTTAGATATTTTTGCACTTGGATAAAGCTGTTTTGCAATATCTGAAGATAACCTATCTATTTCAACACCAGTAAGAGTGCTTTTATCCTTTAGCTCTTTTGGCATCAATCCAAAAAAGTTTCCTATCCCCATCGATGGCTCTAAAATTCTTCCCCCTTTAAAGCCTATTTTATTTAAGACTTTATACATGAAATTTATTGTATCTTCTGGTGTATAAAAGGCAGACGTTGTTGTTCGATATGCACTTTCATATTCGCTTGATGTCATATTTTCTTTTAACTTCTCTTGTGCTTTTCTAAATCTGCCTTTTGCATTAACATCAAATACTTTAGATAAACCGCCCCAACCTACATACTTTGATAGAATTTCCTGTTCTTCTCTACTAGCAAGCCTTTTTTCTTTTTTTAGTTTCTTTAAAGTGTCTATACATAGAATATTCTGATCTAATCTTTCGCCTTCTGTTAAACTTTCAGAATTAAAGATTTTATCTGTCTTAAAATCTTTTGCATTATCCTCGTTTATATCTTCTTTACTTTCTACTTTTTCTATTATTTCAGTCTCTTTTTTTATTTCTTGTGATAACTCACTTTTTAAACTATCTATTTCATCTTGATAATCACTTATATATGCTATTATGTTCATTCCACCTGATAATACAAGAGAAAGAATTGGATCTGTATTTATCTCTTTAAGAGTAATCTTATCATTTTCAACACTTTTTATTTCATAATTTTTACCGTCCTTTTCAAATGTTTTACCTATTAGATTTTCATTATCTAATACTATATAGTCTTTAATTTTATATATGGCAAAATTTTCATTGTCCATGAAATACTCTATCTTTTTTGAATCGGCATAATTTTTCCCTTTATATAGAGTATATTCCTTGTCATTAACAGAAACTTTGCTCTCTGTTTCTTCAATATCTGCAAGGTTTAATTTTACTTTTGGAATTATAATAAAATCATAGCCTACTTTTACTGCAATATCTTCTTCTATCTCGTTATCATCTAAAGGTCTATCAATACCAGGTTTAACATCAGTATCTAAAGCTATATTCTGTCCTTCTATTACATTATTTAGTGTCTCTTCTATATTTAGTCCGAGTATATCTCCAGCATAAAGATAGAAGTCTTTATTTATCCTAACGCCGTATCCTATATCAACTCTGCTGTGTGATATAATTTCTGAGTTATATACTTCGTTTATGTAAAACTTGTAGTAGCCTTCCTCTTGTGTAAACACTTTTTCATCTAGGTTAATTATCTTGCTTAAAATATCAGGTGTCATGATCTTCCCAGTATAATTTTCTGGGAATTCATTTGATGTTTCGTTAAATTCTATATAAAGAGTTCTTTCTTTTGCATAATAGTCGCTTAAATTATATATGTTAGTAAATTTATCATCGGTAATAAGATTTTTTAGTTTTTCTTCCTGGTATAAATTCTGACATTTATAGATAGAAAATATCTTCTCAAAATTCTTTATCACAAGGCTAGATAATGTGAAGTTAAAATCTTTATTAAATACTTGATAATCTTCTTGTGATAGAGGTATAAATTTTTCATCTATCCCTACCAGGTAACTATCTTCATTAAAAAAAGAAACTGTTTTATCAGTTTCCTTTTTCAAATCTTTAAAAGATATTTGTTCTTCATTTTCTAATACTCTTTTACGAACTCCCAAAGGTATTCCTTCAGAAGAGAGTCTTTCTCTAGTGGATTCATTCCCGCCATTGTCCTTAGTAAGGTCTCCCTTTCCCTTTCCCAGGCTTTGTTGAACTCCAGGATATAAAGGATCATTTCCTGATTCTCGATTAGCTCGTTGTACTTTTCTATCTCGTGATCCTCCATGTACTCCATTTTCATTATTCCTTGGTTCATCATTATCGTTTCTGCCTCTACGCTCATCAGGTATTCCTTGTATGCCTCTTCTGTCATCTTCTTTATCCTTCCTTTCTTGCCTTTTAAAATGATATGTTAGATACTTTATATAATCTAGTATATACTCTACCGTCTCATTTATTTTCTCATATGTATTTGTAAAGTCATCTTTAGAGATATTATTATTGAATTTATCAAATACATCTTCCCTATCATCTCTTATATATTTAGGATCATAGCCAAGTCTAAATAATGTGATAAAAGATGTAGTGTCGATAGCAAACATAGATATGAAATCATCTGAAAATTCATCTTTTAGTATGCTTTCGCTTATGCTATATATTAGATCCTTTGTATCAAATGCTACTGGAATATCAAATTCGCTTTTTGCTTGTTTTATTATTTTATCTTCATATTTTAGATCATATTGCCACGCATATGATTTTCCTTTATATATAAGGCTTGAAATGTCATAAAGCTCTTTACCATCTATTATAATTGGCTTTGCTTTTTCATCAACTATATTTCCTAATTTCTCCCATATATTTTTGCTTGCAACGTATGTAGCCTTTTCGTTCTGAGATAAAATTTCAAGTTGTGAATTTAAGTCATATTTATATAGATAACTTGCACTTATTAAATATTGTAAAAAAATCTTTTTATTTTTTAAATCAGTTATGTTCATGTTTTTCCTACCTTATCAGAGTATAAAATATTTTAATTAGCTCCTCCCTTGTGCTTTCATAATATATAGCTGTTGCACCAATGCTTGCAAGGGTTACAAGCAAGATGCTTGATAATATCTTTATAAGTAAAAAAATTGTTCTGATGAGAAATTTCACCATGTTATTTTTTTCAACAACCTTTATGTTTTTATCTTCAACCTTATATTTTTTCCTTAATTCTTCCTGGTGAGAGGCTTCTTTTATAGCATCACCTAGTTGATTTTTATACATAACTTACCTCCCAAATATTCTTTTAAATAAACCTGGTTTTTTAATTTCATTTTCATTAAATGCTATTTCAAGCATCTTTGAAAATATATCAGCATTATCATAATTTAGTATGAATTTATCAGGTGTAAATCCAAGTGGAAAGGTATATTTTTTTAAATATGAAGATTGTATTGTCAGAATATTTTCAAATTGTTCGCTCGACACATAATTATATAAATAAAAAGCACTATTTATTTTATAGTCATTTACACACGCCGTTGTTATTTGAGTTGACTTTATCATCTCATCAGGCTCATATCCACATACAAAGATTATTATGTCCTTTTCAAATAGGCTGTTATCTTCAAAATCAATTTCTCCATAGTCATAAATAAGATAATTATAGTGTTCTTTTTTTATGCTATTTATCTTTTTTATGTTAGTATATATGTCTACATTTTGAATTCTCACGCCATCACTTTCTATTATTTTATATGCTTCATCTTCTGCGATCTTTACAAAGTTATTTGCAAAACTGTTTTTGTTTACTTCTATCACACACGCATTATTTTCTCCATCAAGATTAAGCGTTTTAGCAAGCTGTACAGCTGTTGTGGTAGTTCCTATTCTTTTTATACAGCCTGCTATTCCTATACTTATTGTTTTGCTAGTCTCATTTAATTGCCTTATTTTAGAAAGTGTGGGATTATCTTCCTTTAACTTGTCATTAAAGCTTTCTTTTAACTTTATATAGTCTTTATCAGCTTCATATTCGCACTTTAAAGATGTATTTTCTATAAAATCGTCTCTAATACTTCCTTGATCTTTACTTGTGATAATTTTACTATATCCTAGCCCCTTAAAATCCTTTAGGATTTTACTTTCTTGACTATACCCACTAGCCACTAAAAATACATCAAGATTTTTAGCCTGCCTTATTCCTTCAACAGATTTTAATATATTTAGTTCATCATCATTAAACACATTTATATCAATGACTACATTGCCGATTTCTGTATTTAGAATATTATTTTTAATTTCATCTACGCTAGTTGCTTTTTCAAAAATTACTGTCTCAAACTCAATGTCATCAATATATTTTTTTGAAAGCTGTGTTATCGCATAAGCTTCTGATGTATTCCTTAAGCCAACATATAAATACTTCATTTCACTACTCCTCTTTTTTATCAAATTTTTCTATAAAGTCGTTGCCATCGATTGTATAGATGTTATCTTTATATTTAATTTTAACTTCAACAAATCCTTCTTTTATTATCTCGACTTTATCGCCTTTATTAAGTTCTATCCCCTCTTTAAGTTTATATGCCTCTTCTTTATCATATACCGCTATATCACCTTCAAGAGTATCTCCTTTATCTTCCTTTAGATTTTTATCTTCAATTTTTTTATTATATGTATTTTGCTCCTGCATTTGTAAATTACTATTTTCTACTAACCCTTTCCTGGTTTCTTCCTTAGCTTTATGAATTTGTCCACCATAAAAAACAAGACATATTATTAACACTATAACTATGCCTAATGCTATTATTTTAAATTTATGAGTTTTATATATTTCCTTAATTATTTTACTTAAGTTTAATTCCATGCTTTACTCCTTTTTTATATAAAAAACAAGGCTCTAATTTCGCTTCTAAGCGACTTTTAAAGCCTTGTCATATATAATTGTTCAGGTTTTATAAGGTTTTTTCTATTAAGTTTCCACTGATGGGCGTTCATCAGCTGACGTATGTGGGATAAAATCCGAACATTTAAGAAATCTGTGCCTTTTTATCTTTTGTTTATATTGCTTTAATCACTCCTAAGTGGCACTTCTATTTTTGTGTATTTATTGCCATCAAGAAGTAAATAGTCATCGATGAATTCACCGTACATTCTTTTATCATTTGCAAATACGATTATACGATTTTTCCCTTTTTCAGCATCAACTCTCCATCTTCCTTCTTGTGCCGGCATTGGTTCACTATACCCATCTTCTATATATAAATAGCAAAGTCCTTCCGATAGAAGTGTAAGCTCATAATAATGATCTGTTTCGCCTATTTTAAAGTGAGTACCCCATCGCATTGCTTCTTTTCCTTTCTCTAGGCTTTCCTTGTCATATTTTTTATTTATTTCTTCTTTTCGTTTTTCTGCAAGGCTCTTTATATTTTCTTGATTATTTTCTATTATTTTATTATCTTTACCAGGTATTTCATTTTTTTGATTTTCTCCAAAAGGTAGTATCATGAAAAAGAAAAATACTGCAACAATAAATAGAAATATAATCACGTGTTTTATTTTGGTATTCATTTCTTCTCCTTATAAACCTAAGTATGGTGCAGGATTAACAGCATTATTAAATGCATTTGCTCCAACCCTTATCTCAAAATGTAAATGTGGGCCTGATGACCATCCTGTACTTCCTACTTCAGCAATCTTTTCGCCTTTTTTGACTTTTTTACCAGGAGATGTTGTTAATTTACTTGCATGAGCATATAAGGTGAATTTGTTATTACCATGATCTATTACTACATGTTTACCGTAGCCTGTACTATCCCAGCCCAAAGTAATTATAGTCCCTGAATCAGAGGCAAGTATATCTGTACCATATGGTGCTCCAAAGTCAATCCCTGAATGGAAATTTCTTCCTCCATCTATATCCCTATATCCAAATGGTGAGGTTATAGTATAAGTTCTTGGAAGTGGATAAATAAATTCTCCTGTACCCTTTTTAGATCCAAAATTTGAGCCTACATATCCTGTAGCACTGACTTTACCATTTTTTAGACTTCCGTCAGCTTCAAACCTTTCGCCGTTTACCGTACCAGTAAACTTTACTTTTCCATTTTCAATTTTGCCACTAAATTTAATATCTACTTTTTGATATTTAGAAATAGATTTTATAGTTCCAAAATCGGAGTTTACTATTTCGTGTGTTGCTGAAACTTTTCTTTCTGTGCCTTTTGCCGTAATAAATTCGACAACAGAATGGTCATATTTTTGGTACTGATGTTTAGGATCAGTATGAGCGTCTGCTTTTTGATCACCTATGACCGCTTTTATCTTCTTTGTACTACCATCAGGTTGCAAGAATTCTATAATAAATTTATCGCCCATAGTCTTTGAATAGTAAGAACCCAGGGCAACAATGTACATTCCTTTATATTTTCTATATACACCATCGTCCTTACTATTTACGCTATGAACAATTTTATATGCAGGGGCAGTTGTATTTGTGATTGTATTACACGGTTCAATTACTTTTTTAGTAAGACTTGCAGGAGGCCCTGGAAGCTCCATGCGAGCAAAGCTATTTTTACTATACATACCTTCTAATTTATTTCTATGTTTTGTACCTGTAAAAATAAATTCACTCCCCTCATAAATCACTTTATATTTAACACTATTACCGCTTATTTCTGCTTCTATAGTAATTGGAACCATATACGAGCCTGAATCAGGATCCCCTATATTTCTTCCTGCAATATATGAGTATATGCCTGCTACAGCACTAATAATTATCAAAGAAAAAATGAAAATCACAATGATGATAATAGATATTATCTTAATCATCTTTTTCATTTCTACGCACCGCCTGCAAATATATTAAGTTCTGATTCTGTTACATATATATCTTCTATTTCTATGTTTCTATCGCCTGAAATTTGTAAAATACATTGTCCCCTCTTAAAAGTAGGTATTTTGCTAAGTTCTCGTTCTGTTAAACCCTCACCAAATACCCTTCTTAATTTTGATACATCGGATTCATCTTGTTTAAGTAAGAAGCGATAATCTGTTAGTGCAAAAAGCGATTTGATCCTTTCTACATCTTTGCTATCAGAGTTATCAGGCACATAGTCTGACATTCTTTGGCTTGCAAGTCCTATGCCTGAAAAATACTTTCTTCCTTGACGCTCCATTTCAAAGAGTGAATCAATTGCAGCCGTCTTATTTGCGTTGATTGAAATGTGGCTTTCATCAAGCACCATTAGATTTTTTCTTGCACTTGATTCAGAAATTATCCCTGATTCAGAAAGCTCCTTTTGTTCTTTTCCTGATATGATGAAATCTGCCCATACAGAACTCATTGTCGAAAAAAGCTGTGCATCAAATACCTTATCCTCCATACTCCTAAGAGCCACCATGTTATAACACACTAAATTTTCATTGAATAGGTTATCTCCCTTTGTATACCCATCAAAGATATGTTTATATGTTGTACATATATCTTCAAACATTAGTTCAATCTTTAAAACATATTCTTTATGCTCTTCTCTTATGCCAAGAATGTTAAGTTGATTGTTTTTTATTGCCTGTTTTATAAAGCTGGTAAAATCAGAGGCGGTAGGAAATTCATCGCTTTTCATTTTTGTAATATCTTTGATGATGTTTCCTTCAGTGTCCAGTATTCCATAGCCTTGATAAATTCCGTTAAGTAATTTTTTAAATATTAAAAGCTCTTCTTCAGTTGCTTCCTTTTTTAGGTATTTATAGATTGTTACCATTTTAGATATATGTTTTGTATATGCAGTTTTTAAAGTTTCATCAGGGAAGATGTGAAACATATTTATTATATTTCTTCCTGTACCGTCAAGATATATTGTTCTTCCTCCTAGGTATTTCACAAGTTTTTCAAAATCACCTTCAACATCAAATATCCTAACTTTATCTCCTACAAGTATTCTTTCAAGTATAATTTTTTTAAGGGCAGTTGATTTACCACTTCCAGACTTTCCTACAAGCAAAAAGTTATATGCAAGCCTTCTATCAGTTTTATGAAATGTATCTAAGAACACACACCCTCCTGTCGGTGTTTTACCAAAGTATGCACCATGTGGATCTTGTAGTGAGCTAAAATGGAAAGGATCGCCAAGAGCAATTACTGATGATAATATCGGCTGACCTTTTCTTGAATATATATTTTGTTGCTGTGCCTTATATGGTCTAAATACATTAAGATAATCATTTTTAGGTTCATGAAGGCAGATACCAACCTTATAGCTTGTATTTAATGTTTCAAATACAACCTTAATTTTCCGTTCAAGATCTTCTCTTGTCTTTGCCGGAACATATATCCTAATACATATAATCTTCATAACTTCATCAAAAGAGTTAATTTCATCATACATAATTTCAAGTTGCTGATATATATCTCTTGATTTTCTCCATTCACTTTCATTTTTTGCAGAATTCATTCTGCTTCCCTGCTCATCTAGTGATTTAGATAGGTTTGAAATTACTATGTTTTTATTAATGCTTGAAATATCAATTACGGTTATACTTTCTTCAAAGGCTAAAAGCTCAGAAATCCAGTTTTCATGGACTTGCTTTGGGTAGCCATAAATGTATACACATGTTTCATAACCTGTACCTGTTTTTGTATATGCAGGATCAGAAAAATTTACTCCTCCAATCGGTGATATTTTATTAATAAACTCGATGTCCATCTTTTCACGTTCTGCGTCTGAAAGCTCATTTATCTGAAAGACATCTTTAGTTTTTTTCTTAGCCTTATCTAATGTGTTTTTTATATTTAAAGCCATTTGTTATTCCTTTCTTAATCTAAATTAAAAGTTTAAATTTTTATTATTAAGTAAAAAGAATTGCTCTTTTTTTATTTCTTTTGATACTGGTAAAACGAGGTTATTATATGTATTTAAAGTAACCATAATTCTCGTATAATGCTCATTATACTGTGCTAGATTTTTTGAAAAAAAGAAAAGCAAAAAACTTCTATTAACATAATTTTCATGTATCCATACAAGATCCTTAATGCGAAGGCTAATAAGTTCCTGATATAAAGGATTTTCTGTTTCTTCTAATTTCGCTCTAAGATATGCCTCTTGTTTACTTGTTGATACTGGAAAAAAAGAGGAGATGATTTTTAGATCATCTCCATATATAGAAAATAGTTTTTCCCAAGTTAATCTTTTAAGTAAAATATCTGCATCACTCTCATTTTGCGGATCATAGCAGACAATTTCAAAGCAGTCTACTATAGTCCCATCTTTCATCTTCCCTACTCCAAGTTCTTCATCAAAAGCCACAACTTCAATTAAGTTTTCCATGCCCAGCTTTTCTTTATTATTAGATTTCTTCATATGCTTTTACCTCTTGTTTTTCTTTTGCTTCTTTATAACAGTATGTATTTCTCTTCAGGCTGAGAAAATATATTATTATGCTTTCATATATTTTCTTTTGCGGGTTTTTTACGTTTATCGGTCTTGTTAAAAAGATTGCAACTATTACATTAAAAACTGTGTAAACAACTTGTAGTTTAGGTGAAACTAAAAATTTAAATGTATCCATAATTATTACAGAATAAATCGCTATAATGGCTAGATCTATTAGAAAAAATCCTTTGCCTATATATATGGACGACTTTATTTCTGATGGAATGTTTCCTATATTTTCATTCATAGTTTATCAATGCCTCCCTTTTTATTTCGCTTTCCCTCTAGGTTTAATTCTTTTAGCTTTTTTACTATATAAAGTGTTATTTATCCTTTTTCCTTTCTTGATGGTCGTTTTACTAATGTTTGAATGATTAACTCTCTGAATATTTCTTGTAGTTTTAAGTCCTTTAGATCTATTAATTCCTTTTAGATTAGATGCTCCATAGTTAACTTTTTTATTACCTGATGGAATATTCTTATTTTTATTATTGCCTCTGCTTGATGGCATATCCTTATTTGTTTTTGCATTAATGGTTTTGCTTGATGGCATATCTTTGTTTGTTTTTGCATTTATATCTCTGCTTGATGGCATATTCTTGCTTTTTGCATTCTGATCGTTAATGCTACCTGTATATGCCTTTTTATTATCCTGTGATGGCATATTTTTATTATTAGTCTTGTCACGTGACTTACCTCCACGTTCATTTTTACTTGCAGTTTCTTTATTGCCATATTTTCCGTCTTTGCCATTTGACGGCATAGTCTTATCGTTTTTATTTAAAGTATTATTATTTTTTGTATTTCCTATAGACTTAATAGCACTCATACTTTTACTTAGACCTGACTTAGCTGCTTTTCCACCTGTTTTGAAAAATAATCTACTTCCAAGTCTTCCCATAGTAAACATTCCAGCCATACCCCAGCCCATGCTTTTAAGACCAAGATCTACTCCTAAAACTCTTTCTAAGATGTTTGAGCCATCAATTAGTGACCAGGATAAACCAAGTATAAAAACAAACTTTAAAAATCCATTTACAGTTAAAGAGTTTATATATGTCATTCCAAGAAAGTATATTCCAAGTATTGCACAAATTAAGAATATGCTTAAAAAAAGCATTAAAAACCCTTTGAGTGCTTCTTTCACTCTTTGCCCTGCCACTATATCTGTAACTGAAATTATTGGCATATATATTTGAGCCATTACTACCTCTATAATAAGTCTAACTATTCTTATAAGAGTTAAAAGTAGTACAAAAACAGATGCACTAAGCTCTAATATAAGCATTATCCAGCTTCTTATTTGATACCTATAGTAGTACTCTGTAAAATAAAATTTATCAGTTAGTTTTACAGTCTCAAAGTTTCCTTTGCTTTTAACATTATATCTAAGTTTATTTTGCCAAACATCAGGATTAATTAAATCGTCATTATTTTCATCGCCCATACCCTCGTTTATAGATATGTACTTATAATCGTCAGTTCCTAATTTAAAGTCATTACTTGAATTGCCATATGTTGAAAATCGTGACATTGCTCCTGTTTTAGGATTTAGACTTTTATCAAGTACATTAAGATCTACTATTTGATCATAAATTAACCCTGATGCTATACTGTCTATTTTAAAGTTTTTATCTTCACTCCATGAAGAAACTGCATATCTTGAGGCATTAGCTGTTAAACTGCTCATCTTTTCAGTTATAACGGGCATTCCAAGAAGAATTACAAGCATAAGCATTAAACAAGTTGAAACATTTAACTGGTTTTCAAGTTTATTGCCGATTATAAGCCAAAGACCAACTATAACAATTGTTACTGCTAAAAATATCTTATAAAGCACTTTATATTTTCCGATAAGTCCTGCTAATTTATCACTTGTGCTAAATGTCATGAGTGAAAATACTCCATTAAATGATTTATATAAACCATCAACTATATATGCTAAAAACTTTGTTATCCCCCAACCTATTTGCCTTAAAATATCAATTCCAAAATTTCCTATACTGTCTAGTCCATTTTGACTTAATGTATGTAAGGCTTTAAAAGTCCCACCATCTGCCCCATATGAAATAATGGGAAGTAAGAATGTGAACAGTATAGCTGAAATTATGATTATTCTTCTTTTTCTTTTAGTTAACATAATATTCTCCCATATCTTTTGTCTCTTCTTGCATATAGTCATTTCTTGCCTTTTTTGATGTTAATACTTTGTTCAAATAGTAAAAATTGTATTTATATCTATGTAGCTCCACATAGATTTTTGCAAGATATATTTTTTCTTTTATGCTGTTATTTTCGTTTTGCATACCCATTATGCAAATGCTCTCTACATCTTCATATTTAACTATTCTTCCTCTCCTAGACATTTCTTCAAGCTTATCCTTAGTTAAGAGTATTTCTTCATCTTTTAAATTGGCATAACTTAAAGTTTGAAGGAGCATTTTTTCATCTCTTTTTAAATATCTATCTTCAAGATTTAATATGAAAGAGTGAATGTGTTCCTCATATGGTTTATTAAAGTCTATAAAAAGATTTTTCTTTCTTTGCCATGAGAAAAAATCAGATACTTTTACTGTAATATCGCTTAGATCAATATTATCTGTTCTTTCTATTTTAAAATTAGAAACAATATTAAAGTTATTTAGACTATACCTACTGTATTTTGTTATTAGCCTTTCAATATTTACCGATTTATATAATAGCTGTTTATCATTAAATATCTCAGGCATATACTCATATCTATATAACATTCTATGTTCTCCAATGTTTGCTATTGGATATGTTGTGATTGCTCTTCCATAATTATCTGTTCTTTTCATCGTTCTATGAATTATCATCTCGCCCATCTTAAGCTTTCCTAACTCTTCTGCTGTGAGGAGCGGTCTTTCTTCAATAATTTCTGTTCTCTCCTTATTTAAAGATAAAAACTTTCCACTTCTGTTGATGTTTACATAAGTTTCATTTCCAAGAAGTTTACTGAACTCTTCATTTGTTTCATTATCTCCAGCTTTTATGTACACCTTGTTACCGCAGTTTGAAATAATAGCCGTTGCTTCTTCTTTATATATGTCATGAATTGATGATAAGTCTTGAACGATAAGCGTATATATTAGATTTCTTCCAAGTCCTAGTTTTATTCTTGCACCCATGTCATTAAGTGCAGGAAGATTACCAAATTCATCTAATATAAAATGTACTCTTCTTGGAACTTTCTTTTCTACAGTTGCTGATGCAAGCTTTGAAAGTGTCATATATACCTGGTCTATAAATATACTTGCAAGAAAGTTTTTTGATTGATCATAGTCAGGTAATCCTATAAATATTGCAAGTGGCTTTTCTCCAAAACCTATGTCAATAATATCGAAACTATTTTTGCTTGTCATTCTTTGTATATTAGTTGGAATAAAACTTGAAACCTTACTAAAGAAAGTCGATACAAGATCTCCTTTTGCTTTACTTCCTGCGGTAAGTACTGTTGCATATTTAATTTTAGCAAAATTACCTTCAGGTCTATTTGTAAAATAAACATCAAGTGTATTATTAGAATTTAATTCAACTATTAAGTTAATTACACTTCCTATTGTAATTTTATTTGCATTTCTTTTTGTTCTTTTAAATTTCTTCTTTTCATACCTATTTATATATTTTCCATCTTCTTTTCGGTTATATATTTTTTTATAAAAATATATAATTTCCTCAATTGTCTCTTTTTTAGGGATCTCTACATCGCCTCTTAATTTTCCTTCTATACAGAGATCGTTTAGATAATTTAATAATAGTATCTCATTATCAAATATAGTTGGTTCAATGTTTTCTAAATTGAGCTTTTCTATAAACTTGCATAAAAAATATCTTTTGTATAAACTTGAAAATCTAACCTTTGCCCACTCTTCTTCTGACTTCTTTTCTTCTTCCTCATAAAAAATTCTTTTTAGCTCATTTTCTTTAATATCTTCTTTATACGCATCTTCTATACATGCATATACTCCTGCTGAAAAAAGATCTCTACTTCCTATATTAAAAAAAGGCTGTGGATCGTTTGGATTGTCAGCAAAAAGAGAATGTGCTACAGATTCACACATCTGCTGTGTATTTGATGTATCATTATGTTTATTTTCAATTTCAAATTCATATTCATCTGTTATTAATTTAAGGGGATTAAAACATGCTGAAAACTCTAAATCAATTAAGTTTAAAATATGACACTCATATCCTCTTTTTTCAAGTTCAGGGATTTGCATAAATGCAAGTTCTAATTTAGGATCTGTTAAAATCATTGAGCATTTTTCCTCTGCCCTTGATATTGTTTCGCTCATCGGGTTAACAATTATCTCGCCTTTACCTGATCTTGTTGTACCTAGCACTAAATTGTTTGTATTTGTATCGTCTATATATAAAGTTTCCTTTTCTCGTGCAACAGGAATACCGCCCATTCCTTTAAAACCTTCACCTTTTAACGGAACCCCTTTGTACTGTGATTTAATCTCGTCTCTTGTGCTCCACCTTGCTGTACCTTTTTGACCTACGTTTAAATTCCCGTATGATACATTTATCTTATATGCAAATACCAGGTAGATAATAAATGCTATTATTGGAAGTACGATAAATAAAAAAACAGAATGTAAGTATATAGTTTCAAGTAGACTAATCTTGTTACCTACCTCCATTTCATTACTAAATCTAAAATCAAAATTGTCTACATAGTTTAAAAATATCATTAATAAAAAGGAGCATACAATGTATGCTCCTATAAATATTTTTGTATAGTTTTTGTGTTTTGAGGCAAATTGCTGAATCCACATTAGTCTCTTTCTATCAGTATTACTATCATATGACGGATTATCTGCACCTTGCCCTGAGTTTTGCATTTTATAAAATTTTTCTTTGAAAAATTTCATTTTTATTCCTCTTTCTCTTTATGAAAACCAGCCAAAAATTGTGTCTGCAAGAAAGACTGCACCAAGGATCATAGCTACTCCTATAAGAATCATAGGTATCCTTTCTTTAGCTTCGTCCTTTTGCCTTTGGCTTCCTATGATAAAGATTATTCCTATTACTACACCAACAATAATAATAAGTGGTTTAACCATATCTTTTCCAGTATCTTGTACTCCTTTACTTGCATCACTTGCTGCTTTTGTAAAGCCATTTGCTGCAAATGAGGGAGATGTCATAAAATACACAAATATGCTTGTTAAATATGCTGTGAAAACACTTTTTATTGATAATATCTTTTTAATTATTTTTCTCATTTTATACCTCTTTTAGAATCTTTCTAGTGTTTGCTCTAAACTTTCACTATAATTTATTTGTAAAAAATCGTCGACTTTATCTCTTGTATTAAGGTTAGTTTCGTCCATAACTTTAAGGAGCATACTCATAAATTCTTTATCAGTTAGCTCTATGCTTTTAGTTATGTCCCTATCTTTTGCTCTGATCACATAATACTGCCTCTTATCGAGTGTATCTTCAAAGATTAATAAATCTTTTTTGATTTCTGCCTCTTCATCAAGTCCTAACCTGATTAGCCTTTTTAGCTCCCTATACGACTTATCGTATATATCCATATTTCCTCCTTCCTACTCTCTCTCATTTCCATCTAGCTCAAGAGAATTATTAGACGATTTTTCCTCTATAGATTTTTTTGCATAGTCACTTTTTTCATTTGACATTTCTCTATTTAACTCTTGTCCTGCACCTTGCTTAAAGTTTGTTGGTGGCTCAATTATGTGATCAATTTTCCCATCACAATACTTTTCAAGTAATTGATCCATTTCTCTATTTATGGTGTTAGTTTTATCTATCTTCTCAATTACATAAAATGTGCTTCTGCCTTTAGAGTACTTTATTTCTTTCATATGAGCCACAAAGGTTAATTTGTCTCCCTTTTTGTAATTACTTATAAGATCTTTTGCATTGTCATTCCAGCTTTCTATGTTCACATAGCTTACTGGCCTACCTTTCCCATGAAATATAGTTAAATTAGACGATGCTCTTAGCACATTTTCTCCATTCTTAAGTTCAATATTTTCCTTTTTTATGTCATTGGAAAGTACACCTGTTAAGATTTGTCTTGTTGACATGATTATTTCCCTTTCATTTAAAATGCCGTTTTCCTCTCTTACCTTTTTTAGTTTGTCATTATAGTCTTTTTCGTTTTGAGGTAGTTTTATTAAAACGGCTATTTCGCTAAAGTTTTGATTAATATATTCTTTTATACTCCCTGCGGTTTTTATTCCTGCACTATCACTATCTAGTGCTACAATTACTTTTTCTATATTCTTTTTATTAAGATGATAATCTAGTGCTTTTTCATATTTTGAGACCCCTGATAATGCTAGATAATCCATATCTTTATAGTCATAGCCATTTATTTTGGTGAGGCTCATAATCGACATGCTGTCAATTACACTCTCTGTTAAGACAAGTGTTTTTGAGCCATTTTCTATATAAAAAGATTTTTCATAAGATGATCCTTTAATGTCTCCTAAAAACTTTTTGCTTCCCGTTCCCCTAAAACAACAAAATATTGGCTTATCATCTTCATAGGATACAAACACACAATTCCCTTTTTCGTCCTGATAGATCATATTTTTCTCTATCATTTCTTTTACGATGTCTGTATCTATTCCTCTAGTTTTTGTAAGATACGCATAAGCCCTCTTATTATCATCTGCACCTTTAGGTAAGATAAGGTCTTTTATCTCCTCCCTTCTGTCATTTTCTTTTTTTATGCTGTCTTGATCTTTAATTGCAGGTTTTGAAATGTTATAGTTCTCACTTAAATGCTCAAGTGCATCTTTGAAATCGCTCCCAGTAAACTCCATATAAAAATCAATAACTGAACCGTAAGAATTGTTTGAATTTCTATAAAACTTATTTTCATTTGCATCAATTCTAACGCTGTCATGCTCCTTTAAGGTGTAATAAGAACCTACTTTTTGCACTGTATACCCTAACTCTCCTGCAAGTGTTAAAATATCTACGGTGTCTTTAATGTTTTGAATTTTATCCATCTAGCTGTTCCTTATTACTTTTCTTTTTAAGTATGAAAAGAATTAAAGAAATTAGAAGTGCTGTAAAAATTACTGCTCCTGCTATTAGGATCTTTTGCATACGTGTTAAGCCAATCTTCTCATATGTAACTTTTAAAGTGCTATCTACTAAGTCAAGATTTTCATAGGTTGCTGTAGCATCAAAGGTTTCATATTCATATGTAGCCGTATAGATATTGCTTTTTTGCATACCTGAATACACAGCATTTCTAACAGTTTGACCGTTCTCGTTATAGTATCCTCCTTGCCAAGCTCCTCTATCTATCCTATATATGTTGCCATCAAGGTTAAGATAATTTAAAATTTCATTAGGATAATTCCTAAACTCTGGAGCATTGTATGAAGATATTTCCTTGCCATTTAAAATATATACTTCTGTACCTTCAGATCCATAAAATTTTGCCGGCATAGTAAAAGGCACATTGTATGTACTGCTAAGATTTCTTTCAGTATTTTTTAATGTGCCTTTTACGGTTTTGCCATCTTCTATCTCTATGTCTTTTTCTTTAGGTATTTGAGGTTCAGTTACATAGTTACTATATGTATCTGTTTTAGTTACTGTTTTTTTGTCATATTTTACATTATTTAGTTTATATTCTTGTCCTCCTAGGTTAATGTTTTTTTCTACTTCTTTTTCGGTAAGATCTTTATATTTTTTCTTTATGGTCTTTGGCTTACTATGTATATACTCAAACTCTTTCATTTTGTATTCTTTGCCATCAACCTTAATTCTTTTATATTTCTTATCTACTGCCTTATTTTCTATGTCTTTTGTTGTTACAGTTACATCATACTCTTTTGTTAAACTGCTTTCCGCAAAAGAAAATGTCGTAGATAAAATAAAAAAACATAAAAGAATAACTATACTTTTCTTATTCATTTTATCTATTCTCTTTCATAATCTAACTCATGTTTATAATATGTTTCCTCTTCATTATCATACTTTTTTGATGCATCATCTTTAAGATCTTTTAAATCAGGATTTATAAGTTGCATACTATCATTATTCATATACTCGTGATATATATTATCGAGCAAATTTTCATCTTCTATGGAGTTTTCAATTGACATTACACTTTTAAAATATTCTTTATGGTTGCTTCCACAGTAAAATGATATACTTCTTTTTATATCATCGTATGAATTATAGATAAGGTTTGTTGCCATTTGAAGGGAATCAATTGTTTCTCCAAACTCCCAGGAATATTCTTGAGTTACTTTATCATAAAATATGTTTTCTACTACCTGGTATTTCTTTTCTTTGTCATTAGCATCAAAAAGTACATATTTTTCATTGTTCTTCCCTATAACATATTTCTCTCCTTCGTGTGTTTTAACTGTCTCTCCAACATTAATGTCTGCTTTTTGTATATTAACATTTGCACTATCTAACCTGATTTCTTGCATCTGCTCCCAATCGAATTTTGGATCTGCATACTTTGACACATCTAAGCCGCATTTAAGTCCTTGTATGATTTGTTCCATCTGCTCCCAATTGAATTTAGGGTCTGCGTACTTTGACACATCTATGTCGACCATAAGTCCTAATCGGATTTGACTCATCTGTAAATTGTCAAATTTGGGATCTGCATACTTTGATACATCTAAGCCGTCTGTAAGTCCGCCCCTGATTTCGTACATTTGTGCAGCGTTGAATTTGGGATCTGCGTACTTTGATACATCTATGTCGTCCATAAGTCCTCGTCTAATTTCTTGCATCTGCTCCCCATCAAATTTGGGGTCTGCGTACTGAGATATATCTAAGCCCGCTTTAAGTCCTAACCTGATTTCGCGCATTTGTGAATGGTCAAATTTGGGATCTGCATACTGCGATATATCTAAGCCTTTTTCAAGTCCTTGCCTGATTTCCCTCATCTGCTCCCTATTAAATTTTGGGTCTGCATATTTTGATACATCTAAGCCCTCTTCAAGTCCTTGCCTGATTTCCCACATCTGCTCCCAATCAAATTTGGGGTCTGCATACTGTGATATATCTACTTCTGCCTCAAGTCCTTGTCGGATTTGACTCATCTGTAAATAGTCAAATTTAGGGTTTGCATATTTTGATACATCTAAGTCTTCTTCAAGTCCATGTTGGATTTGTTCCATCTGCCAACTGTCAAATTTGGGGTCTGCATATTTTGATACATCTAAGTCTTCTTCAAGTCCATATCGGATTTGACTCATTTGTAAATGGTCAAATTTGGGATCTGCATACTGCGATATATCTAAGCCTTTTTCAAGTCCTTGCCTGATTTCCCACATCTGCTCCCAATCAAATTTGGGATCTGCATAATGCGATATATCTAAGTCTTTTTCAAGTCCTTGCCTGATTTCCCTCATCTGCGCCCAATCGAATTTTGGATCAGCATACTTTGATATGTCTAATTCTTCACTAAGGCCGTATTGAATCTCATCCATCTGGTGGGAACTAAATTTTGGGTCAGCATATTTTGATATATCTAAGTCTTCTTCAAGTCCTAGTCGGATTTGTTCCAACTGTAAATCATTAAATTTACTATTTAAAATTTCCATTTTTTTCTCCGCTCCTTTTTCTTTGTTTTTCTTTATCTTTATATCTTTTTCAAATTTTACAGACTGCTTGTCTCTCATTTCATCTAAAAGACCATTTTCTTTAAAAGAATAAACTTTACTTCCTACAATATGATGATCATAAAAATTAATTCCCATAAAATTATATGCTTCTTGTACTTTTCTGGTCATCTCTATATCACCCTTTGATGGATAATTTGATCCACTAGGATGATTATGTAATAAAATAACATTTCTTGCACCTGACATTATGCTTCCTTTCAGTAGCTCAAAACTTGATGCTAAACTCCTATCTATTGTGCCAATGCTTGAAACAATATAATTTATTGGTTTTAGATCTTCATCTATATTAAGTGTTACAACCTCTTCTCTTGTTCTCTTCCTTAAATCTTCATATAAAGAATCTAAAGTATCAGAAAGGCTACCCGATTTAACATCAAGGTAGCCTTCTTCTACTAGCTTTATATTCTTTTCTATATACTTTGAGTTAAGATTTATTTCATCATTGTTACTATAATATATATCTTCATCATAGTTCATATCATTAAAATGTATTTTTTGAGGAAGATTTATATAGTCAATTAGTCGAATCTGAGGATACTTTAAATACTCCTTTATCTTATTTGATAATTTTTGAGATTTTGCTATATTTTTATAATTATCACAAACAATTACATGCTGTGCATTATTTAATAACAAATCTGAAAGTATTTCACGATGATGATTTTCAAAGGCTTTAACAGAAATTGTGTTACTTCTAATAATTTTGCATTGTACATTTAATTGAATCAAATGTATGCTTGGAGTTTTAGCATTTTCAAAATATGGTTTTAAATATTCTACTGCCTCTTCTCCTGTCCTTAGCTGTTTTCCATTAGTTTGTTTTGAATTAATTAATAAAGTATCAACCCTTGGAAGATTCATCGTCTTTTACCCTAAAATCTACAACTAACATGCTGTCATCATCTTGAGTTTCCCAAAATTTATCTATTTTTTCCTTAGTGATTTCTTTACTGCTATACTCTGTTATTTTTAGTTCTCCCATTTTGCCTCTTTCCTTTCTTTACATAAACATATGTTAGTGATGAGCATATCATAAGAAGATATACATAAAGCATTATATTGCTTTTATCTCCTGTGTTTGTGTTACCTCCATTAAACTCTACTATAATTTTACCCTTTTTGATGATTTTAACGCTTTGTCCCTCATCGTTTATATCGCTATGAGTTCCGATGAGTTTTCCGTCCTCATATACATCTTCAAAGACTACAATGGTTTTACCACCAAGACCTGTGCCATCAAAAGTAAATGTAAGCTCTTCAAAACCACTCTTTTCTTTTGCTATAAATTTCTTTTCTGCTGTTACTTCTTTTCCGTTTACAACAAGTGGTCTGCCTGTAGTCTTATCCATTAGTTTGCCTTTAATTGTGTACTCTTTACCAATGATTAAGTCTTGATATGCTACCTTATCAATGATAGTGATTTGTTTCTTTTCAGTTACTTCTTTCTTGCCATTATCAGCTTTTGCCTGTGTGCCAATTTTTGGCTCTACAATTTTAACTGTCTGACCCTTATCATTAATGTCTTTATGTTCTGCTACTAACTTATCAGGATTACCCTCATCATCTATAGTATAGATTTCTTCAAAGCATACAAGTTCAGCACCCTTTAAGTCTTTAGCATTAATTGTAAAGTCTAGACTTGCCTCACCACTTGTTTCATCTGCGATAAAGTTTCCTTCTGCCTTTTGAATTACTTTTCCAGTTTTTTTATTTATGATTTCGCCTTTAGCATAGTATACTTTACCTTTGATTAGATTTTCATACTTCATTACATCTCTAAGTTCTATCTTATCAAAAGCATGAAATTCTTTTTCATCTGTCTCTTTACCAGTTAGCTTAGTTCCAATTTTCGGGATATATATGCTTTGCTCTTTGTCAGTTATTTCTGTATGAGTTGCTACTTTAATTTTATCTTGGTATACATCTTCAAAGACTACAACAGTTTTGCCTGCAAGTGCGGTTGCGTTAAATGTAAACTCTAAATTAACAAATCCGTTACTTGTTTCAGCTGTAAATTCTTTTTCTGCTGTTACTTCTTTACCGTTATCAAGGACTGGTTTACCAGTTTCCTTATTCATAAGTTTACCACTAACCTTATATTTTCTTCCAATAATTAGATTAGTGTAAGATACTTTATCAACGATTGTTTCTTTCTTTCCTGCAAGTAGGTCTTTACCACCGTCTTTTTTATCTTTAGCCGTTGTCTTAATTTCAGGAATTACAACGGTTTCGTCAATATTATTAATATCTTTATGTATTGCAACAAGTGTATTACCCTTTCTGTCAAGCCTATGAAGCTCTGTCAAGACTACTAGTCTTTTCCCTTCAAGTTCTTTTGCGTTAAAGGTAAATTTAAGTGTTTCTTCACCTTTATAATCTTCAGTTGTAAACTTCTTATTATCTTCTGCAATAACATTTGAAACATTGTCCTTTTCAACAAGTTTAGCTCTTATTTCATATGGGTGGTCTTTTAATACCTTTTTATACTCAAACTTGTCAAGGACTGTTACCTCTTCTTTAGGTAGTGATTCTTTAACTCCTGTATCAAACTTAGCTACTGTATTTACTTCAGGAATTGCTTCGTTAAACACTTCATGCTTTTGAACCTCTTCTACCTCTTTTACAGTAAACTTGTATTCTTCTTCAAGAGGTAAATATCCTTTTGGTACTTCAACTTCCCTAATTACATAATTTCCTTTTGGTAGTGCTTTAAATGTGTGAACATTCCCATCACTTGTCCACTCCTCGACCTTTTCATCTTTAGAGTTATATAGTGCGAGGACTGCTCCTTTAACAGACACCTTTGCTCCTACTTCATCAAGTGATGTTTTGTCTACAGTTACTGTTATAGGCTTTTCTGCTATGGTAGCAAGATAGTCAAAGTATGCTGTATTAATTTCTTTTACTCTTGCTTCTAGTCTAACCTTTTCAGGGTTCTTGTTATATCCTGCTGGTGCTTCGACTTCCTCGATTGTGTATACTCCTGGTGCTAGTTTAACAAGTTCGCCTGTACCGTTTTCATTTGTTACAATTGTTCCAACAAGTACATCCATAAGCTGTAGTGGATCATACATCCATACATTAAATTTTGCTCCTGTAAAACTGCCATAACCTTGTGGTTTTGTTTCTCCCGTTTCAGCATCTTTTTTCTGAACCTTGATATTTACTTTTTGAGTTTTCTCTATATCGGTTACATCTTTCATTACGGGTACGCCAGTCGCCGTTTCATTAGGTTTAACTTGCTGTAATGAAATGATTCCTTCTGTTTTAGCTAGACCTTTAGGAGCTTTGGTTTCTTCTATTGTGTATGTGCCATGGAGGCCTACTACCTTTCCTGCATCTGTTTTAAATAAATCATCGCCTGCGACTTTTTGTTTTTCATTTCTTAAAGTAAAGAAGCCATTCTTATCAGTTTTGAATACCCATGTTCTAAATGGAGTTACTGTTTTTACCTGTTCCTCATTTAGGAAAGCCTTGTAATATTTTACGGTGTATTCTGCACCTTCAAGACTAAGGTTCTTATCTGCACCCTCTTCTATTTTCTTTTGTATCTTAAGTGATAGAGGGTCAAATAAAGGCTCATCGGCTACATTAACCGTTGCTGTCTGTCCTGCGGTAACAGTTACAGAGTATACCTTTGTATCTAATTTATATCCCTTTGGTGCTTTTGTTTCTTTTACGTAGTAAGTTGCTGGCTTAAGAGCTACTGTATTAGAAACACCACTAGCATCTGTTGTAAATGACCCAACTGCACTTGTGCAAGCCGAGTCGCTATATATTCCATATGTTGCTCCTGCAAGGCTGTATTGCTCTGGGCATAGGTCGGTTAGATGTTTATTGCTTTTGGTTACCTTTTTTAACTGTGCATAGCCTGTTGTTATTTCAACTTCAAATCTTGCAACAGGCTGGTTTCCGCCAGTTGCTAAATATCCTTTCCCTTTATATGTGCTACTATTACTATTCGCATATGATAAGGCAGCTGCTTTTGCACTTTCATATTCAGGAAGCCCAGTAAAGCTTATACTTGACATATTAAATAACTTTCCGCCAGATAACTCCCAAACAATCCCTTGTGCAATATTATATCCTTTAACTCCAGAATAGTTACTTTCTACATATTTTACGGCAAGTGCCATCTGAGTTACTTCTGCTTGTGTTAACCCCTTAAAGCCTACTAAGTCATATAAATCGTATGTGCCGGGATGAAATGGCTTAGGTGCGTCAAGGCAGTAATAGTTTCCCGAAGTAGCATATATCTGGGAAGAAGCTCCATAAAAAGAATATCCTCCTGTAGTAGTACCATTATAATGTACATCGTTTGAATAAGTTATATTTATATTTTCACTGGCGGCACTTACTTCTTTTGGCACTAGCATACTAGGCAATATCATACTAATTGTTACCACAAGTGTTAGTAGCACACTTGCAATTTTTTTAAGATTTATTTTTCTTTCCATTTCTTTTCCTTTCCTTTAAAAATTAGATCTTATTTTTCCCATTAAAAAACCACCCTTAAGGTGGTATTCTTGCCTTGTACTTCATTTGTCTTTTATCCTTTCTTTACTTCCTTAGCTTTAGATAATGGTTCTGACTTATGATATGATATTTCGCACGGTTTACTTAAATATTTATAACCATATTCTAATGCGGTAAATATTATACCTAGTATGTAATATGCCCGTATCATTACTTTCAGTATTAGTTTTAATTCTTCGGGGTTTGCATTTAAAAATATTTCAAAGTTAAAATCTGAAATACCATTTAAAAAGCATATGACAGCTACAAAATACATCGCTCCTAATGCAAAACACGCATAAAAAGTTGATTTAAAAATAAATTTTAATATACCGAAAATTATTTTTTTAACCCTATCCATTTTTCTCCTTTCAACTAAAAAAGAGAGGACAAACCTCTCTTTAAAGACTGCTCTATTTTATTTGTTTAGCTTTTATGTAATTATCATTTTCATCGTTCATTTTGTATTCATATTTTTTATTCTCAACAAGGCAATGTAGAGAAATAAAATTACCACTAATAGAATCTTCAAAAACAAGAAGGTATGATTCTTCAGTTAATCTTGTAGTTGGTACAATATTTTCATCTATATTAAATACGTCGTCTTTATATACTATATTGGTTAATTTGCAGTTTTGTATTCCCTTAGAAACGATCCTAAAGATAAAGCTATTTTCTGCTATGGAGTTTGCATCTATTTCGCTAAATTGCATACTCCCATTTTTATCGACACTAAATTTATAGATGACAAATTCATTAATGTTTCTATAATCATGTCTACTTCGGTGATATCGTCTTACTTCTATATCTGGGATTTTTCTTTTTTTATATAAACGATTATTTGCGTAAATCGCTGCAAAACTTACAAAGATTGGGTAAATAAATTTTTCAATATATTCTATCATTTCTAATGTCCAACACTAAAACCTCATTTTTTAAGTTTTTGATTTTTTTTCTATTTTTTATATCTTTAATTATGTTTCCTTCTCTCTTTAAACATTCATATTTAGGACTAAAGTATATTTCTTCCTTGTTTATTGCAAGAGAAATAATATTTACTAAATCTAATATATCATCTTTATTTACTAGGCAACATAATTTATATAATTTCCCATATATTACTAAATTAACTTCCTTTGCACCGTTTAGTATTCGTCTTTTATCATCGTTATATATATAATGATGTTTTTCAGGCTCTCTGTAATAGTTTTCAAGGGGACTATTATTACCTAAATAGAAAAGAATTTTTCTAGGTTTGATACTTATTAATAGTTTAAGGAATCCTATTAAATTATTCTTCTGCGGATTATACATTCTTACATATGAATTGATAAAGTCAACGAAAATATATTTATCCTCTTCTAAATATAATTCACTTGATTGACCTAAACCTTCAATAATAGATTTTCGGATTTTAGGAATACAGAAAGGCTCAAAATCATATTTAGGGTATATGATTTTTCGATTTTTAACTGTGAAATATATTGCATCTTTTCTATATATCATCATTTTGAGTTCATCATTTAATAATCCTAATTTATCTAAAATTTTTACAGTCTTATTAGTTCCAGTCCCCGAATATCCACACAAAGCATCTTCAAAATGAAGTTCTGTGCCGTCAGTATATTCAAGTATAAAGTGCACATTATTATTTAACGGTCTGTATTTTGTTATTAAAAAATTTATATTACTAAAAAGAATAATCCCACATTTTAATTCTACATCCCTCTTTTGCATATATTCAATGTTTTCATCTGTTCCAAGAAGAACATTACTGTTATGTTTACTTAAAGGACTGATGAATGAATTCTCTTTCTGATTCATTTAATATCTCCACATTACATACAACTTCTTTGAGATAATCATTTAGATTCTTCGCTGATTTTAATTTCTTTTTATAGTATATTGTTAAAGTCGTTAAAATGCAAATTATTACACTCATTACAATCAGTATAATTATAAAAATCGTTTCCATTATATTCTCCCACTAAAAAAGAGAGGCTAAACCTCTCTTTTAAAATATTACCCTATTCTTTAATTTCCTTAGCCGTTCCCATAGGCTTTAACTTGTTTTTTTCTACAATTATATACTCTCCCTCATAATTTATTACTGAATAAAAGGATAAATATTTAATTGGTAAACGTCCTTTTATAAAAATTGTTAATACAATATATATCATAAATAATATAGAGATAAAACGTATCTTATAATATATACTCGTCAATTGTAATTCTTTAAAAAAATCGTTGCCAATTTGCGGATAAAAAAACCAAACAATTGCTATAAAAATAATAAAAGCTACTATAGTTCTTGCATATTGTTCTGTTAAGTATATTATTATTTTTAATAAATTAACAATTCCAATAATAATGTTTGATGAAATACACAATAACTTGAATTTTGTCTTTATACTCATATCATTTCCTCAACTAAAAAAGAGAGGCTAAACCTCTCTTTAAAATTTTACAATAAATTTATTTTTGCCTTATTATCTGCTAATCATTTTAATTGCAGGCATTAAATCATTATTATCTTCAATTCTTAACATACGAATATCTTCAACACTTACATTAAACCATGGATATTTTTTAGTTAATTCTTGTACAGCTAAAACACAAGTTACCGCGTCAACTTTGTCTACATCTCCAAAATATACAGAACCTTGCTGTCTTGAAAAACCATACTGTTCAAGCACTTTCTTTATATCTGAATATGCATTAGTATAAGTTGGTGTTCCATATGTCTTCGATAATGTGTCTTGTTCTAAATCAAATGCTATTGCATACATAAAATCTCCCTCCAATCGATAATTAAATCATATATGTTTTAACTGCGTTTGTCAATATTTACCTATATTCCCAGTGTCCTTGTTCAGGGTGGGTGATGGTTTCTGTGTATGGCACTTGCACTGTATAGGCTTCATCTTCTCCATTTCCCCAAGAAGATGGAATTCCTTGACTATCTAACTCGTCTAGTTTCGCTTCTTGTGCTGCTTCACTATAAAACACAAGATGAGAACCATTTACATTTATCCACCAAGTAGGTCTATACTTTGTCTCTGTTCTATATTTAGTTACAGTTTCTGTCCATGCAGGCTTATCTACAATCCATACCTTTTTCTTTTCTTTAGGCTTTGGACTAGGTTTTGTGCCTGTTGCCCCTGATGAAGAACTTGGAGTAGGCTTCGAAGCTGTTGGTGTCGATTTGCTTGTGCTTGCATTTGATGAGCTTCCTGATGGGGAGCTTGTACTCTTTTTGTTTTTAACTTCCTCTGTCTTTTCTTCTGCTTCCTTAAGTTCCTTTTCAGCCTTTGCTATTGCCTCTTTATCGCCCGACTTCTTTGCTTCCTTAAGTTTCTTCTCTGCTTTCTTTTCAAGCTTTTCTGACTTTTCTATTTTATTAGCCGTTTCATCTTTGCTATTATTTTTATATATCGCATAGCTTCCAATAAGTATTGCGATAAGGGAGATGATAAGAATTATAACAAATAACTTTTTATTTTCTTTTATCTTGTTCATGGCGTCTCCTTTACATTACGATTTCTTCTTCGTGGGAATTTAACTCTGCAACTTCATCAATTAATTCATTTATGGCTTCCTCACATTTATAGATCCTATTCTCCATCTCTTTATAAAGTAAGTAAATTGATACTATTAAAGAAATTGTGCTTAATATTAGTGAAAAAATAATTATCATTTTGTTCCCCTTGTTTTCCTATGATATTTTTAGTGTTTTCTCCCTCTGAATCCAAGTGGCAATCGTTGCACCTTTGATTTTTGGAAAAATCTGACGATTATTTATTATATTAAATAGAAAAGTAAATCATCTTCTGCATCTTAAAATTTTTGATTACAATTTACAAACTATCTTTAGTTTTTTCCATATTTATATCCCTCTAATTTTTCGAGTCCATCTTCATAATAACCATAATAACAATGACTGCATAGTGTATGTCTATCATCTATCCACCAACAGTAGCCATGTTGATGTGTATAACAAGGTGTAGTATCTGTACAGCCACAGACTCTACAAACTCCTCTTTTATATGTTTTAAGTTTCATATTTAACCTACACTTTCTTAAGCACTTCTTCTGTTAATTCTTTATATGCTATATCCAGCTTGTAGTTTTTGTTAGTTAATATAATAATTTATATATATTTTCTTACACTATTTTATACTACTATAATAACACCTTTAATTTTGCAATTCAGTACCTATTTTTGATTTTTTAGATTTATTTCTAGAAATATTTTATAAACTATCGAGTATTGTTAATTAGCTCATCTGTAAAAAGTAAATATGATTTTGAGATCTTAGAATTTCTATCATGTTCTATTGCAGATATTCCCTTTTTTAGAGGTTCAATTGCTTTTACTGAGCATGGTATTTCAGTTTGAAATATATTTATATTTTCAATCTTGTTGATATTCTCAATAAACTCTTTTACATAATTACTTCTTTTATCCACCATTGTAAGCAGCATTCCTGCGATATTTAAATTATGATTTATCTTATTTTTAACTTTTGTTATTGATTTAAGTAGATCTACTGCTCCTGCCATTGAAAGCCCTGAAGGTGTAATTGGAATAACGATCTCATCAGTTGTTGTAAGTGCGTTTATAGTAAAAATATTAAGAGAAGGTGAGCAATCAATGACAGCATAGTCATAATCATTTTCTATTTGATTTAGTATATCCCTTAAAAGATATTCTCTTGATAAAGTGCTTGTAACTCTATTCTCAATTGAGGTTAATTTTATATTGCATGGTAATATATCAAGACCTTCTTTAATTTCAATTATACTTTTTTTAGTGTCATACTCAACATCTGACATCAGTTTGTTAAAAAGATTTGATAAGTCATTATTAAGATCATCAGGATTGTTTATCCCTCTTGCTCTTGTAAGTGAACCTTGGGAGTCAAGATCTACCATCAAAACTTTATTTCCTTTTTCATATAAGCCATAGCTTAAATTGATTGCTGTTGTAGTTTTACCAACTCCACCTTTTTGATTTATTATACTGATAGTTTTCATTTTCCAAACTCCTCATCATAGTTTATTGCCTTTACTCTTGGTAGTGAAAAACAGGCATCAAATTCAGGGCGATCGCTAAAACTTATAAGATGATCATTTACATTTATAACTGCTGATTCTATTTCTGCACTGCCAAAACATATAATAAAGTCTGATATCTCCTCATCGCAAAAATCATTTATATATTTAACATCTCGTGCAAAGGCAGAACAATCACAAAGTTTTTCTAAGGTAATTCCATCATCTTCATAATACTCAAGTAGTTTTCTTAAAGCTTCCTTTTCTTTTTTAGTTAACATCTTCATACCTCTTTCTTTGTCATTACAGTAACGCTTCAAGAAGTTCTATAATTTCTGACTTGTTAAAACTTGTTTTTTCATTATCGTTTATAATAGTTTGAGCTTCCCTTATTATCTTTTCTCTTGTTCTCTTTTTCTTTTTCTCTAATTTATCTTCCTTTTGTTCTTTTTCATTTTGGACTTGCTCATTTATTATATCGGCTCTATTTGTAAGAATTCTTACGAGTTCTTCTTTTATTGGTACTCTATGCTCTTCGTCATATACCATATCTTTTATTGGTTCTATATCTTCTTTTTCAAGTTTACATTTACTTGTCTTTATATTTAATTTTGGCATCATACATAACCCGATTAGTTGATATAACATTTCTTGAATGGTATGATCTACATAGGATATTTCAATTGCTATATCTTGCTTTATTAGTTTGTTATCTACTGCACTAAGCCAACCAGGAGAAAGCTCTGCAATTCTTAGGTAATTAGTGACTGTTCTTGGGGATATTCCTAGTTTTTCAGCGATTATATCTCTAGTTTTTTCTCCCTCTGAAAGCAAGGTGCAATCGTTGCCACTTGCTTTTTTATTTTTGAAATCATCTGATTTTCTATCGCCACCATGCTTGTATTTAAGTGCATTATATTTGAGTTTAATATCCTTTGCTTTCTCTGACACCGTCTTGTTCTCTCTGTAGTTATTGGAAAAAGCAATTATAAGATCTTCATCTTCTTTTGTTATATCTTCGCATACTCTTGCCTCAATTGATCTTATTCCAAGTTCCTTTGCACATGTATATCTTCTCTCTCCTGATAATATCATGTACTTATTATTATCAAGTTCTTTTACTATGATTGGCTGTAATATACCTTGTATGCTTATACTGTTTTTAAGTTCTTTAAATTCATCAGTATTTGTATTTACCTTGTATGGATTCTTAGGTGATGGTATTAAATCACCAATTGGTATATTCTGATTTCTAAATTTGAATTTAGGATTATAGTCTCCTAAAATTCCATCAATTACACTATCTGCTACAGGGTCAACTTTACCTTCTTTCATATCTCCTGCTATTTTGTTTAGTGCTTCCATTCCGTCCATGATGTCCCACCTCCTTATATTATTTCACCGCACTGGTATGCGTAGAAACACAAAAATTTCATTTGTGCTTGTTTTATTTCCTTTTCAGATGCACCATATTTTTGCATAATATCAATTATTGGTGCATTAAGGCATGTCCTTTCAAAGGCTAACCTTTTTTCTCTATCAGAAAGACAGTTAAGTGCATTTATAAAGTCATCTATGTCTTGTTCAAGTGTAGCTTTAGGTATAACCTTTTTTTCTACCTCTGTTACGACTTCATCTCCTAAAAATATTGCTGTTATTTCTTCCTCATTTTTCAAAAGATATATTTTTCTTATAATGTCACGTGCAGATGCCTTGTATTTTAATATCAGGTTGCTTGATAGTTTTTTTGTAAAACTTCTAGGATAATAATCTCCTCCTGAATGTTTTTTATTTAGACTTTCTCTAACGTACTTTTTGTTTTCGTGTAGAAGAGAGTTTATTAAATTTTTTGTTTCATCTTTATTATTCACTTTCCACACCTTTCATATTTTGTAGCCTTATTTTTATATTTTTCAAAACGGAATATCTTCTAAAATATCTTTTTCTCTTATTGGATCTGTGTCGTTACTTCTAAAGTCAATGAAATCTATTTTTTCAACAGCTACACTTAGTGAATGTTTTGTTTCGCCTTCTTTCTCATATGATCCTGACTGTAATGTTCCTGCAACCGTTATTCTTGCTCCCTTTTGGCTATATTTTTCTGTATTTTCTGCATTCCTACCAAAGATTACTATAGGAATAAAATCTGTGCCTTTTTCATTGTTTACAAATTTATCAACGGCAATTACATTAAAGGTATATGGTTTTCCTGTTCTTGATGTTTTTAAAGTTATATCTTGCGTTAATCTTCCTGATATTACTACGCTATTCATTTATGCGACCTTTTCCTTTCTCCTCGTAATAATTATATATTTCTTGAATATGTGATATGCTTTTCTAGTTTTGTATTTTTTCCGTCCATATATCCTTCTAGTATTCCGTTTGTATCAAAGGAAGTTGTTTTAAGAGAATGGTGTTCTAACGTGTTTTGATAATCAATAGCTTCTTGCGGAATTGTAACGACTAGTCCCCATTCTTGCTGGGCAAATTTACGTTTATCTTCTAGTAGTTCTATAATGGCTTTTGTGAAGCCATCACCGTAATTATTTCTTGTTGCTTGTAGGTACTCTAAGGTGTATTTCCCACGATTTTTACGTCTATATTCTGTAAACCATTTATCTACATGAGATTTTATGAAAAGGATTACACTTTCAGCGATTTTACAGTCATCTTTATTTCCCATTAATACTACTGTTCTTTTTTTACTTTTATTAATGTAGGCAGAGTATGAAACACATCTGTAAAACTCTGCAATGTTTTTTGCTAAATTACAAATATAATTATTTTTATATGTTGTATAGTATATAGACGTTTTATATTCTATTACTTCACCCATTGGTTCCCCGACATCATCTTTTGAAATATCATATTTAAGCATTAGGGTATATGCTTTTTCTAGTGCTAATTTAGCTTCATGTTCGTTACTAGAATTACTTAGACGTAAAAGCTTATTGATAATTTCTATATATTTTTCTTTTTTCATACTTCTAAACTTTCCTTATAGTTTTTCTCTTAATTCTATTTTTAATAACATTCAATCATTGACATAATTGCTTCAGTCGATTCTTTAACTATATAGCCTAAATTACGTTGAATCTTCTCAGTAGCATAAAGTTTTATAGTTACTTGTGTTCCTCTTTCTATTCTGTAAATACTAACTATATGTTCCACATTTACGTATATTTCCTCATCATCTACAGTTGCCGTTAATTTTATAAATTTACTCATTACTTTTCCTTTCCTTAGATCTTTCTTTCTAATTTTCTCTTAGTTTCCCAAATTCTTTGATAAACTCATTTATTAACTCTTCATCAGTTTTACCTTTATGGAGATTCGCATCTTTTGCAATTGAGGCACGATTTATTACATGATCAATGTTTTCATAAATGCCTTTTAATTTGTAATATTCATTTTCTTCAAGATAGATATTGTTAAATGCTCCATATACATTTTTCTCATTTTTATTTTCTTTTGCTTCAAGAAGTGGTTTTTTATTATTTTCAAGTCTTGCTCTGTATTCTCTTTTTCTGATCGCATCTTCTGATATGCTTCCAGTATTGTTTTGTACATAAGGAAGTTGGCAAACTACTGACGGAGATTCATTATTATTTTCTATTTCCATTAATCCATGTTTAAGAAAATATGATAAAGCAAGTTCCATTATTTCAGTATCAACTCTACATATTTTTGCAAGCTGTGTTGCATAGTTGGCTTCACTAGCATAATTAGTGACTTTTATAACTCCACCATTTTGTATAGAATAGTCATAGAGTTTAAGTAGTGTAACAATGAATTTATCTCCATACATTGGAAGATTTTCCATGTTAACAATCTTGTCATCTTGCCAAAATCCTCTCTTCATTTTGTAGTACCATATTTTATTATCACTCATATAATTATCATCTTCCTTTATATTCATTTAACAAAATATCTAATTGTTCCTTTCCAATGTTTTCAAGAACCTCTTTATAAATAGCTTGTTTAAATGAATACTTTACAAATCTTTTTTGATTATATTCTTCTTCACTAACGCCTCTTTTAATTTCTTTTAGAATTGTTGAAGCAGATCCTCCTACTAATTCTCTAACTTGATTTACATTAAATCCCTCCGCTAACAAATGCTCTAGTTGCTGTCTTTTTTCCAATGTCCAGTTACTTTTCATTTTTCCTCCCTTTTCTTTTACTTATAATTATTACTATCTGATTAGCCTTATATATATTATTAAGTTATATATATTCTTTATTTTTTACAGTAATAGTTATAGTAATAGTAATAGTTATATGTCGGGACATTGTCCCAAGCCTTTTCCTTTAAAAAAGAAAAATCACAACAGTTTTTTATTGTGATTTGCAAGTTAATAAATTATTCATTTTTAAAAACGTTGGAGTTTCAATAAAAAAATTAACCTGCAAATCATCTTTGCAAGTTAATTCTACATCTCAGCCATTTCTTTGCTTTTATTTTTACATCGACTTTGCCTTTGTCAGGGCCTTTTCTTCCTTTGATTCAAACGCCCCTGTTTTGCGACCTTTTTTGTAACAAAACAAAATAATATTGACAGCAGAGTTTTCACATATATTCAGATAAAAATATCCGACCTCGCTTATCACAAAGTGGATCGGATATTAGAATTAGGATTAAATTAATTGAGCTTATCTGCTCTTTTTAAATCTTATTGCAACGATACCTGCTAAACATGTAATAGCTAAGGCAATTGCTAGGTAAATAGATTGCGCGTCGCCTGTTTGAACAGCTTTTGGGTTCTCTTTGACAGCTTTTGGAGTTTCTTTGAACACCCATACGCCGAGGAGATGTAAATCATCAGGAGAATTTACTACAGCCTCTTTTGCAACTGCTTTCAAATTAGGGTCCTGTTCAAACTTATCGTTAGTAACGTACCATGACTGGAAAGTCCAAACTCCGCCAGGAACTTTCACATCGTCATATGTGGATAAAGCAACTTTATCTTGATCCAGTACACCATCTTTGTTCTTAATTAGTCTATCCTTAGGAAGTTTAGACAGGATTTCGTCTGGAAGCATCTTGCCTTTTGTTCCACTAACAAATTTATAGTAGACGTTGTTCAATACCAGCACTAACAAACATGTGCCCTTTTATATTTCCGTTAACAAATAATGTTTTCTCACCATTAGATTTCGCAAGTTCTCTTGCTTTTTCATCTGAGATTCTAAGGTTGGTTTTTGGCAAACATTTAAGTGTCATATTGCTTAAAATCGTTTCCATTATTGTTTTGCCTTCATCAGGAGTAATATTTTTCTCAAGGATTTTTTCCATCTCAGATTCTCTTAGAATTACTCTAACCGTAATCTTACGTTCTTTATTTGTCTTTACACCAAATGTTACTCTAGGATTTGTATCATTTACCAGAGTGTCGAAACTATTTGGACCACTTCCTAAAGGTTTATCATCGTTTGGATTAAGAATCTCAAGCAAATTATTGTTTTCATCCATCACATATAGTGGGCGCCACGAATATCCAAAGAATTCCAAATAAAAGACTTCTGGTATTTCAAAGTCTTTATCAAGATTTACATTAAGGTCTACGTAAGTGTATCCTGCTTCTTTGCCGTCTTTAGTAGGAAAATCACCATTTTTCTTTCTTTGATCATAATCTCTACTCAAAATAGGTTTTAGCTGGTTTGAACCTATCGGATTTCTATATGTAATAAGTGCTATTGTAGGATCCATGTAAAACTCGGACGTTAAATTAACTATATTATTAACATCATATTTGTAATGGTCGAGTATTGTGCGGACATTTCCATCTACATTGTCTTCATAATTTCCGTTTCCTACT